>Ga0208879_1000323_pt1 | contig 49856 bp, 41 predicted proteins | sample Knorr_S15_td_Bot_FD_185605 | JGI IMG/M metagenome (GOLD analysis project Ga0208879, IMG submission 185605) | Marine microbial communities from Southern Atlantic Ocean transect - Knorr_S15_td_Bottom_ad_5009_LV_A (SPAdes) (version 2) | ecosystem: Environmental > Aquatic > Marine > Oceanic | place... | reverse complement strand
TTTATAGAAAAGAAAAAACTTATGCGTCAATTAATGATAATTCTTTTTTAGAATTTTGAATTTTAAATAAACGATAATTAAAACTATCTCTCAATGCTTCCCAACTCGCTTCGATGATATTTTCAGACACACCGATAGTTGACCAACTTTCATTTCCATCTGCCGCAGTATGCTCAATTTCTCCATCCACTTTTACTTTCAGCATGGCATCGGCGCTGCTGTTCCCCTGTTTATCATAATTAACATGAACACGAGATTCCAATACTTCAAAAAAGGGTTTATACGCACCCTTTCTTTTTTGGAGTATAAGTTCAAAGGATGCTTCAGCACTTTCAAAAAGATTTTCGCCTTCAACCCATCCATCTTTCACTGCTTTTTCCCAACTGGATCCACGACGTAAACCGAGCATGACGTTAAATCCTTGATCTCGCATATTCATGCCTTGACCATAACCTTGAGGACTATAACCGAGAATTGCTGTCGCTTCATTATCTAAAATGGCTTTGCATTTCTCTTGTGGATAATCTGACCGTTCAATAATCGTTTCAGTATATCCGTTTACATTTGATTATGAGAGGGCATCGCTTATTTGCTGCGTTGCCCATCCCTTTTTCTTATCAATTTCTTCTATTTCAATGCGATGTTCATCTTGGTCAACTCTAACCATGGCCATATTTCCGGAACGCATTATTTCAAGGATCTTGAATTGCTTAATTGATTTTATGAGCGATTCTACTTCTTCCATTTTCCCTGTTGTTTCTATAATGCTAACTAACTCACCGCTATCAATTATTTTTGCGCTGTAGTTTTTTATTAACTCACTCAATTTATCTTTCTCTTCCTTTTGAGTCTGAACTTTTATTAAAGCATATTCTCTAACAATACTGGGGACGCTTGTTATATCCTGTACATTCAAAACAGTATTCAACTCCTCAAGTTGAGTTTTTATAAGGGACTGGTTATATTGATCTGAATGATTACAAACAATTGTAATTCTGGTTACTCCCATAGCTTCACTTCTTCCGGCTGTAATACTTTCAATATTATAGTTTAATCTATAAAAATGACGGGAAATTCGGTTTAATACGCCCGGCTCATCCTGCACAAATACTATAATTGTTTGTTTCATGATTTTTGTCCTTTTTTATATCTCATTAATATTGATAAGAACTAACCTGTTCTGGTTTCCAACTAATTTTACCTTCTTTTTCGTTTATTTTTTCAAAATTGACTTTGTGTGTTTTGCCAAGACGCATTGCAATTTTACCCGTTCCTACAATTTCAGTAATATTAAACGGTTGTAAATCAGATACAACACTTTATTCTCTTTTTAAAAAAAATGTTTAAACTGTTTATTTTATTCTTGATAACCAGATAATTCCCTAGCGGAAGGATCTAACACGTCTGTCCAGTTAGGCATCCAGAAATGTGGGATTAATTTTTCATTTTTACCAAAATAAGACTCAAATACTTTACGATAATAATAACTCTCTTTTAAAACCGGTGTACAATGAGTAATCTTCCCGCTTTCTTGTAGGAATTCGGTATCATTAATTTTTTTATCAACAAATGCTTGAATAATATGATGCCAGGATTTCTTTTTTGCACTGACACCATCAGAGAATGCGCACTTCCTTCGCCACAATACTTCTTCCGGTAAAATATTTTGTCCATCAAATGCTTTCCGTAATAAATATTTTTCCAATCTATTGATACCATCAAATTGTTTTAATTCTGGAGGAATAGACAGATAATATTTCACGAAAGCTTTATCTAAAAAAGGCGTTCGGGCTTCCAGGCCATTAGAACTGATACTCCGATCGGAGCGCAAGACATCAAAATAGTAAATTTCTTTTATGAGGCGTTCGCTCTCTATTTGTAAAGCTGAGGGCGAAGGCGCATTCTTTAAATAAATATATCCGCAACAGACTTCATCAGCGCCATCGCCATTAAAGATGACCTTGCAATCAGAATTTTCTGAAATGTATTTAGAAATGAGATAATTGCCCACACTGGCTCTGACGGTGGTTGTATCATACGATTCAATATTGTAAATCACAGTTTCAATTGCATCCAAAAACTCATTTTCAGACACTTCAATCTGATGGTGCTTTGTTTCCAAATGATCTGCAACAGTTTGGGCATATTCAAGATCAATGCTCTCCGGGAGCCCAATAGAAAATGTATTGAGTTTTGGCCCATCGTAATATTGATTCACCAAAGCGGAAATTAAACTTGAGTCCAATCCGCCGGATAAAAGACACCCAATTTCCCGTTCTGCCATGAGGCGTTTCTTAACTGCATTTGTTAATAAGGAATGAATTTTATCACATATATCTTCTTCTGTTTTCTCCTGGATTTGAATTCCATTATATTGGAAATATGAATTAAACTGCTTTGGATTTTCAACATGCCACCAAGTCCCCGGTGGGAAAGGAGAAATTTTCTTGCAATATTTTATTAAAGGTTTTGCTTCTGAAGCTATCATGATTTCATTACCATCACTGCCTATAAATCCAGGGCGAACACCCATGGGATCCCTACCTGCAAAAAGTTGACCCGCCTTTTCATCCAGGATCACAAACATGAATACCCCATCCAGTTCTTTGACTGTTTGTTCAATACCAAATTCTTTAAACATGAGTAATATTATTTCACAATCCGAGCCTGTTACCAAATTAAAGCTATACTTTTCAGCCAGATCTTTATAATTATAAATTTCGCCATTACAGATTAAAGTGAGTGAATCATCATCGGGGTGCTTCATAGGTTGATCACCCATTTCTGTGGTGCCCATAATGGCTAATCGATGGAACGCAAACAATATATCATTCCCAATCATTTCATGGTGTGTATTATCGGGACCGCGATACTCAATCGATTTAATATCATTTTCAAGAGACTCCCATGAATGTTTTGTTCCTTTATAAAAATAGATACCGCACATTTTATTGTTCTTCCTTCATTTTTATGTAAAAAAAAACCCCCAACATATTATTTTGGGGGTCTGTTTTAAAGCTTTAGTTAGTGGCTACAAAGCTTCTCCCCCGCTCATATTATTATTATTAAACAAAGAGTTAAACTGATTCACTTTGTTGGTTGGCTTCCGCCAAAAGATATTTTGTAATTCCATGGTTAATCTTATGAATAAATCTAACTGAAATCAATACCCAACATCTACCTTTTACGTTTATTTATGATTCATTAATTATTTCATCAATTTTATCAGCTGACCTGACAATTGCTCTAATCATCGCTGAACAGAAACCCTGATGTTCCATTTCATTCAAACCGGAAATGGTAATTCCTTTTGGGGTGGTTACTTTATCTATTTCCGATTCTGGATGCATTTCCGAATCAATTGTTAAAGAGGCTGCCCCGCGGGCCGTTTGGGCTGCCAGCAGTATCGCTTCATCTGCATGAAATCCGATTTCCGTTCTCCTTGGGATGCTGCCCGTATTGATCGTAGAAAAAAAGCTAGACCTGATCCACACAAAGCTGTGGCGGGAGCCATCAAGCTCTCTTTAACCATTAATGTCTTGCCCAAGGTTTCCAGTCCTTATAATTGCAATTTTTTTCATTTCTTCAGTGTCCATTTTTAATCCATTTCAATTTTGATAAAAATTAAATAAACGTCTTATATCTTGACATGGTTTAAAATCATAGCGTAAGCTTTTTGTGAACATATATTACTATTTAATAATTCATGGCAATTTTTGTCTAGAATATTTGATATGAAGGAAAATCTTAAAAAGATAAATGGATAAGAAAACAAAAATACTAAAATTTGGCGGAACATCCATAAAAACGCCTGAACGAGTAGAACAAGTCATTCGTCTCATACTATCCGAACCTCCTACAGGCGTGGTGGTTTCTGCAATTGGTGGAGTTACAGATTTATTAATAGAATTATCTCAAATGGCAGCATCCGGGAAAAAGTATTCAAATGAACTGAAATCTTTTATGAATTTCCATATTCAATTTCTTCACGGATTAAATATTCAACAAAATTTGAAAAAAGGTGCCGAAGCAATTCAAAATATTGAAAAAGAATTGACCAAAAATTTAAATACTATTGTTAGTGCTCAACGTATTTCCCCAGAATTAAATGATGCTGTATTAAGTGTTGGGGAAAGGATGTCAGCCAATATTATTGCAACTGCATGTCTCGAAAACGGATTAGACGTAGAATATTTAGATGCCCGAAATGTCATTTTAACCGATAATCATTTTGGAAGTGCTTTTGTCTATTATCAAACATCTTATGATCGCATTCGCGCAGTATGGGATAAAAAATCCACCACTCGAATTATAACCGGATTTATCGGCTCAACAGAAAACGGTGAAACAACCACTTTTGGACGGAGTGGTTCAGATTATACAGCTTCAATTTTTGGCGCTGCACTAAATGTAAATGAGATTGAAATTTGGACAGATGTAAATGGGATTCTTTCAGCAGATCCATCTGTAGTTCCAGAAGCAAAAACAATTTCTCATATCACCTATGAAGAAGCCATGGAATTAGCCCATGCAGGTGCAAAGGTCATTTTTCCCCCAACCATGATTCCTGCTCTTTATAAATCAATACCTATTCGAATCAAAAATACGTTTGAGCCGGATAATCCAGGGACTGTCATTACAAAAGAGCGTCGGGCAGACGGCCATTTTGCTATAGGGATTTCTTCACTTTATAATATAACGCTCATTCGGTTTCAAGGGGCTGGAATGGTGGGTCGTTATGGTGTAATTGGACGTGTGTTTGATGCACTGGCACAAAAGAAAATTAATATTATTTTGGTTTCACAAGTATTTAGTGAACATTCCATCTGCTTTGCTATTCAGCCGGAGGAGGTTGCATTGGCCCAATCACTATTGAATAGGGAGTTTGAGTTTGAACTGGAAAATCATTTCATTGATTCCATAAAAATTGAAGCAAATTTATCCCTCATTGCTGTGGTGGGTGAAGGTATGCGCCATACACCAGGAATTTCAGGAAAATTATTCAGTGTATTAGGCGACCATAATGTAAACATTATAGCAATTGCTCAAGGTTCATCCGAAAGAAACATATCCTTTATAATTAAAAATGAAGAAGTAAAACCAGCCATCCGCGCATTGCATTCTTTTATATTTTCTAATCAAAAAATGCAAAATATATTTTTATTGGGGATAGGATTAGTCGGAACTGAATTAATCAATCTTATGAGAAATAATGATTCATTGAAAGTATGCGGAATTTCAAATAGTCAAAATATGATTATAGATAATAATGGTTTAAAATTAGACGATGTAAAAAACAATTTAAGTACAGGCGAAAAAGCAGATTTAGATACATTTATTTCCATGGCATCCCAAACCCATAAGGCTGTTTTAGTTGATGTAACCTCCTCATCAATTATTGCTGAAAAAACAGCATCCATTATTGAGAAAGGCATTTCCGTTGTTACCGCCAGTAAACTAGCCAATTCCATGAATCAGGATTATTATGATTCAATTCGAGAAAATTTAAAAATAAGTGGAGCTCAATTTAAATACGAAACCAATGTGGGTGCAGGACTCCCCATCATTGAAACATTACAAACTCTCATCAACACGGGAGATAAGATTGAAAAAATAGAAGGGATTATGTCTGGAACATTAAGTTATTTATTTAGTCAATTTGATGGATCTGTTCCTTTTAGTGAATTGGTGAAAAATGCCCAAGAAAGTGGGTTTACAGAACCGGATCCAAGAGACGACTTAAATGGAATGGACGTAGCACGAAAAATTCTTATTTTAGCTAGAGAAACGGGCACACAATTAGAACTAGAAGATGTGACTGTGGAAAATTTAATTCCATCCGAAATGAGCCCTGATTTATCTGTCAATGATTTTTTAACCCAATTCTCCAGATATGATTCAAAATTTATGAATCTTTTTGAATTGGCCAAAAAGGAATCTAAAGTGTTAAGATATATTGCAAGCTGGGATGGACAAAAAGCCACCGTTAAGTTAAAATCTGTGGGCGAAGACAATCCATTTTATCATCAAAATGGACGTGAAAATTTTATTATTTTCACCACAAAAAGATATAAGGATAGCCCTATGGTTATCAAGGGACATGGCGCCGGAGCAGAAGTCACAGCTGCCGGCGTATTAGGGGATATTTTGAAATGTCATTAAACAGAAAAATTAGTGTAAGTGTTTTAGGTGCCACAGGAATGGTAGGACAAAATTTCATACGATTATTAGAAAACCATCCATGGTTTCATGTGGTAGATGTGGCCGCATCTTCTCGATCGGCAGGGAAAACATATGCTGATGCGGTGGATGGGAAATGGTATATGGAATCAGATATTCCTGATGCAGTTTCCGAATTAACCATCAGAAATGTACATGATTTTGAATCAATTCCCGAAGGTGTAACCTGCGTATTTTCTGCTTTAGATTTACCTGAAAAACAAGAGACCCGGGATTTTGAATTTGGGTATGCGAAAAAAGGATATGGTGTTATTTCAACCAGTTCCGCAAATCGGCAGACGGAAGATGTGCCAATGATTATTCCGGAAATAAATCCACAGCATTCGGATGTAATACCCATCCAACAAAAAAACCGAAACTTGCCAAAATCAGGGTTCGTTTCTGTAAAGCCAAATTGTTCAATCCAATCTTATATTGTTGTTTTAGAAGCATTAAAACAAGCAGGGTTTATGGTGGATCGCGTACAAGTGACAACGCTTCAAGCATTGTCAGGTGCCGGCTATAAAGCATTAACCAACCCAGATTTAAAAGAAAACGTAGTGCCCTATATTGGTGGAGAAGAAGAAAAAACAGAAAAAGAACCACTAAAAATATTTGGTCAAGTCACAGGAGATGGCATTGTTCAATCAACAGAATTGATTGTTAATGCAGTATGTACACGTGTGCCTGTTATCGATGGGCATACAGCCGTAGTCCATATTGGGTTTTTGGATGAAGTGCCGTCATTGGATGAATTAAAATCCATTTTATCTTCATTTACTGCAGAACCACAATCTTTGAGTTTGCCTTCAGCGCCAGAAACGCCCATCATTGTTTTGAACGAGATAGACCGTCCTCAGCCTAAATTAGATCGAGATACTGAAAATGGAATGGCTGTGACTGTTGGCAGAATTGCTGAAGATACATTTTTTGATATTCGTTTTATTGGATTATCTCATAATACAGTTCGTGGTGCATCCGGTGGCGCCATTTTATTGGCTGAATTATTGGTTCAGAAAGGATTTATTTCATGAGTAAATCCATACGAGTAAAGGGAAATGCATCCGTAGCCAATGTCTCCTGTGGATTTGATTGTATCGGTTATGCCATTTCTAATCCGGGTGACATTATAACATTGACCAAAAAGGGGACACCTGGCATAAACATTTCTATGTCAGGCCTTGGATCCGATTCTATTTCATGTGATCCAGAAAATAATACGGGTAGTAAGGCGATTATATCTTTGCTTGAAGCTTTAAAGAGCGACCAAGGGTTCAATCTCCATATAGAAAAAGGCATTCCACCGGGAAGCGGAATTGGTTCCAGTTCTGCCAGCGCGGCTGCAGCGGTATTTGGCGCCAATGAACTATTGGGCAACCCCTTATCATTAGATGAGCTTTTGATTCATGGTATGGCTGGAGAAAAAGTAGCCTCTGGCGGGATTCATGCAGACAATATTGCACCGGCGCTTTTTGGGGGTATCATTTTAGTCCGGAGTTATGATCCGTTGGATATTTTGAATTTACCGGTGCCAGAAAATTTATTCAGCACAGCCGTTTTACCAGAAATGACAATTAATACAAAAGATGCGCGACAGATTCTCCCTAAAGATGTTCCTTTAAGTTCTGCGGTAGAACAGGCAGGAAATCTCGCAGGATTTACTCTGGGTCTTCATAAATCAGATTTTGATTTGTTGGGGCGTTCCATGGTGGATCATTTCGCAGAACCCCATCGAGCCAAGCTCATTCCTGGATATAATAAAGTACGGCAATCCGCTCTAGATGCTGGTGCAATTGGGTGCGGTATTTCAGGGTCGGGGCCATCTGTTTTTGCTTTATCGGATTCATTGGAAAAAGCAGAACAAATTGGAAATGCTATGGTGAATTCTTTTCAAAATTCAGGGTTAAACAGCAAAGCATATTGCTCTCCAATTCACAGAAAACCTCCGGGAATATTGGACTAAACCTTGCGCTTTTTTAGCATAAATAACAAAACTGATTCCGTGGGGTTCAAGGATGCACTTTTTCAAGGATTAGCTCCGGATGGTGGTCTTTATATGCCAGAGACTATCCCTCATTTAGGGACAGACTTTTTTCAATCTGAACTATCCTATCCCGAATTAGCTGTTGGTATGATTCATCCATTCACAAAAGACGATTTAACGTACGCTCAATTATCGGATATTTGTGAATCTGCTTTTGATTTTCCACTGTCAATTAAAGAATTAAATGAAAGCGATTCTGTGCTGGAATTATTCCACGGACCTACATTAGCCTTCAAAGATTTTGCAGCTCGGTTTATGGCACGAACCATGTCCCATTTTCTTGAAAATAAAAATAATGAAATAACCATTTTAGTGGCCACGTCTGGCGATACGGGCAGCGCTGTAGCAAATGGTTTTTTCAATATTGAAGGAATTAATGTAATCATTCTTTATCCATCCAATCGCGTCAGCGCACTGCAGGAAAAACAACTCACCACTTTGGGAGAAAATATTATTGCTTTGGAAATTGATGGCTCCTTTGATGATTGCCAGCGAATGGTTAAAGCTGCTTTTCAAGACGATGATTTGCAAAACCGCTACTCTTTAAGTTCAGCCAATTCCATTAATGTGGCGCGACTTCTCCCCCAGTCTGTTTATTATGCCTGGGCATGGAACCAAAGCCATGAAACTGGGCCAATAATTTTTAGTGTCCCTAGTGGAAATTTCGGAAACATTACTGGTGGACTATTAGCAAATCGAATGGGTATCCCAATGGAGAAAATCATAGCATCCACCAACTCAAATGATGTGTTCCCAAATTATTTAAAAACAGGAAATGTAGAAAAACGAGATGCGATTCATACAATATCCAATGCTATGGATGTCGGTGTTCCCAGTAATTTAGATCGAATTCAAAACCTATTTCATCAGGATGTAAACCAAGTAAAGACGAAAATTTCCAGTTGGAGTTTTTCAGATAAAGAGACTAAAGACTGTATTCGACATATCCAAAATGAGTTTGATTATTTGATTGACCCACATACGGCAGTAGGTGTTTTGGGATTAAATGAATATAGAGAAAAAACAAATTCTAATTCAAAGGGTGTTGTTTTATCTACGGCGCATCCGGGAAAATTTTCAGATGTAATTGAACCCATCATTGGGAAAAAGATAACACTACCAGAATCATTACAAATAGCCATGAAAAAAGACAAATATTCCATTAAAATGTCCAAGCAATTTTCTGACCTAAAGGAATATTTGATCGCAGCCTGATTGTAAACATGGAAAATGTATAAACGCAAAGGCGCCAAGACGCAGAGAAATGCCGAACAAAGAAGTAAGTATGAAAAGCTTACAGGAATTAAACACTTTGCATCTCTGCGTTAAAAACAATTAAGGAGTTAGTATGAAATTTGATACAAAAGTTGTCCAATCGGGAATGACACCCGACCCCACCACAGGCGCTATTGTACCGCCCATTTACCAAACAGCCACCTACGTCCTGGAAGAAGTTGGGAAAGATAAAGGATTTGACTATACCCGTTCGTCAAATCCCACGCGACAAGTGATGGAAGAAATATTAGCCGATCTCGATGGTGGAAAATTCGGTGTGGCTTTTGCCAGCGGAATGTCTGCCGTGGATAGTTGTATGAAACTGTTGAAAGCCGGCGATCATGTGATTTGCTCTGATGATGTTTATGGGGGTGTATCTCGACATTTCAACCAGATACTTGTAAATTATGATCTTCATTTCACTTATGTGGATTCATCTGATCCTGTTAATATAGAAAATGCAATCCAAGCAAATACAAAATTAATTTGGGTGGAAACACCCACGAATCCGCTCTTGAAGATCACCGATCTGGAAGCTGTGGGTAAGATTGCAAAAAAACACAATATCTTGTTTGGGGTAGATTCCACCTTTGCAACACCGGTTTTTTTACGTCCATTGGAATTTGGCGCAGACTTGGTGATGCACAGCACGACTAAATATTTGAGCGGACATAACCAACTCATTGGCGGTGTTGTCATTACCAATCGGGAAGACCTGTTTGACTCATTAAAATTCGTTCAGAAAACCATTGGCGCCGTACCTGGCCCCTTCGATTGCTGGCTCACGATCCTTGGAATAAAAACACTTGATCTGCGGATGAAAAAACACGATTCCAATGCACAAACCGTGGCGGAATTTCTGGAAGCTCATCCTAAAGTTTCATCGGTTACTTATCCGGGATTATCATCCCACCCATCCCATGAAATTGCAAAAAAACAAATGTCAGGATTCAGTGGCATGATATCATTCGAATTGAACGGCGGTATCCCAGCGGGGAAAACAGTTATGAATTCAGTAAAACTTGCAAAATTAGCGGAAAGCCTGGGGGCTGTGGAAACCATGATCACCCACCCGGCCACCATGACCCATTCGGATGTTCCCAAAGAAGAACGGGAAGCCCGAGGACTCACCGATGGATTGGTGAGAATATCGGTGGGAATTGAAAATGCTGATGATATAATTGCAGATTTGAAGCAGGCGCTAAATCAAGTATAAGTAATTAAAGTTTGTAAATTCCATCATGCATTCAAAAGAAAAAATTATCGAATTGCGGCAAATTATTGATTTCCTTGATGACCAAATGCTGGATTTATTGGTACAGCGATTTGCTGTATCTATAGAAATTGGAGAAATTAAAGCATCATCTGGCATCAATATTGGTGATCCTAATCGAGAATGGGAGATCATAAACCGCCTTGCAAATAAGTTAGAAGGGAAACTGGATAGAGATGACATTGCTGCTATTTTTGGACCCATTTACCACATTTCAAAAAAATTGCAGAAGACGTAAAATAAGGTTGGTTCTGGTTCTTTCCAGTCCTTAATATCCCCAGTCATGAATAACATGAATACAAAAAATTATTATAACTGGTATTGGTTTTTTAGCCGTGAAGGGGTTTTGTAGTCCCAGGGAATACCTGTACATGCTGACTGCTCTTAAACCCCGAGATAATCGGGGTTTTTTTTTGCTCAAAATGGATAAAACACAACTCACATTCGACGAATTTCAGGATCTTGCCAAGGGATGCGCAACCATACCTGTGTATAAACGCATCCTGGCAGATTTGCTTACACCGGTAGCGGCGTGGGTGCACCTTTCCAAAAAGGCGGAATATGCATTTTTACTGGAGTCTGTTGAAAAAGGGAATCAATATTCACGGTTTTCTTATGTTGGAATCAATCCGCAGAAAATTCTTATGCATAAAGATGGACTATCCACTATCACCGAAAATGGGGAAACCAATAACGTAGATACACCTTTTCTAGATATACTCCGAGAAATGCAATCCCAATATAATATGGTGAAATTGCCGGGAATCCCTTCTTTCACAGGCGGGCTAGTTGGCTACCTTGGATATGAAACAATCGCATGGGTTGAAGACATTCCCACCCATGAAAATTCTGACTTAAATGTCCCAGATTCAATATTTATGCTCTTTGAAGATATGATTGCATTTGACCATTTGAAGGGGTCGGCACTAGTCATTTCCAATGTAAAGGTGAATCCTAATCAAGAGTTAAAGGAGCAGTTTGATAATGCTCACGCAAGAATTGATGTCATTGGTGAAATGCTTCACTCTGATGTGGATTATCAGACCCTGATCCGAGTGAAAAAAAGCCAAGTGTCTTCCAATTTTGATCAAGAATCCTTTGAATCTGCAGTCCTAAAAGCAAAAGAACACATAGTAGATGGAGATATCTTTCAGTTGGTATTGAGTCAGAGATTTGAACGCCAAACTTCCGTAGAACCCACGACTCTTTATCGTGCATTGCGAAATATCAATCCATCTCCCTATATGTTTCATTTGAAAATAAAAGATTTTGATATTATTGGCGCATCTCCGGAGTTATTAGTCAAAGTAGAAGATGGTGTTGTCGAAATTCGTCCTATTGCAGGTACACGCCAACGGGGCAAAACGGAAGCAGAAGATCAAGCACTTGCACAAGATTTGATCAATGATGAAAAGGAATGCGCCGAGCATTTAATGCTTTTGGATTTGGGGAGAAATGATGTAGGCCGTGTATCTGAATATGGTTCCGTAACTATTCCTGAAAATATGGTGATCGAAAATTATTCCCATGTGATGCATATCGTTTCTGATGTGAAAGGAAAATTGGCGAAAAATAAAGATCCCTTTGATGCACTTATGAGCGGCTTTCCTGCAGGAACAGTTACGGGCGCACCAAAAATCAGAGCCATGGAAATAATTCATGAGCTTGAACCGAATCGCAGAGATATCTATTCTGGGGCTGTGGGATTCTTTGATTTTACAGGGAATGTGAATACTTGCATAACGATTCGAACTATGATCATGAAAAATGGCACGGTACATTTTCAATCCGGCGCTGGCATTGTGCACGATTCTGATCCAACAAAAGAATTTGAGGAAACTGTGAATAAGGCAAAGGCCATCATGGCGGCTATTGATTTTGCAGAAAACGGGTTGGTTTCATGATCCTTGTTATCGACAATTACGATTCATTTACCTTCAATCTGGTGCAATACATTGGGGAAATTAATCCTGATGTTAAAGTCGTGCGGAATGACCAGTTTGAACTGGATAATATTGAAAAATGGAACCCATCTCATATTGTGATTTCTCCAGGACCGGGACGACCCGAAAATGCAGGAAATTTGATTGAAGTGATACAAAAATATGGGGCATCCATTCCAATTTTGGGTGTTTGTCTCGGGCATCAAGCCATTACCGTGGCTTATGGTGGGAATGTGGTTCATTCATCAGAAATTGTCCATGGGAAAACCGCCACCATTCAGCATAACGGATTGACTTTATTTAATGGGTTAGATCGCTCTTTCACAGCAACTCGATATCACTCTTTGGTTGCAGAGCGCGCCAGTTTACCCGAAGAATTAAAAATAACCGCCGAATTAGATAATGGACTCATTATGGGAATCGAACATGAAATTCATCCGGTATATGGAGTGCAATTCCACCCTGAATCCATCGCAACAGAAAATGGAATGCAAATAATTCAAAACTTTTTAGAGATTAAATCATGAAAAACATTTTAGAACAATTACTTGATCGCCAAAATCTCACACGTGACGAAGCATTCAATGTCATGCTCTCAATCATGTCCGGTGCATATGACGATACACAGATTGCAGGATTCCTTATGGCGCTTCGTGCAAAAGGTGAAACGGTGGATGAGATTACGGGCTTCGCCCAAGCCATGCGGAAAAAGATGGTAACAGTTTCCTTGGATTCCCCTGCTATCGATATGTGCGGAACCGGCGGCGATGCACTTGGCACATTCAATATATCTACTGCTGCAACTTTTGTTGTTGCCGGTTCGGGTGTTCATGTGGCAAAGCACGGAAATCGATCCATGACATCCAAATCCGGGTCCGCCGATGTGCTACAAGCTTTAGGAATTTCCATTGAGAAATCGGTAGAAGAGTCAGTGGTAGATATTGAAGAAATTTGTTTGGGCTTCATGTTTGCTCCTGCATATCACCCTGCCATGAAATACGCTATCGGCGCTCGTAAAGCATTGGCTACCCGAACCGTGTTTAACATTTTAGGACCGCTTTGTAACCCCGCCGAAGTCAAGGCCCAAGCTATGGGTATTTTTCATCCGGACTTAACAGAAATTCAAGCCAATGTTTTAAAAGCATTAGGCTCCACTGATGTAATGGTTTTTCATGGCCGAGATGGATTGGATGAAATTTCTACCACCACCACAACTAAGATTAGTCAAATGCAAAATAGAAATGATGTGAATACGTTTGAATTTGATCCATCCGAATTGGGATTGAGTCGCGTTTCATTGAAGGGTCTTCAAGGGGGCGAACCAAAAGATAATGCTGACATAATAAAATCCATTCTGAAGGGTGAAAAAGGACCAAAACGGGATATTGTTTTACTCAATGCCGCTGCTGGCATAGTGGTCGGCGGAAAAGCACAAAACCTAAAAGAAGGATTGGTGAAAGCGTACGAATCTGTGGATTCAGGTGCGGCACTCAATATATTAACTCAATTGGCTGAATGAATATTTTCGATCAAATATTAGATTTAAAACGTCAAGAAGTTGACCAAATTCAAGATATAGAATTTGGAGATTTGGTGGGACAAATACGCAGTCTAAAAGAAGCTCTTTCGTCTCCCGGAATTTCTATCATTGCAGAAATTAAAATGAAATCCCCCAGTGAAGGTGAAATTCTGCCCAACGCCGATCCTGTTCAAATAGCAAAAGAATATGAATCAGCTGGTGCTGCAGCTATTTCTGTATTGACGGATCAATCATTTTTTGGTGGCAGTTTGGATATATTGAAATCAGTTCGCGATGCGGTTTCAATTCCGGTTATTCGTAAAGATTTTATTATTGATGAAAAACAAATACCGGAAACAGTTCATTATCATGGGGATGCATTTTTGCTCATCGCGGATGCGCTGGATCAAGATACATTACAACAATTAATGAATGATGGAAAAAAGGCGGGATTGGAATTTCTTGTGGAATATCACGATGAAATACATGCTGAATTTATTTTTGTATTGAATCCGGAAATTGTGGGTATTAATTGTCGAAATCTCAAAACCATGACAACAGATATTTCCTATTTTGAAAAAATGTTTCAATCACTGCCTTCAACTTCTATCAAAGTTGCTGAAAGTGGGATTTATTCACCCAAAGATTTAAAAACTGTTTCTGATTTGGGTTACGATGCAGCGCTCATTGGCACATCACTTATGAAGTCTCGCAATCCGGGGAAAGCATTAGAAGCATTGCTTGGGGCAATATCATGATTCCAACCAAAATCTGTGGAATTACCAATTTGGAAGATGCAAAAGTATCAGTAGAAAATGGTGCATCTGCACTTGGATTTATTTTTTATGAAAAAAGCCCCCGTGCTATTTCTATCGAAAAAGCCAAATCTATTTCTGAACAATTATCTGAATCAGTTTCTCGAGTTGGTGTATTTGTGAATCACGAAAAAGAATTTATTGATGAAGCTATTGCAGAAATTCCATTGGGCATGATTCAACTTCATGGCGATGAATCGCCTAACTTTTGTAATAAATTTGACTTGCCCGTTTTGAAAGCATTACGCATTAAAAATAAAGAAAGTTTATCAGCCATGAATGATTATAATGTGGCTGGGTTTCTGTTGGACACCTTTTCAAATAATCAATATGGCGGAACGGGAGAAACATTTGATTGGTCAATATTGAATGGAAAATCAGAAACTCCCTTTATTCTTTCCGGTGGGCTCAACCCTGATAATATTTTGGATGCGATTGATTCTGTAAATCCTGTCGCAGTGGATGTAAATAGTGGTGTGGAATCATCTCCTGGAATAAAAGACCTCGAAAAAATTAAATCACTCTTTAAAAATCTCAAGAACATTAAATCAACAGGATTCCATTTTGGATAATAAATTTAAAGATTACAACTTACCTGATGAGCGAGGACATTTTGAAAAATTCGGTGGAAAATTCGTGCCCGAATCGCTTATTCCCGCTTTGGATGAACTGGAGCAGTATTATGCAGAAGCAAAACTGGATGAATCATTTCAGGATGAATTAAATGGCCTACTGAAGCATTATTCCGGACGAGAAACAGCTCTTTATTTTGCTTTACAAATATCGGAAGAATTGGGCTTCAGGGTCTGGCTCAAACGGGAAGATTTGAATCACACCGGTGCTCATAAAATCAACAATGCCTTGGGTCAAATTTTGTTAGCAAGACGCATGGGGAAAAAGCGAATTATTGCTGAAACAGGTGCGGGACAGCATGGCGTGGCCACAGCAACTGTCGCCGCTTTGTTTGGGCTAGAATGTATCGTTTACATGGGTAAAGAAGACATTCGCCGTCAAAAATTGAATGTATTTCGAATGAATTTGTTGGGTGCTGAAGTTCGCCCTGTTTCATCTGGAAGTATGACTTTGAAAGATGCTACTAATGAAGCGATTCGCGATTGGGTTACGAATGTGGAATCTACATATTATCTTATTGGTTCCACGGTTGGTCCACATCCTTATCCTATGTTGGTGCGGGATTTTCAATCGGTAATTGGCAAGGAAGCAAAAGCGCAATTCGCAAATCAATCCGGACAAAACTTACCCGATCGATTGGTGGCATGTGTCGGCGGCGGCTCCAATGCCATGGGTTTATTTTATCCCTTTATTAAGGATGATGTGAAAATTGTGGGCGTAGAAGCAGCTGGAAAAGGATTGGAAAGCGGTGAACATGCAGCCACATTAACCAAAGGTGATTTTGGCGTTTTGCATGGGGCGGCATCAACTCTTCTCCAGAATGACGATGGGCAAATTACGCTCCCCCATTCTATTTCGGCAGGACTGGATTATCCGGGGATTGGACCGGAGCACAGCTATCTTAACGAATCTGGACGGGTGCAATATTTTTCTGCCACGGACACAGAAGCGCTGGATGCATTCCAATGGCTTTCGAAAAAAGAAGGTATTTTACCTGCCCTTGAATCAGCTCATGCGTTGGCGTATTTACGTCAGAAAAATAATGGACTTGAATCAGGAGAAAATATTATTGTATGTCTTTCGGGAAGGGGCGACAAGGATGTCCACACCGTGGCAGAAGCATTGGGGATTGACTTATGAACCGCATCAAAAAATTATTCAAAGAACCCAAAGAAAAGCTTATTCCATTTTTGTCAGCTGGTTATCCAGCCTTGGATTCCACTGTAGATTTAGTTTGTGCGGCTGCAGATGCGGGAGCAGATATGATTGAAATTGGTATCCCATTTTCTGATCCACAAGCGGATGGGCCCGTGATCCAAGCTTCAAGCCAACAAGCATTGGATAATGGTATGACACTGAAAATAATTTTTGAACAAGTCGTTGAAATTCGGAAGCAAACAGATGTCCCCATTGCACTCATGGGATACTATAATCCCATCCTTAAAATGGGTCATGAAACATTTCTGAACCATTGTGTATCTTCCGGGGTTGATGGACTTATTTTACCCGATTTACCTTTAGAAGAAGCGGTGCCATTTTGTAAATCAGCAAAAGCAAAAGGTATTGCACCTATTTTATTGGTGGCACCCAATACGCCCAATGAGCGCATCAAAAAAATATCAAAATTGGCCGGTGATTTGATTTATGCTGTTAGCATTTTAGGTATTACCGGAAATGATTTGGCATCGAAAGATGCATTGGAAAAATATCTAAATCGTGTTCGAAAAAATAGTGTAACCCCATTTGTAGTGGGTTTCGGAATCAGCTCACGAGAAGATGTGATTTGGTTCAATAAACATTCAGATGGGGCTGTTGTGGGATCGGCCATTATTAAGAATATAGATGGGAGTTCGAATCCAGTGGAAACAACAAAAAGCTTAATTCAAGAATTGAAAGGAACAAAATAATGACAATAGGAATCCAAGGCGGAAAAGGGAGTTTTTCCGAACAGGCCGCTCACGAATTTGCCAATAACCATGGACTTGAAGGAGTGGAAATCGTGTATCAAATTTCATCGGAACACGTTTTAGCTGGCGTTGAAAATAGCGAAACGGAATACGGCATCTTTGCCATGGAGAATGCTCAAGGGGGTGTAGTAATTGAAAGTGTGGAAGCGCTGGCAAAATACCGATGTGAGATCATTGAAATGTTTCATATCCCTATTACCCAAAATTTATTGGGATTAGCTGGAACACATGTGGGTGATGTGACTGAAATCCATTCTCATCAGCAAGCGCTTCGCCAATGTAAGGATTATTTGAGTGAACATTTTTGGACTCGGCCATTGGTTGAAGAAGACGATACGGCGGAAGCTGCTCGAAGATTATCTGAAGGTAAACTTCCACCCACCGCCGGTGTAATCGCCAATAAAGCATGTGCCGATTTATATGGGTTAGAAATTCTTCAGGAAAGCATTCACGATTTAAAACATAATCTTACTTTGTTTTTGGGAATAAAAAAATTGGGGGACGCGTGAACAGTATCGGCATTATTGGATTTGGCCGATTCGGAAAAGTGTTGGCCAATATTCTTCAAAAAGGGTTTTCCATCAAAGCTTATGACCCAAAACAATCATCCCCTTTTTCTAGTGTTGAATTTGTATCATTAGATGAATTATTAAAAGAAAAAACAATCTTTGTTGCTGTCCCAATTCGTCATTTTGAATCAGTCATTTCAGATATATCGTCTCGAATATCAGACGGAACAACCATTATTGATGTTTGTTCTGTAAAGAAATATCCTGTAGAAATGATGGGCAAATCCCTTCCTGAAAATGTGGGTATTATTGCAACCCATCCCATGTTTGGGCCCGATTCATTTATGTCGAATAATCGCCTGAAAATGATGATGAATAATACGAGAGATTCCCATAATCAATTTAAATTCTGGAAAGGATTTTTCATGGATCAGGGTATTCAAATACTTGAAATGACTCCCGATGAGCACGATCGTATGGCAGCACAAACCCAAGGTGTAACCCATTTTCTCGGACGAATGCTTAAAGAGTTTGGCATAAAAAAGACATCTATTGATACACAAGGATTTCGAGATCTTTTAGACTTGGTTGACCAGACGTGTAATGATACTTGGGAGCTTTACACTGATTTACAATTATACAACCCCTATACGAAAGACATAATCAAAAATTTGAAAAAATCAACAGATACATTGGATAATCGCTTAAAGGAATTGCAATCATGACGCAGTGGCAAACAGATAGTTGGAAAAATTTCACCATAAAACATTTACCTGATTATCCGGATCAAAATCATTTGGAAGAAGTTGAAAAAACCCTAAATAATTTTCCACCTTTGGTTTTTGCAGGTGAAGTCCGCTCGTTGAAAAGAGCATTGGCGGATGTCACAGAAGGGTATGCATTTTTACTTCAGGGTGGAGATTGTGCCGAAAGCTTTTCAGAATTCCATGCAGATAATATTCGAGATACATTCCGTGTCATTCTTCAAATGGCAGTGGTTTTAACATCCGGCGCAAATATGCCTGTTGTGAAAGTTGGACGTATAGCGGGTCAATTTGCCAAACCCCGATCCAGCCCTACTGAAACAATCGATGGTGTGGAACTTCCCAGTTATACTGGCGATATTATTAACGACATTCGATTTGAAAAAGATAAACGAACCCCGGATCCGGATCGCATGCTGAAAGCCTATTCACAAGCAGCGTCCACATTAAACTTACTTCGCGCTTTTGCCGATGGTGGATATGCTGATCTTCGTCATGTCCAATCCTGGAATATGGGTTTTGTTAAAAGCGGTCCCCAAGGTGAGCGGTATCGACATTTAGCCGATCAGATCCAGGAAAGTTTAAACTTCATGGAAGCGTTGGGAATCAATTCAAATAATACGCCCCAACTCCGCCGAGTAAAATATTTTACAAGCCATGAAGCGCTTTTGCTCCCTTATGAAGAAGCCCTTACTCGAGTCGATTCTACATCGGGAGATATTTATAATACATCCGCTCATTTTGTTTGGATCGGAGATCGAACACGATTTTTGGATAGTGCTCATGTAGAATTTTGTCGCGGGATTAAAAATCCTATCGGTATTAAATGCGGACCTTCTTTGGATCCGGATGTGCTTATTGAATTATTGGATGTTTTGAATCCGAGTGATGAAGCAGGACGAATCACGCTCATTGCTCGATTTGGGCATGATAAAGTGAAGTCCTATTTACCAAAATTAATTCGCAAAGTTCAACAAGAAGGACGAACTGTAGTTTGGTCCTGTGACCCTATGCACGGGAATACGATAAAAAGTAGCAACGGGATTAAGACAAGACCTTTTGATCAAATTATTGATGAAGTAAAACAAAACATCCGGATTCACAAATCAGAAGGCTCTTTCATGGGTGGAATCCATTTAGAGATGACGGGCCAAAATGTAACCGAATGCACCGGCGGATTGGATGATATTTCTGAAGCGGATTTATCAGATCGATATCGCACCCATTGCGACCCGCGCCTGAATGCGAATCAAGCTATTGAATTGGCGTTTTTGATTGCGGATGAATTAAAGAAAAATGGTCATTAAAGGCGAACTTACTTTCCCGGGAGATAAATCTATTTCCCACCGTTCGCTCATGTTTGCAGCTTTGGCAAATGGAGAATCTAGGCTTTCGAATTCATCCACGGGCGTCGATGTGCAGTCCACTCGAAAATGTTTGGAAGCATGTGGCATTAAAATCTGGAATGATGGAAATGATGTAATTGTAAAAGGTGGGACATTTTCAAATCCTTCCGAACCTTTGGACTGCGGAAATTCCGGCACCACAACACGCTTACTTTTAGGGCTGTTGGCAGGGCAAGGCATCAACGCCACATTTATTGGAGACGATTCACTTTCATCTCGTCCCATGAATCGAATTTTAGATCCACTTTCAAAAATGGGATTAATTTCAGAAAGTAATAATGGGAAACTTACCATCACTATTCACAAAAGTGAATTGGCAGGAATTAAATATGAATCACCTGTCGCCAGCGCCCAAGTGAAATCTGCTGTGCTGTTAGCCGGACTTGGGGCAAGTGGAAAAACATCCGTAACAGAACCTACCTTATCTCGAAATCATACAGAAAAAATGCTGACTGGTCTTGGAGTAAATATAATTGTGGATGGATTAAGCACAACTATTTCAAAATCATCTTCTCCCCTTTTATCTTTTAAATTATCTGTCCCAGGAGATCCTTCCACCGCGGCATTTTTTGCCACAGCTGCTGCATTGGTTCCAAAGTCTGAAATCAAATTAAATCACGTTTTGGCAAATCCAACCCGAACCGGTTTTTTCGCTGCATTAGAAAAAATGGGGGGCGGAATGGCATGTATCAATCAATGGGAAGAAACGGGTGAACTTATTTGTAATTTAAAAATATTTCACCAACCCTTACAAAGCATTAACATTGATGAAAAAGATGTACCTGGACTCATTGACGAACTCCCCCTCATTGCCATTCTTGCCACACAAGCCAAAGGAAAAACAGAAATCCGTGGCGCCAAAGAATTACGAGTGAAAGAATGTGATAGAATTCATGCGATTTGTAAAAACCTAAAAAAGATGGGCGCGGATATAGAAGAATTGGACGATGGATTTATTATTAATGGTCCCACAAATTTGAATGGCGCAGAAATTAAAACATTCCATGACCACCGCATTGCCATGGCTTTCAGCATTGCTGAATTGGTAGCGGATGGAGATGTTGAACTGGATAATCCTGAATGTGCATCTATTTCTTATCCCGAATTTTACGATGTATTGGAGCGACTTAAACAATGAAACGATTCGCTGTTATTGGAGATCCCATTGCCCATAGTTTGAGTCCATTCCTTCATCAGGAAGTATATCATCAACTTGGATTGGATGCATCCTTTGAGAAGATTCATGTTAAAACCAATGAACTTCACACATTTATGAATTCAAATAAATTGGATGGCTTCAATGTAACCATACCCCATAAGCAATCGGTTGTTCCATTATTGGATGAATTAAATGAATCTGCAAAAATTATTGGAGCGGTCAATTGTATTAAAAATGGGAAAGGATTTAATACAGATTGGATTGGCTTTTTGAAAGCACTAGAAATAAATGGATTAGATCTAAAAGGAAAAGATTGCGTAATTCTTGGTGCCGGCGGCGCGGCGCGAGCAATCGCATTTGGGCTAATACAAGCCCATGTTAATTCTATTTCTATAAACAATCGAACACAAAATACGGCGAAGCAATTGTTGGATTGGATTCATTCAATTTTCCCAAATAATGACCCAAGTGAAATTCCAGATGTCATTATAAACTGTACTCCTTTAGGCATGTGGCCCGAAACTGAATCTGCTCCTATGACATTAAATGAAATCAAACCCAACTTAATATTGGTTGATACAATTTATAATCCGATTGAAACACAATGGCTCAAATTGGGGAAAGAAAAAGGCGCGAAAGTCATCGGCGGACTGGATATGTTTATTGCCCAAGGATTGGCATCAGCAGATATTTGGTTTGGGGAAAAGATTTCAGAAACAGTTGATATTGAAAAAATTAGGCAGTTTTTGAATTTATAATTAAAATGGTTCCTACTCTGTTTATTTTCCCCGATTCAGTCTCTATAAATTCAGAAATAAAATGAATTGTTTTCGGTTTTTCATATTTATCCAGAAATTCAATAGGAATATCAATCTCATCTCCTTCAACAATCAATACCACTGTCTGACCCAGTGAATCATCAGGAAGCCCAGCGATGATAAAACGACGGTTTGGAATCACTTCAGTCAATTTCGCTTCCACCACTTCGGGAATGATTTTGATTCCACCAGAATTAATCACATTATCAAAGCGCCCCAACCAGCGGAAAGAATTTTCATCAATCAATTCAACCAAATCATTCGTTACAATTGGTACAGGATTAAGAGCAGATGCATGAATCGCCAAACAACCCCGATCATCCTTTTCAAAATGAATCCCGTCCAACGCTCGAAATAAATCAGATATATTTGGACCATTCAACGGTTTGATTGCAACATGGGTCAGGGTTTCTGTCATTCCATAGGTTTCATAAACCTGTGTCGATTCAATTTGAAGCTTTTCCACCAACTTTGGACTCACTTGCCCCCCACCTACAATGAGCGTTTTTACTTGATCTAAATCATTCAAACTATTTTCCAACTGCAATGGAACCATGGCAGCAAAATCAATAATTTCATCCATATTTTTTAATGGATTCGATGACGGTTCAACCACTTTCAAATCCAATCCTAATTCCAAGGCACGAACCACCATCATTTTCCCAGCCACATATTTCATGGGCATACAGAGCAAGGCTGAATCACCTTTTTTTAATCCAAATGTTTTTCTGGTTAGCTCTGCAGAATTTTGCATCCAATCTTTTTTGACGGATATGGATTTGGGTTTTCCCGTAGAACCGGATGTTTTGAGATCCATTTCAATATTTGTAGAATACCATTCTGAAATAAATTGATTCACATCATTCCATATTTTTGATTGATCTGTAGATATTTTTCCAGACTTTACGGTTAATGGTGATGGAATATTATTCGTGAAAAGCTGCCCCGTTCCCAAACCCTGGAAACCATCCGGTTTCATTTTAGCTGTCCATTGCGCAATGGCATTCAATCCAATATTGGATTCCAAAGCCGATGTTATCCACCAGCCGATATTTCGCTCTTTTGCCATCCGAATCCACTTTTTGGTTTCTGAAAATCCACCTAATAAACTGGGCTTCAATACTAAATATTGGGGATTTACATTTTCAAGCATTTCGATTCGCTCTGCATCGTTGACCAAGGGAATCAATTCTTCATCCAACGCAATGGGAATTGGGGATGATTCACATAATTCTGCAAGTAAATCCCATTGTCCTGGTTTAATGGGTTGCTCAATGGAATGGAGATCAAATTCTGCCAATTTTTCTAATTTTTCGTTTACATCATTTTTACTAAAGGCTCCATTGGCATCTACACGAAGTTCCAACTCATTTCGACTAAATCTTGAACGAATCGATTGTAAGATTTGGCATTCCTTTTCAAACCCTAAAGCACCTATCTTCATTTTGATGCACTTCCACCCATCATCCAATTTCTGTTGGACTTGACTCATCATAAAACCTGAATTTCCCATCCATATTAACCCATTAATCTTAATAGACTCAAAAGAACCAAAATAATTTTGTCCACCACCATTTTCTAAATCTAATAGTGCCATTTCTAATCCAAAGCGGATGGATGGGAAATATGCTAATTGAGATAAATCATTTAAAAATGAATTTGGGTTATCACATATTTTATCAAGTTTAGATTCTATTTGATCAAAGTGATCCAGACTTAATTTCAGCAATGGAGCACATTCTCCTATGCCATTATTTCCATTTTTAGTCAGTGTAATAAACCAAACATCTCTGGATTTTATTACACCGCGAGATGTGCCTGCCGGTTGTTTCAAATGAAGGGTCCGCTTGGTCCAACTTGCTTTCATAATAAATAGTGTTCACGTGTTACTATGCTCACGCATTTAATATTCATTGATTTATTACTGAAACACTCAAATACATCAACACTCAAACACTTTTAGAAATTTATCCCAATAACAAATAGAATTGCAAATATAAAAGTGGTTATGGTTTGTTTTTTTAAAAATGGGTCAAAATTCTCAAAATCATTTCTCTTTTGAATGGATTGAACAAAACCAACAAAGATTGGGATAGTGATAGCAAATATATAATGAAAATAATTGGGACTCGGAAATACAAAAGTAATTGCCAGTAAAATTCCACCAAAGATTAGTGCCCGATGGTAGTCTTTTGCTTTTTCAATCCCGATTTTAACGACCAATGTGTTCTTTCCGGATTTTTTATCCGCTTCACAATCCCGCATATTGTTGATATTGAGAACAGCCGTTGTAAATAGACCAATCGATGATGCGGGAAGCAGTAAATCCCAATTCAAAGTATGAGTGTGCAAAAAATAAGAGCCTAAAACGCCCAACAAACCAAAAAACAAAAAAACAAAAATATCTCCCAATCCAACATACCCATACGGGTTTTTTCCCATAGTATATTTAACGGCAGCGCCCATAGCTGAAAGACCCAGAATAGCAAATAATCCCGCTTTTTTCAAATCCAACCCTATAGTGCCTTCATAAATGAGCCACACACCAAACACAGAGCAGAACAACGCAATCACCCACATAATTTTCACCATTTCAGATTTGGGAATAAGTCCGGACTGCATCGTTCGATCGGGCCCAACCCTTTCTTCATTATCCGTCCCTTTTACAAAGTCCCCGTAATCGTTTGCCAAATTGGATAGTATCTGCAGAAAAAGAGTTGTAATCAACGCTAACCCAAAAACGGTCAAATTAAATCCACCATCAGCATAGGCTAATCCACTTCCCATGATGATACAGGAAAAGGCTAATGGTAATGTTCGTAAACGAAATGCTTTAATCCAATTATTCATTATATTTAGCCACAAAAGTCACAAATTAGTTAAGAATGTATTTTTTGATTTGAAATTTAGATGAACCAAAATTGATGAGTAAACCATGCTCAATATTTGATGCTCTTAAATACCCCAATATTTGTGCAATGTGCTCATCTGCGATTGTTTTGCATGCTTTAATTTTTATGATTAAAATATCTTCAATAAATAAATCTGCTATGTAATCACCAATAACAGTCCCATCTTGGTCTTTAACCTGTAACGGATACTGGTGTTCATCCTTTCCCATTTTTGTTAGTCGACTAACAAGAGCATTTTCACAGACTTTTTCCAAATGTCCGCGATGTAGGTATTTATGAATATCAAATGATGTTTGCCTAATCATATCACAAAGATCATTTACATTTTTATAATCCATTCTTTACCTTTTTTAGTTATTTATTTTTGTGTCTTTTGTGCTTTTTGTGGCTATTTAAGGAAATTTTGGATACTTCGAAAAATCCGGTTTACGTTTTTCCACAAAGGCATTCCGCCCTTCTTTCGCTTCGTCGGATAAATAATAAAGTAGCGTCGCATTCCCAGCCAATTCTTGAATACCCGCTTGGCCATCCAATTCAGCATTAAAGGATGATTTCAACATTCGAATGGCTAACGGAGATTTCTCTTGAATTTTCTTTGCCCAAGCAATAAAAGTATCTTCCAACTCTTCCAACGGAACCACCGTATTTACCAATCCCATGTCCAAGGCTTGCTCAGCATTATATTGGTCGCAGAGAAACCAAATTTCACGGGCTTTTTTCTGTCCCACGCTTCGTGCCAGATAAGATGCACCAAATCCACCATCAAAAGACCCAACTTTCGGACCGGTTTGGCCAAACATGGCATTGTCGGCCGCAATAGTTAAATCGCATACTACATGAAGCACATGACCGCCACCTATGGACCACCCCGCCACTGCTGCAATCACCACTTTTGGGATAGATCGAATTTGCTTTTGCAGATCTAACACATTTAGGCGCGGAACTTCATCCTTGCCCACATACCCGCCATGACCCCGAACGCTCTGATCTCCACCACTACAAAACGCTTTGCCCCCTTCACCGGTAAAAATGATCACATCAATATTGACATCATCCCGGCAAATGTTCATGGCATCAATCATTTCTTTCACCGTCCGCGGGGTGAATGCATTATGCTTTTCCGGCCGATTGATGCTGATTTTGGCAATCCCTTCAAAGAAATCAAATTTGATTTCATTATATTCTCTAATGGTTTCCCAATTCTGTTTCCAATTCATAATATTCTCCTGTTTTTTGACATATGAAGCACAAAACGCACAAAAGCACTTTATGGTTTATGGCTATTCCTTTAATTTAATTTTGTGTCTTCTGTGCCTTTTGTGGCTATTTCTTTAAATGTTTCTGTGTTTATTTTCATGTCTGTAAATATTTCCAGGATGCACGATGACCATTCGCTTATTTCTTCTAATGATGTCGCTGACCGGTAATCCATATTGAATTCTTGCGCTGTAAGTTCTGCCGTGTGTTTATGGGGCGTAGTAAAAAGATATGTAAGTCCATTTTGCTTCGACGGACCGGGGATCATATTAAAAATTCCACCACCGGAATCATTCAAAATAACGATTTGTAAGTTGGTTGGAAATTCGTGATTCAGCCACAATCCATTTCGATCATAGAAAAATGAAAGATCACCAATAATCAATGTGTGTTTCCGATTCGGTTCTGCCAAGGCGTGTCCAACTGCGGTGCTAACTACGCCATCGATTCCAGATGTTCCACGATTACACCAAATATCAATAGTTGGATCATTTACGCCAATAAAATTGGCAATCCGAATGGGCATGCTATTCCCCAAATGAAGCACACTTTGTTCTGGTAATAGTTGAATCACTTTTCGAACCGCAGAAAAATAATTAAAACTTAATTCTTCTAATTCAGAGTTGAACTTTTTAATTACACTTTTCTGTTCATTTAAAAATAGAGTCAAATAATCACTCTTCTCGTTTAATATTTTTGTGCCTTTTGTGGCTATTATTTTTACCCATTCTGTGAAAAATGTTATTGGTGTAGTGGCCAATGTTTTGGTTAATGATTGAAACGGATCCCCAACCATTCCTTCGCCAATGTGCCAATGAGTTTTTGGTTTATGTTTCCGTAAATAGAGTTTCAAGTTTTTGGAAATAATAGATCGTCCAAATGTGATGAGAAAATCTGGTGCTAACAAATCATCCTTGGTATTAAAAATTAAACCAGAAGATTTAATTACATTTTCCACACCATGAAGATTGGATATCACATCACCAACAACATTCACATCGAATTGATTGAGTATATCAACCAATTCTTCATTGGGCGCCATCTGCCCCCCCAAAATCATCACTTTTTCAGAATCATTCAATAATGATTCGAACTCATCCAAAACCGTTTTCCCAATTTTAGATATTTTTTCTTTTGTGAATCTTGTGCCTTTTGTGGCTATCTGAACTTCTTCTAATGATTCCGGATAAAACGGCTCTTCAATGGGAATATTCAAATGCACCGGTCCCATCGCAGCTTCCAACGCCAATCCCAGCGCACTTCCCCCAACATCCAAATTTTCTTCATCATAAATAAAACTCCCTTTCACATGGGGTTCATATAATTTTTCTTGATGAATCGTTTGGCCATCCCATTGATCTATCCATTCCGGTGGACGATCCGCTGTTAAGACTATGAGTGGAACATGTTGGTAAAATGCTTCTGTTATAGCCGGAGCAAAATTCTGTGCAGCCGTTCCGGATGTGCAAACCAAAACAACAGGGTTACCCGATTGCTGGGCAAGTCCAAGCGCCATAAATCCAGCCGATCGTTCATCTGTCACAGAAATCGTTTCAATATTCGGATGTTTTCCAAATCCAATAAGCAAAGGTGCGCAACGAGATCCGGGACAAACCACTGCTTTTTCCACACCAAATTCAGCGCAAAGCCCAACTAAATCATAAATATGTTGGGTGTTTTGTAAAACCAAAGAAATATCCGTCTTCAATTTTTCTCCGTGTCTCTGTGTCTCTGTGGTAAAGTCCCCCCGTTCATCACATCCAACAACGTCTGGCATTTCAATGCTGTTTCTTCCCATTCCTTTTCAGGAACTGAATCATGTGTAATCCCAGCGCCCGCATAAAGCACAGCTCGTGTTCTTAAAATTTGCATACATCGAAGATTTACATAAAGCCGTGAAACGCCATCCATATTCACTGGACCTAAATAGCCACTATAAAATTCACGATTCAAATATTCGTTGGCAGCAATGAACCGCAAAGCAGAAAGTTTTGGCATTCCACAAACAGCCGAAGTCGGGTGAAGTAAATTGAGCATCACTGTTCCCAATTCCGGGAAATGCACATTATCCAAATCCACAGCATATTCCGTTTTCAAATGAATCATATTCCCAGCACGAACGGATCGTGGACCCGTTTCTTTAAATTCCCGTAATCGAATAGTCTTGAATTGTTCAATTATGTATCTACTCACCATGGCCTGTTCTTCAATCTCTTTCTGATTCCATGCCGCTTCTGACAAATCTTTGTCCAATGGGAATGATTGAGTCCCCGCTACAGAGACTGTTCGAAAATGATCGGTTGATGACTCAGTTAATAGTTCAGGTGTCGCCCCCATCCAGGTCCCACGATTGGGTATGGAAACCAAACTTACAAATGCATCAGGATAGGCATTTTCCATTCGATTGAATTGATCAATAACATCAAAATTTTCCGGCAAAGGTTCATCATAAGTCCGGGCAGAAACCACCTTATCAAATTCACCTTCTTCAATGGCTGAAATACCATCTTCCACCATCTGGATGAAGTGAGATTTTTCACCGGATATTTCCGTGTCTGGACGGTTATTCAAATGATAAGATATTTTTTCATCTTTCTTCTCTGAGTCACCTAGTCTCCGTGGTTCACCCTTTTCCACATCCCAATTTCCGTTTTCATCAGTGGTAACAAAAATATCAGCTTTTAAAAATAACGTTTCATTCCCTTCCGGGTTCATAAATGGACTTACGATAAAACCAGATTCTGTATTTTGAAGATCGATGCGTCCTTTCGCTGGAAATTCAGAATAATCTGCAAGAAAATAGGCTTTTTGATCTCGCGGACACCGCCAAACCGCCACCGACCCATTCATAGCCATGGCGCTGGACCAAAGTGATTGTAAGTTCATTTTATTTCTCTGTGTCTCCGTGGTTCACTTTTTATCAATCACAGCCAGTGTCAATCGACTCACTGCTACCAAATCATCACTGTCATTTTTAATTTCAATATTCCATACTTGAATCTTTTTCCCCAGTTTGATGGGTTTTGCTATCCCGTTAACCCAACCACTTCGAACACTTCTTAAATGATTACAATTAATTTCAATTCCCACGACCGTTTTACCTTCATGATCTACTTTCTTCCCGCCCGCAATACTACCCAATGTTTCCGCCAATGCAGCTGATGCACCACCATGAAGCAATCCAAAAGGTTGAATTGTCCTTTCGTCTACAGGCATTTTTCCGCAAATATAATCATCCCCAAAATCAGTAATTATAATACCAAGGGAATCCATCATTGTATTTTTACCAAAGATGTTAATTTGTTCTATCGCTTTTTGTTTATCCATATTCTTTTATGTGTTTGAGTGTTTCTGTATTAAAGCGTTCAAATTCATGAACACTGAAAGTTTGAATTCATTTTAGTTTCTTGTGCATTTTGTGATTTTTGTGGCTATTCCTATTTCTGCCCAATATATAAAGTGCAAACCCCAAAAGTTAGTGGAATAGCTTTGCAGTTTTTTAATCCCATGGATTCCATCAGTGCGAGAAATTCTTGACGCGTGGGAAAATTCATAATTGAATCAGCAAGATATTCATACGCAGCCGGGTTTTTTGTAAACCATTTTGCTAATTTGGGCAAGACGCCATTGAGATAAAAGCTATACACATTACGCCAAAACCCTAGTTCTGGCGTGGTGAGTTCTAATACCATAAGCTGTCCATCCGGAACAATAATTCGCTTCATTTCTGACAACGCTTTTTCCTTATCTGGAATATTACGAATTCCAAAAGCAATGGCCGTCACATCAAAAGAATTGTCATCAAATTCAATTTGCGTAGCATCTCCCCATTTGAGTTCAACACGATTGTTCAGATATTGAGCGTCCACTTTCTTCAACCCATTATTGACCATCTCTTGGACAAAATCAACTCCGGTTACATTCACTTCAGGATAAGTGTTGGCACAATCCAACGCCAAATCGCCTGTGCCTGTGGCCACATCTAAAAACCGATTAGTGTTAAAAAATTTCATTTCGAATACGGTGCGTTTCCGCCAGGCTACATCTTGACGTCCAGATAGAAATCGATTTAAAAAATCATATTTATCAGTAACGGATGCGAAAATATCTTTCACAATCCCTATCCGTTGATCATCGCTCATTTCCTGAACAGATGGATATTCTTTTTGTTTTAATTCATTTTTCATAAGTGTTTAAGTGTTCGGGTTTTTAAGTGTTCACGAGTGGTAGTTAACTTTAACGCTCGAACACTTTCGCAGCTTAACACTTAAGAGAATCCTTTTGTAAAAAATTTTGTTATTCCCTTCACCCATTCTTTTCTATCAAAATATTGGTGATTTCCATTTTCAATAGCTTCATGATATTCCTTTAAAAAACGATTCAATACAGCATCAAGAAAAAAGACAGATTGAGCCTTATTTATACTGGGGTCCAATTCATTGCGGTCCATGGCATCTTGTATAATATTGCCTAAATATTCTTCGGACATTGTTTGAAGTTCTTTAACAATTATTTTTCGATTGGGAGAGTCTCCAGAGTATACTAATCTAAAATAGATGCGTGCCAACCGCGGACGCTCCGTAATAAAAATAACACCTGAATCTACAATCTTGGAAAGACGTTCATTAAATGGAAGTTGGGCTGTTTCATCCCGAACTTTTCGTAGATATGATTTTACTTCGCCCAAGGCTAATGTGTAAATATAGTCGTAAAGCACACTCTTTGTTTTAAAATAATTAAAGAGCGATCCCTTGGAAATTCCGGCAAGATTCACAACCGTATTCATAGAAGCAGTTTCATAATCCTTTTCTGCAAATTCAGAAATGGATGCATTTATGATTCGTGCTTGTTTCTCTTCAGATAATTTTTCGAAAGGTTTCATGTTATTTAATTAATGAATAATAGTAAATTGACCAGGTGGTCAAATTAAGAATACTTTCAGTTTGTTCGTAACATATTATTAACGAATGTTTAGGTTCAAATTATGCTAAAAAATATTACATTTCTCACAGCGGGGGAATCTCATGGACGAGGTCTATTAGGAATTTTGGATGGGTTGCCAGCGGGGTTAGAAATCTCCGAAAACTACATCGGTAGTCATTTAGCGCGCCGGCAAATGGGCCATGGTCGTGGGGGTCGAATGAAAATTGAAAAAGATTTCGGTGAAATTTGGTGTGGTGTTCGACATGGCAAAACACTTGGCGCGCCGGTAGGCATTCTTGTTAAGAACAAAGATTGGGAAAACTGGACAAAAAAAATGTCCGTTTCACCCGTAAATACTGAAATCCGAACTGTAACACTTCCTCGCCCTGGACACGCGGATTTGGCCGGGATCCAAAAATATGGATTTGATGATATACGCAATGTGCTTGAACGATCCAGTGCCAGAGAAACGACAATGCGAGTTGCACTGGGATCTGTATGCAGAAAATTATTGGAAGATGTTGGAATTGAAGTAGGCAGTCACGTCGTACAAATACATGATGCGAAAGATGAAACTCTTGCTCCAGAAAATCTCACACCAAACCAATTGAGTAAAATTGCGGACTCATCACCTGTACGATGTTTGAATAATAATGCCGAACAAGCCATGATAAATACCATTGATGATGCCAAGAATTCTGGTGATTCGGTCGGTGGTATTTTTGAAGTGATTGCAACGGGACTCCCATACGGTCTTGGGTCCTATACACAGTGGAATCAAAAACTTCATGCACGCATTTCTGCATTAATGATGAGTGTAAATGCTTTTAAAGGAATCGAAATTGGTGGGGGATTTGGCGGCGCAGAAAAATTTGGAAGTGAAGTCCATGATGAAATTGGTCATGATGGGGAAAAATTTATTCGTTACTCCAACAATGCAGGAGGCATTGAAGGAGGCATGAGCAATGCACAACCAATCGTATTACGAATGGCCATGAAACCGATCCCGACATTAATCAAACCATTGCGATCAGTTGATATCCATACCAAAGAAGAAAAAGACGCACACAAAGAGCGGACGGATTCCTGTGCTGTGCCCGCAGCATCAATAATTGCGGAAAGTATGTTATGTTTTGTTTTAGCTGATGCACTATTAGAAAAATTCGGTGGGGATTCTATGGAACAGCTCAAAGCTCATATCTCGGCCACAGCCAAATATTGATGATAATTTATTTCGTTGGAATGATGGGTTCAGGGAAATCCACAGTTAGTAAAATTTTTGCTGAAAAAACAAATTATCCATTTATAGATTTGGATATTTTAATTCAGGAAAAAGCAAAAAAATCTATTCAAGAAATATTTGAAGGAGACGGGGAAAAATTATTTCGCAAATTGGAATCAGAAACTCTTGAAGCATTGAGTGGAGAAGATGCTGTTATCGCTTGCGGAGGCGGTATTGTATTAAAAGAATCCAACCTTAAACAACTTAAATCCGGTACAGTTGTATATTTAAATGCGTCTATTCCAAAATTAATTCATCGACTTGAAAAAGTAAATAATCGTCCACTAATAAAGGGTAAAAATATTGAAGATGAACTATTATCTATTTTAGATGAACGTGGGAGACTATATACAGAAGCGGCAAATATTATCATTGATGTAAATGATAAAACACCTGAACAAATTACTAATAATTTAATTGAACAATTAAATCTATGAATATAATCAACTTAAATCTGGGCGATCGATCCTATCCAATCCATATTGCATCCGGGTTACTTGATCAAATTTCTTCTATTTTAAGTGAAAAAAATCGTGGTCAAAAATGGATAATTATTTCTCAATATCGACTAATGGAATTGTTCGGATTTGATCTAATGGGCCGTCTAAAATCTTCAGGATTTACCACAGATTTCATTACAGTCCCCGTTGGAGAAGCTGCTAAAAGCATCAACGAATTCAGTCGAATTATCAGTCAAATGATCGAAATGAATTGTGACCGATCGACATCTATTCTAGCCCTTGGTGGTGGTGTCGTTGGTGATGTAGCAGGATTTGCTGCATCCACTTTTATGCGAGGGGTAGATTATTATCAAATTCCAACAACATTACTTGCAATGGTCGATTCAGCCATCGGTGGTAAAACAGGTATTAATATCGCTGAAGGCAAAAATTTGGTTGGCGCAATCTACCAGCCGAAAGCTGTATTTGTTGATCCAACACTTTTAAAATCACTACCAAAAGAAGAAGTGATATCAGGTTTGGGTGAAATAATTAAATATGGCGCCATTAAGGATAAGGAATTTTTCAATGAAATTTCTAATGGCTTGGAAAATATTGAATCGTTTCCATTCGAAAATATCATCTACCGCGCATGTGAAATCAAAGCGGATATTGTCACTCAAGACGAACGAGAAGGAAGCATTCGACGTATACTAAATTTTGGACACACCATCGGGCATGCACTAGAAGCACATTTTGGGTATGGGAAATTACGCCACGGAGAAGCCGTATCTTACGGGATGATTTGTGCTGGTTGGATTTCTAATCAGCTTGGTCATTTATCAAACAATGACTATCAAAGATTGAAAAAAACGATAGAAAAACTTCCACTTCCAATGTTGAATAATTTTGATCAAAACAAAATACTACCTTTTGTTAAAAATGATAAAAAGACTGTTTCAGGTAAATTAAATTTTGTTATTTTGGACACATTGGGTTCTGCAACAACTACAAAAGATGTTTCGGATGAACTAATCTTAAATTCATTAAAGGTTATACAATAAACATTTTAATAATTAATGGACCCAACCTAAATCTGTTGGGGAAACGTGAACCGGAAATATATGGTAGAGAAACACTTGCAGATATAGAATCTTGGCTGGCATCTTCGCCCGAAAGTAGTGATCATTCCATTAAATGGTTCCAGTCCAATCACGAAGGGGCAATAATTGATCAAATCCATGGTTCCATTAATTCAATTGATGGAATCATAATAAACCCTGGGGCATTAACACATTATTCTTATGCTATTCGTGATGCAATTGCATCTGTAAATATACCAACAGTGGAAGTTCATTTGAGCGACATTGATAAAAGGGAAGACTTTAGGAAAATATCTGTTTTAAAAGATGTGTGTGTAAAACAGATATCAGGATTGGGTAAAAACAGTTATCTTGAGGGGTTGAAAATTCTAGTTGATCAAGAATGATATTCTTGAATTGACCTAACACTGATTTTTTGCCCTGCTCGTCGAATCGCCCTTACGGCTGCTTCAGCACCAGATAAAGTTGTAATAGCCACAATTCCTTTTTGAATACACGCTCTTCCAATCGCTTCTTCATCATATCTTGCTTGTGCTCCCATGGGCGTGTTTATTACTAGATTAATCTCATCATTCTTGATTCCATCCACAACATTCGGACGACCTTCACCTACTTTAAACACCGATTGAACTGGAATTCCGTTTCTCTGTAAATTTCGAGTTGTGCCTGAAGTTGCTACAACTTTAAATCCAATTTCATGTAGATCTCTTGCGATTGGAATTACATCAAGTTTATCTGCATCATTAACAGAGATAAAAACAGTTCCCGAATTCGGTATAAAATTCCCTGCGCTTATTGAAGCACGTCGAAACGATTCACCCATTGTATTTGAAATTCCCATAGCTTCCCCCGTAGATTTCATTTCTGGGCTTAAAAATATGGATTCTTCCGGAAATTTATTAAACGGTAATACTGCTACTTTGATAGCAACATGATTCAACGCATCCCAAGATTTTAATTCCATATTCTTTAATTTTTCTCCAGCAGTCAATTGTGCTGCAATCCGCGCCAATGGAACATGTGTTGCTTTACTCACGAAAGGCACCGTCCGACTGGCTCGGGGATTTACTTCCAATACATAAACTTGACCATCTTTATAGGCAAATTGCAGATTAATGAGACCCACTACGTTTAATTCTAATGCCAATGCTTTTGTTATACGGATAATCTCATCCATCGCTTCTGTTGTTATGCGATATGGCGGCAGGACACAAGCAGAATCACCCGAGTGAATTCCCGCTTCCTCGATGTGCTGCATAACAGCACCAATATGAACTGTTTCTCCATCACTAAGAGCATCTACATCAAACTCAAAAGCATCTTCCAAAAATTCATCAATTAAAATGGGGTGTCCTTCTGTCACATCCGCTGAACGGGCAATATAATCAATGAGTTGTTCCTTGGAATACACAATTTCCATGGCGCGTCCCCCCAGAACGTAACTGGGTCTTGCTAATACAGGAAATCCGATTCTATTTGCAACTGATACAACTTCATCCAGTGTTCTTCCTGTACCATATTTTGGACATTTTACTTTCAGTTTATCTAAAATATTACCAAATTTTTCCCGGTCTTCTGCCAAATCAATATTTTCTGGAGATGTTCCAATAATGGGGACCCCGGCATCTGCAAGGGCATTGGCTATCTTCAGTGGCGTCTGTCCACCAAACTGAATCACTACACCATCCGGTTTTTCAAATTCTACAATATTTAAGACATCTTCGTATGTTACTGGCTCAAAATAAAGTCTGTCCACCAAATCAAAATCTGTACTCACCGTTTCCGGATTGCAATTAACCATGATTGTTTTAAATCCCAAATCCTTTAAGCCAAAAACTGCTTGGACGCAGCAATAATCAAATTCGATACCTTGACCTATCCTATTTGGACCGCCACCCAATATCAATATCTTTTTTCCCTCCAAAGGTTCTATTTCATTTTCTTCATCATATGTCGAATAACAATAAGGCGTCTGTGCATCAAATTCTGCGGCACATGTATCCACTACTTTGTATGACGGGATAATATTCTCATCCTTGCGTAGAGTCCGAATTTCCGATTCAGTTTTTTCCAATATTCTGGCAATTTGATTATCAGAAAATCCGTTTTCTTTTAATTCTTGTAGAGATGTAGAATTCTGTATCTCTACCAATAATTTAATTTGGTGTAAAAACCAGGGGTCAATTTTTGTTACATCGAACACATCTTCAATGGATTGCCCCTCTAAAAATGCTTGTCGAACTTTCAATAATCGAAAGGCAGTTCCAAATCGCAATGTAGACATATCCAATGCACGTGCACGGCTAACATCTGCATCGCCTTCAGCCATTGGCTTCGGTTCGAGGCCATCCAAGCCAACTTCTAACGATCTAAATGCTTTTTGGAGCGATTCCCGAAACGTTCGTCCTATAGCCATAACTTCGCCCACGCTCTGCATTTGTACACCCAAATGGCCTGATGCAGTGGGAAATTTTTCAAAATCAAATCGAGGTACTTTCGTCACAATATAATCAATTGTGGGTTCAAAGGCTGCTAAAGTTTTTCCTGTTATATCATTGGTTAACTCATCCAATGTATAGCCAACTGCTAATTTTGCAGCTATTTTAGCTATTGGAAAACCCGTTGCTTTAGATGCCAGAGCTGAAGACCGACTTACACGGGGATTCATCTCTATTATAATCATCCGTCCATCTTCAGGATTCACAGCAAACTGAACATTTGATCCACCCGTTTCAACGCCAATGGTTCGCAGGCATTTAATAGCCCAATTTCGCATTTGCTGAAATTCTTTATCCGATAAAGTAATAGCTGGTGCAACTGTTACAGAATCACCTGTATGTATTCCCATGGGGTCTATATTTTCGATTGAGCAAATGATGATTGCATTATCAGCTTTATCGCGGATTACTTCCAGCTCAAATTCCTTCCAGCCTAATAAAAACTCTTCCATCAACACTACTGTTGTGGGGCTGGCATTCAGTCCATTTTCGATTAATGCTTGAAATTCATCACTATTATACGCTACGGATCCTCCCGTTCCACCCATCGTAAATGATGGACGAATTATGATTGGAAATTGCATTTCATTTAATAAGGACTCAGCTTCTTGCCACGAATGAACAAAACCACCTTTTGCAGTATCAATTCCAACTGTATCCATCGCTTTCTTGAATCGTTCCCTATCTTCTGCTTTATCAATTGCATCAACCTGTGCCCCAATTAGTTGAATATTATATTTTTCAAGAATACCCTGTTTATGTAAGTCCATGGCAAGATTTAGGGCAGTTTGACCACCCACAGTGGGGAGAATCGCATCGGGTTTTTCTTTTTGTATAATAGCTTTCACATAATCCGTAGTGATGGGTTCAATATATGTCGCATCCGCTAAATCAGGGTCTGTCATAATCGTAGCGGGATTGGAATTCACCAGGATTACACGATAGCCTTCTTCTTTCAGTGCTTGGGTGGCTTGAGTTCCAGAATAATCAAACTCACACGCTTGACCGATGACAATTGGTCCCGCACCTATAATTAAGATGGATTTTATATCGGTACGTTTAGGCATTATTTGAAACGAATGAGGCCTTGTTTATTATTCATCAAATATTGAATCCTCTAGTCCTTGGTTTACTTTGTATTTTGAAAACTCCATGATGACGATCCCGGCGAACTCCTTTTTATCTGGATCAATTCCAGCTTCTTTAGCTACTTTATTAAAATCTTTTCTATCTTCAGTCGGGCCTCCAAATGGATCTCGCATTGACCATCTTTCCATCCCTTTAAATCCTAGTGATAGCGTTGTTTTTGAAGGGAGAAAAACGTCATTTACTTCTACATATTCAGATATCAATCGAAATACGCTTTGGGAATCAATCATGGTTTCTACTTTGGAAATCACCCACGAATTTGCATCCACCCAAAGATTCATTCTAATTTTAGGAAAATCATCTTTATTAATATGTATGTCCATAGAATCTGGATTAACTGATCCAGTTAACACCCAATGATTTCTACCATTCAATTCTTCATTTCCAGAAAGGTGAACAAAATCCAGTATTCTTAAAAATTGATCTGGTGAACCCCCAAGGCCTGTCTTAGGAATAATAGCAAATCCCTTTGATTTTACTTTTACTTTATCTGGTGCTTTATAGTAAAGTTTAATTTTTTTCCTGGGCATTCGTAAACCAGTCATCTTTACAGATATTTTGATTTTCACTGAATAATCCTCAATCCTATTGAATCGTGTTATGAGACTATCTTGAACAGCTTCAACAGTGGGTGTTCCAGCGAACAATAATCCTGTCATTAATATAAAATATTTTATCATGATTTAATATCCCGGTTTAAAAACACCGCTATACTTACACCAATAAAACTTGCCGTATATAAAAAAAGGATACCTAAACTTTTTCCTATCCTATCCCATGGAATAGGATCTCTAAATGCATGTTGCCACACATCAAAATATGTTACAAAAATATAGGGTTCCATTTTTTCAAACATTTCAATTGGTATAGCCATTATGATATAACCGATCACGATAAGAAAAATTGAACCAACAATTGGCCCGATGCCATTATTCACCATGGAAGAAAACATAAAACACAAAGTAGACACAACGCACATGACCAAAATCGCCAACCCAAAGGAAAGTGCCATGCGTATCCAAGCTTCACCCTGATCAAGAATCAAAATACCTTTATCAAAAACAATTAAATCTCCTGTGCCCAACCAAAGTGATCCTATTCCGAGACACATAAAAGCTAAAAATAAAATAAGAACTGCTGTGTAAATCCATGTGGCAAATAATTTTGCAAATAATATTTTCAACCGACTTGTGGATCGAGTTAAAATAATTCGAAAGGTACCGGCAGCTCCTTCTGCGGCCACTGCATCTCCAGCTGCTAATGTCACTAAAAAAGGCATATGAATCCAAAATGCATTCATCACAATATAGGTTGCTAAAAACGCATTAAAAATAGAACCCACCACTATAAAACTGTCTCCAAGCTGGCTAGCATATTCATCATGAATTTCTCCACCACCATAGGAAAAACCCCAAAGAATCAATGGCATTAAAATGGCTATTCCGATAAAGCCTATATAACTCCGCCATCGACCTGTAATTTTTAACAATTCATTATAAATAAGTCCAATCATTTTATGTGTGACTTTCGGTCGATTCTGTTTTTGATAAGTACAAATCTTCTAAAGATGTTTTGGGAATAATAGCATTCACCTTGCATTCATTTTGGATAAGTAGCGTTGTTATTTCAGAAATTTTCCCCGGCGAAACATTCACAAATAGAGAGCCGTGTCTTTCATCACATTTATGTATCCAATCCTGAGACTCCAATATTGATTTTGCTTTTTCCAATGGATTGACTCGTAACTCTGTTGTAAATAATTCAGACTCGGATATTAATTCATCCATTTTACCTGAAATTATCAGTTGCCCTAAATGAATGATAGCAACATGTGAACATATTTTTTGAACTTCATCAAGCAGGTGGGAAGAAATGAAAATAGTGATGCCTTCATTATTCAATTCCCGTAACAAATTTCTTATTTTTTTCATCCCTTGTGGGTCAAGTCCATTGGTGGGCTCATCCAAAATTAATAATTTGGGTTTGGCGAGTAACGCCTGTGCAATACCGAGACGTTGACGCATTCCATGGGAATAGTGTTTTACTTTATCGTTTGCTCGATCAGATAACCCAACTCGTTCTAAAACAACAGGAATATTGTCAAATCCTTTTCCATCCATCCGGGCCAGCATTTCCAAATTTGTTTTAGCTGAAAGGTGCTTGTAGAAATCTGCACGCTCAATAAAGGAGCCCACATTGACCAAAGCTTTCTGATGATTTTGCTGAACAGATTTACCCTGAATAAAAACTTCACCGGCGTCTGGACGAATTAAATCTGTCATCATTCGAATGGTTGTGGATTTTCCACTGCCATTTGGTCCAAGGAATCCAAAAACGGATCCTTCCGGAATTGTCAAAGATAAATTGTCTACTGCCTTTCGTGACCCAAATGATTTTGATAAATTTATGGTTTTTAGAATCATTCTTTCATCATTTGGATAAATGTTTCAAATAAATACCGACTATCATGGGGCCCAGGACTTGATTCCGGATGAAATTGGACAGAAAATGCCGGAACATTCTTGCAACGTATCCCTTCTGATGTATTATCGTTTAGATTCACATGAGTCGGTTCAACGCTTGGAGGCAGAGAATCTAAATCAACAGCAAAGCCATGATTCTGACTTGTAATCTCTACAATACCTGTCTTTAAATTTTTAACCGGATGGTTTATTCCACGGTGCCCAAATTTCATTTTAAATGTCTTTGCTCCTAAAGCCAATGCCAATATCTGATGCCCTAAACAAATCCCGAAAATAGGTTTTTGCCCCAATAATTCTTTCACCGTTTTAATTCCATATGTTACTGCAGCGGGATCACCCGGCCCATTGCTTAAAAACACCCCATCTGGATTAAAGTTCATAATTTCTCTAGAAGTAACGTTGGCCGGGAAAACAGTTATATCACACCCGTAACTTTCCAATAATCGCAGAATATTAAACTTTATTCCGAAATCGATGGCTGCAATTTTAAATTGGATTGATTCATTGGATGATTGGTTGGTTGAAGACCATGTATAATGATTTTGACAGGTGACCTCTTTAGCTAAATCCAGACCCGTCATATCTGGTGCTTTTTTCAATTTCTGTTTTAGGCTGTCCACATCTGAATCTATCGTAGAAATAATACCGTTCATGGCTCCGTTATTTCTAATGTGTCTGGTTAGCGCTCTTGTATCAATTTTCTGAATACCAACAATTTTATTGACGCGCAGATAATCACCGATTGATTGAGTCGAACGCCAGTTGGAAGGGTTCACAGTTTCTTCTTTAATTACAAATCCGGCAACTTGAATTTTATTTGATTCTATGTCATCGGGATTTACACCATAATTACCAATGTGCGGTGCAGTCATCGTGACTATTTGACGACAGTAAGAAGGGTCCGTCAAAATTTCCTGATAACCGGTCATGCCAGTATTGAAGCAAACCTCCCCGATTGTTTCACCATCAGCACCAAAAGAGTTTCCTATAAAAAAACGGCCGTCCTGCAACAAAAGGACGGCCGATCTAGGAATTCCCATAAATGAATTTATTATTTAATTAAGGTTTTAATGAAAGCCAATTTCATCATTTTTTTGTTAAAGCCCAGGAACCGTCCCAATCATCACCCGGAGGGTTTTCTTTATAATGCTCACAGCGAGGGATATAAACGCGGCTTGGATTGGTCTTTCTGCCGGGAAACATATCTTCCAATTCATCAGATGTTTTAAATGCTTCAATTGCTTTATTCCATTCTTGATTTCGATAAAACACCAACGCTTGATGATAGGCATCAAGAAGTTTATCATATCCTAGGGGCATTTTCCCTTTTTCAGCAATTAACTCAAACACCTGTGCCGGTTCGGTTTTTCCCATAACTATAACATAATCCAAATCTCGCCAAATAAATTTATCCTTACACGCCTTATATGTTTCATCAGCCACCTGAATATAAATACCATACTGCTTTGCCGATGCTTCAAGTCGTGCTGCCAAATTCACCGTATCGCCCATCATAGTATAATTCATACGCATGGTTGAACCCATATTTCCAGTAACCATAGGACCGGTATTAATTCCAATTCTGTTTTGCATATGATGGACAATCTCAGGCCAACGATCTCCTTGGGCTTGCCATTTTAGCCGCAATTCATCTAAACTTTCTTGCATTTTTATAGCTGTAATACATGCCCAATATTCATGGTTGTCCACAGGAGCAGGGGCACCATAAAAAGCCACTATTGCATCACCAATATATTTGTCCAATGTGCCCTTGTTATCCAGAAGAATATCAGTCATTTCCGTTAAGTAATCATTCAGTAATTCCACTAAATCCGATGCGGACAATTTTTCAGAAAATGCGGAGAAACTTTGAATATCTGTGAAAAATGCAGTATGATATCCTTCTTCACCGCCCAAAGATGGTTCTTCTTTAGCATCAATCATTTGATCAATCAGTTCCGGGGAAATGTATGCACCAAATGTATTTTTCAAAAATCGTTTATCTTTTTCAACAACTAAAAAGTTGTAGAGAAATATCCCCAAATACGTACTCCCCATGGCAAGAGATGGACGGACAATCTCCCACATTATCAGGCCAGTGAAAAATTCATTATAGGTGAAGATTATCCAAGCAACAATTGCAATCAATGGAATAGGTAACGTGTATAACGGTTTTGACGGGACACTTACCAGGGTACCTAAAAACAGACAAATCATTAAGATTAACCAGAGATTCGTATTTGCATCTGTGATCGAAACAAATTCATTTTGCAGAATACTATGAATCACATTGGCATGTATCTCCACTCCCGCAAACGTTTCTTGCACAGGTGTATTACGTAAATCCATAAGTCCCGGTAATGAAGCGCCCACTAAAGCCACTTTCCCTTTCCAGTAGGTTGGGTCCAACATTTCCGGGTCCATACAATACATATACGGCAAATAATAAAACGTTTTGAAATAACCGTAGTAATTCACATACATACGGCCTTTTTCATCAATGGGAATTTCCCTGACGATTGCGCCTGTCGTATCCCGCATGGTAAGAACCAACTGATCAAAATCATAATCCAACCCGTTATTGGGAACTCCGAGCACATCCATGGCTGCAGCCATGGTTAAAGATGGATAAATATGGTTGGGCCCTTCAAACCAAATGGCGGTAGGACACCTTCTAATTATTCCATCTTCATCTTGAGGGAAATTAGCACTCCCCGTTCGGACCGAAGCTTGTAATAAATCAACATAGGTATTTCCCAATCGGTCTGCTCTTGGAAGTCGCTTGGCCTGTTCAATGGGTAATTGAATTATATGATCAGGGCGATTATAGCCCTCAGGTTCTGAATCCATTTTATATAAGAATATTAGGGTATCCTCCGATTCAAAGACCAATGAATGATATGCTTTCTGACTCTCATATGTTGAGTACACCATTCGTGTTGGATCATTGCTTAAGAGAAATTGATTGGTGACATCCGCTAAATATTCATCGTTTGGTGAATTATCACTATTCAGTGCATTAACCAAATCAAAATTAAACGTATTCTCTTGATCAAAAATAATATCAAAAAGGAGCGCTGCCGGCTCACCGGAACTGACAACATCAATTAACTGGCCATGATATGCATGCGGCCAATTATAATAACGACCGAGACCTCCTTCTTCTGTTGGTGCAGTTGACTGCTGTTCAATGTCAATAATGACAACAGTATCAATGGATGCTTCTTCCACACCAGCCACGCTAGTTCGCATACGGGCATCATAGGATTGAAATTCATAACCATCTAATAAATCTGTGAGGAAGAATCCTTCAGCATTGGTCCCAAAGCTAATGACTAGACCTGTTACAAGACCGATTAAGGCGCCAATGCCCAACCGCTTTAATAGTTCATTCATAAATAGTTTTATAGATTATTTAGGGAATAAGAATTTTTAAGAATCTTATTTCTGCTGATTTATTCTTCAGCAGCGTCTAATTCCTTGTTCCACTGTACAAATTCCAGATCGCCATCTTTGGATTGGTCAAACTCGAACATATGAAATTTCCCATCTTTACGTACATTAATCTGCATACCCTCGGCCAAAGTAACCCATTCTTCAAGAGTCACTTCATAAGGACCCGATACTTGAGTAGGTGCTTTTATTTCTGTAACGGGGCCGAGTGTGAATTTTGGTTTTCCGGTTGGTGCTCCGGGGGCAAAGGATTTCCGTTTATCTTTGCGTTCGTCAATGATATTTTTAGCGGCATTCACGTCCACCTTGCCATCATATACCAATATCTCACTCTCATCCTCACCTGCTTTAGCTCGGTATTTTGTCCCCCGAATGGCCGCTACAGCAGTGGGAGTTCGTAATTGTATATTTTTCTTTTCTCCAAATGCTGCTTTTGCAGATACAAATACATTCCCTTTTTTCAGATTTACTTTAAAATTCTTTGTCATAGGCTTTACGTTTGCTTCATTCAATTCCAGTTCTGTTTTTTCACCCAATCTAATTTTCCCACCACCCTTAAGAGCAATTTCTGCACGAGATTTTGCAGCAGTTCTAATAATGTCTCCTTCAAATACCGGTCTGTTTGGTTTTGCTTTTTCCCACGTATCACTTCCAAAAGATTGGACTTCCACTTTGCCTAATGGTAGGGAGATTTTACCAAACTGTTTTCCAGCAGAATTAACATTTGATACAAAGACTATCATTACACATAATGCTAATAACGCTATAGATGAAGTGAGTTTTTTCATTATTTAACCATTATCATTTTATTGGTTTTGTTCAAAATAACTTTGCCGGACATGTCCATAATCCTGGTTGCGTAAAAATAAACACCACTGGCAACTCGTTTACCATCACTGTTCAATCCTTTCCAGATGAAATTGTGATATCCAGCCGGGTACATTTCCCCACTTGTCATTCGAATTACTTCCTTACCTAATAGATTGTATACAATCAAATCAACAGTGGCCATATCTTCAAGAGTAATCAGAATAGATGTCTGGGGATTGAATGGGTTCGGATAATTCTGACTAATGCTGAATTTGTCCGGATAGAGGTCTACACCTGCGTTATTTTCATTCACAAATGATTTCGTTCCGGCAATAAAGCGGATGTCGTGAATTGATTTTGAATTGCTCACAGCATAGCGATATACCGGATTCCAGCGAAGGTCTTGTGCCACTCCTAATGTAACATCAATTACAAATACATCGAAATCAGCAGGGATGTCTGAAATATCATCAAAATTAAGATATACGTTGTAGCGATCATCTTCAGCAGCAACTTCCATATCCCAAAATTCGCCGTCTTCTTTTACTGTACGGATATCTTTTGTGTATAGATCGCCATGTTGGGCCCAATCGCGGTTATCAATGAGCAGGGAAATACCACCAGGCAGCATCGGCGGTTCAAATGCATCCATATCATCATACTCATCGCAGGCAGTGGTCAAGACACCCACTGTATTTAATTTATCAACCCCGAGACCGTTTCTGGCGGTGATATCAATGAGCCATTCGTTTTCTTGCAAAACAATTTCCGTATCGGTTATTTTCAGACTGCTGCTGCTCTTACTTGGCTTGATATAGAGTTGGTTAGCCGTGACTGATTTATAAATATAACCTTTCCAAGGATCAAGTTTATTTGCTGATACCCAGCCATTGCTACCATCATATGTATAGAAATTAGGATCACTGGCGAGAGATGTACTGTCATTTATGAGTACATTTTCCAAAGGAATACTGAAATCAAAGGGGTTCCCCAGCATGACCCATTCGCCAGAGGTGAAATTGATCATGAAATCATTATCCGTCGATACTGTTTGGGTTTGTCCAGTGGTGATATTCAATCCGGCATCCTTGACGATCAGGAAGTAGCCTACACCAGGATCAATATATTGGATCGAAGCAAATTCATTCCAGCCGCCGCCCGAGTAAGTGAAGAATCGCCATTTTGTATCATCATAGGCCAGTAAATCGTCTACCAAAATATTTGTGGGTGTTGCACTGGCGGCCTGGCCAGGGAAGGATAATAGCTGGTAACTGGATACAGCTGAACCATTGGGAATACCGGTTGGCCAGCGGTCCGTACTCAATAGTCCATCCCCGGGGATTGTCACTGAAATTGAGTAATGACTTTGATCAGGTATATACGTCTCATTACCGGCAATATCGCGGGAATAAATATAATATTCCACCCCAGCTGATGTTACAAAGCTGCTAGTAATATTGTAGGTATTGGTTGATTTCATATCTATCGGAGTCTGCCACTGAACTTCACCGCCCTTGCGATAATACAGTTCGGCTATATCAATCCCAGAAGCATCATCACTAAATGTTGCTGTGATTGTTACCGATGAATTATCCGTGGCTTCTAAAACAGGGTTATGGGCAATACCAGGTTCAATATAATCCACATAGAAAGTTTGCGGATTGCTTGTTTCAGTTTCATTACCTGAACTATCGAATGCTGTCATCGTCCATGTATGTGTTCCTTCTGCAAACCCGTCTGGGATACTAAACCCAGTAGAATCAGGATGCTGCTGGTATATACTGCCCTCATTTACATCCAGCTCGTAATATTGCAGTCCTGCAGTTGCATCAGATGACGCTTCCCATTCAAAGCGCAGGAATAAGGTATTGTACCAGGCTTGTAATGGTGCAGTTACATCAAATACAGTTGGCGGTGTATCATCCCATTTAGCAACAATGGACTGTGCTGTGCCGCCGTCATCATTCCCAGCATTGTCTTCCAGCCAGATATCAAATGTTGATGCATCATTGGCCGGCAAAGCCAAGCTGGTTAAGGTTGTAATATTCTGGCCTGTTATATATGTATCATCGCTGCCGTTTATGCTGTAATGAGCACCGGCCACACCTGAATGTTCTGCGGGGTTTGACCAACTTAATGTAAAATTATTTTCACTAGTCCACACATCCGGATTAATAGACAGATTAGAAATGGAAGCAGGTGGTGTTACATCATGGATATTATATGTACCAGTTGTTCCAGTAATTCCTTCTGAAGTTAACTGAATAACAAAGTCAGAATCCCATGGTGCATTTTGTTCAATAAGTAACTCAATTGTAGTTTCACCACTTGTAGACACAGCATCTGAATTCACAATCGTTACGTAATTATTTGACGGTGCTATTTCCCACGTGACCGATGTACCATTTGCAACAGTATTACCAAATTGATCAAACACATTTGCTGTAATCTGAAATTGGTCCCCCAGCAATACATCCACCGAATCCGGGGGGAGGTTTACCATATATGTTACCCCAGGAATAACATGAATTACTGCTGTTGTATCGTCCAAGTCATATACAGAATGATCACGGTTCGAATCATCATTTTCTGCAGATGGATTATTAACAACCCTCAAGGGGACTGATACTGTTTGTATTTCACTAAATGTGGGTGTTTTTCCACTTAAACCACGCTGACTCCCATTTGATAACACAAGCGGTTGAATGTGTGAATTAAATGCTTTGTTTTGACCATTACCCATAACTGCAGATAACAGGGCGCCATCTGTAACCCAGCCATGAACTGTATAGTCACTTTCGGATACTGTTGATGTATTCAGAGTTATACTTGCAATACCATATACATCTGTGAAAGTAGATGTGGCGCTTAAATTCTCACCCGTACCATTTCCGGTAACGACTTCCCAATTCACTTCCACTCCTTCCAATGGGTTATCAAATGTATCAATTAACGCCGCTTCTATATATATTGTCGCTACATCGGCCGATAAATCAATCTGGGCTTCTGTTATTTCATTTGGCATAACTAGATTATAAATATCATCGGGTATGATGGTAATAGCAGCACTTTGGTGAGTACCTGTTCCCGATGTTGCAGAAATACTAACTTGATCACCCACCGCTAAACTATTCCCAGTCGGGTCCGTATTTAACGTAACATTTGCTAAACCACCTTGGGTGGATGTGGTAGTATTGTCTAATGTGAATCCGTCACCACTCCCTACAACAGGAACAATATCCCAAGCAACTATTTCATTATCGGCAACAAGGTTCGCAAATTGATCAAATATATTGGCTTCAAATATTAAAGAGCCCAACTGTGTTATAGATATATCAGTTTGCTCATTTATCCAAACAGAATCGGGATTGCCAGGAACAATTTTAAAATATCCGCCTTGTGCTGTCGCACCACTTTCATCTACTGAAATGGAGTTTAGATCATGTGTAACGGTGGTGGTATAAAATGTATTACTTACCTTACCGCTTAAATTTGCACCATAGGTTGTTTCGCTGGCAAATGTACCGTGTTGATTGCCGGCGCTACCCCATTGAATTGTGGGGTTTGTCATATAGTGACCAATTGTATTGAAAATCTGTACTTCTACATCAAGACCAGATCCAACAACTGAACCAGTGTCAGGATTGATAGATATTGTATCGCCAAATGCTGGATATAGAACAACTGCAATATCAGAAATATATCCTGTTTGATCATGGTAAAAACTTCCTGCATCTGCATATGTATAATCAGGATCAATCCAATTTTCAGTTGTGTCTAAATCAATTGCAGCAGCTGTACTCAATAAGGTAAAGTCACCATTTGAATAATTAACGAATTGATCTGTACTACTTGTAAACGATCCCGTTTCATTAAGTGTACCACTTCCGGAAGTGCTGCCCTCAAGTATTGAGTAATTTAATTCCACTGTTCCGCTGTTTACTTCCAAAGATGTACTGTTATCATTCCCGGCAATTGTAACATGTTCAATGGTAGCATCACCATTAATCGTTAACGGTATAAACGCTGCGCCGACATCCTGGATTATCATATAATAATAACTGCCACCATGATCTCTTCCCCCGGAGCCGGTATTAATAATAACACCGCCATAACTAGAATCAGGGTCTGTACTTTGGAAAATAACGGGATTCCCTGCTTCGCCACTGACGCCTAAAACACCATCCACTATCAGGGTTACACCCGGTTCAAAATATATAGTTGCACCGGGTTCGACGGTCATAGTATCGCCTTCATCCAGAGTAAAATCTTGGGTTATAACAACTGATTCATCACTTGTCACATTCACGTTTCCAGTGGACGTGCCAGCGAGGAATTCACGAATCAATGGGAATGCGCCCATATCAACGATAGTGCTGTCAATATCATATGTAGATGCAGGATTACCCGAATCAATACAGGGGCTTGTAATCTGCAGACCAAAATCACCATTGCCTGCATCAATAAAATCCGGATCATCATTAATATTCCCTGTTCCGGTATACCCCCCCTCTATATCAGAATATGTAATTGTGGGTGCACCGTATGTGGCAGCTGTATTGTTCCAAAGAATGGAATTCACTGCTGAAACTGTACCGGATGAATTATCATATATTCCAGTTGCATTGTCATAGATAGTCATTTTATCCATGTAGGCAATAGCTGAACTGTTGATTGTTACACCAGCATAATTGGAATTCGTAATTAATAAATTATACATAGTTACCACTGCATCATTATTAATCTGCAGTGCATCGCTGGACCCGTTCACATTTGTCAGATGCAGATCATATAGAGTCGGTGAACCACCATTTATTTCAAAAAAGCCATCAATATTTATATCACTCGCAATTCCGTTGCCTACAATGAGAAGGTCTTTTCCCCAGTTATTCAGAGATTCACTGTAATCACCCGGAGCAACATGAACCTCATCATCATAAATAGCGTGGTTTAGAGCATGCTGAATCGTTTCGAATGGATAATCTACCGTTCCCATATTAGCAAATACAGAATCAGAACCGGATGTGGATACGTACCAGGACTGTTTAGTATAAGCAGCTGCTATATCCAACGCATTTTCGAAAGCACCCATATCCGGAATACTATCGGATCGAACATTGCCCTCTATATCATAAAGTATCCCCGTAGCAGAGCTGGCCTGACCAATAACGGGTGACCAGTCTTGTAATTGGAAATCACCAT
>Ga0208879_1000322_pt1 | contig 50086 bp, 39 predicted proteins | sample Knorr_S15_td_Bot_FD_185605 | JGI IMG/M metagenome (GOLD analysis project Ga0208879, IMG submission 185605) | Marine microbial communities from Southern Atlantic Ocean transect - Knorr_S15_td_Bottom_ad_5009_LV_A (SPAdes) (version 2) | ecosystem: Environmental > Aquatic > Marine > Oceanic | place... | reverse complement strand
CTGGGTGCTATAAGTGGTCCAGATGCAATAATGATGATATGGAAACTTGCAAGTTACGGATTCACTTTCGAACAAGCATTTGAATCAGTCTATGGGGTTTCATGGGAGAAAGCAGTACCTATTTTATCAGAAGTTGTTTCAAAATATTCATATGAAAATTAAAAAATCGATATTTAAAACAACTTTTTTGTTATTCTAATTAAAAGGCTCAACATTTTTTTGAAATTTATGTTTACTGTCAAATAACTGTCAATTACACAAGGAAATTGATGCAATTTGCATAAATTTATCTTGTGTAAATCACTGATACAGTGGAGCCAGAGGGACTCGAACCCTCGACCTCTTGACTGCCAGTCAAGCACTCTAGCCAGCTGAGCTATGGCCCCATTAATAATTAATCCATTAGTAAAAAAAAGAAAATTTTAATTCTATTCGTTATTTTTCCAACCCGTATCTTTCAATGCAGGATCATTTTCTTTTTTAAGAAAATCCACTTTAGACATTGATTCAGACTCCCAATTCAAAATAGCATCATTTGGAACAACTTTAATTGGCTCTTTCCACGAGCTAGAAGATTCATTATAAGCCAAATTTGATTGAGAACAGTAACAAGAAATAATGGACCATCTTGGATTTTCTGATAAATTAGCAGCTGATCGATGAAGAATATTGCTATGAAATATTAAAGCATCTCCCGCATTTAACTCAGAATAAACTATTTCCATTGTTTTCAATGCATTGTTTACCATTTCCATATCTGCTCCTACTTGTTCGCCTTTAAAACCATGATTTAATCTGCCTAATTTATGAGACCCTTTTATAAATTGAATGCACCCATTTTCTTTATTTGATGGAGATAAAGCTACCATAATACTAATTAACTGGTTTGGAAACATAAACTGATTTTTATACCAATACCCATAATCTTGATGCCACTCCCATGCCCCTCCTATTCGTGGTTTTTTTTGCAATAATTTTGAATGAAAATGACATACTGGAGAATCACTTTCTAACAATTGAGAAATCGAATTAACTACTTTTTCACTCCTGGCTAAATATCCAAAAATATTATCTCCAGGAGTAAACCAAAGAGATAATTTTGTTTTTTTTCCAGATTCATCATTTAGATCTAGTACATTATCACTGATGGAAGAATCTTTGGATGCATAATCTAATAAATTATCAACTACTTTTTTACTACAAAATTCTTTTAATACAAGGTACCCATCCTTATTGTATAGACTAATTTGATCTGAAGACAAGTATTTTTTCATAATTATTATTACAAATTAATATACATTTTTAAAAGTTCAAAATGCTAATATTTATTTTATAAATTTGCACGCATAAAAAAATTTAAATCCACTAAAATGAAAAATTTCTTAATCATACTAATCTTGACATTTTCAATATCTTCTCTTGAAGCTAGTATTGATTCTTTAGATAATAAAAATGATACTACCAAAGGTCTTCCTCTTGAACCTGGAAGAAAAATAAACATCAATACTACTGAAGGCACATGGATGTCTTTAGATGTTAGTCCTGATGGAAAAATCATTATTTTTGACCTCTTAGGAGACATCTACACCATGCCCATAACAGGAGGGAAAGCTACAAGGTTTATCTCAGGCATGTCTTTTGATTCTCATCCAAAGTTTTCTCCTGATGGAAAAGATATTTTATTTATATCTGACAGAACAGGAGGTTATAATGCATGGATAAAAAATATTGAATCAGGAGATTCAACTCAAGTTACCAAGGGAGATAATAATGATATGCAGTCAGCAGAATGGACTAATGACGGTAAATATATTGTGGTTGCAAAAGGTAAAAGAAATTTAAAATTGCATCTTCATCATAGAGATGGTGGAAGTGGTACTGAATTAATAAAAGAGCCTAAGTCTTTAAAAATTGTAGAACCTGCTATTGGAAAAGATGATAGATATATATGGTACGCAAGAAGAACAAATTCTTGGCAGTATAATGCTAGAATGCCCCAATATCAATTAGCAACATATGATAGAGAAACTGGAGAAATAGAGACACAGTCTTCAAAATATGGCTCAGGCTTTTCACCAACCCTTTCACCTGACGGAAAATGGTTAGTGTATGGATCTAGATATAACGATCAAACAGGGCTAATTGCAAGAAATTTATCAGATGGAGAAGAAAAATGGTTAGCATATCCTGTTCAAAGAGATGACCAAGAATCTCCTGCAGCATTGGGTGTTTTACCAGCTATGTCTTTTACTCCAGATAGTGAAAAACTCATAGCTTCTTATGGTGGTAAATTTTATAGTATTCCTATAAGTGGAGAAAACGCACAAAATATTCCATTTTCAGTAAATGAAGATTATGAACTAGGGCCTATATTAAAATTTAATTATCCAATTATAGATTCAGATAAAATAAAAGCGACTCAAATCAGAGATTCAAAAGTATCTCCAGATGGATCTAAAGTTGTATTTACTGCTTTCAATAGGTTATATTTAATGAATCTGTCAGATAGCATACCTAAAAGATTAACAAAATTTAATATGACAGAAGCTATGCCATCATGGAACAACGATGGCACGTTTATAAGTTTTGTAACTTGGGGTGATAAAAATGGTGGAAGTATATATAAAGTAAATACTATAGGAAAGCCAAGACCAATTAAATTAACATATGAGTCAGCTGTATACTCAAACCCTATATGGAACAATAATTCTTCAAAAATTGTATTTTTAAAAGGGACAAGACAAAATTTTTCAGATGGCACTGGACCTACTTCATTTAAAACGCAAAATGAAATATGTTGGATATCATCAAATGGAGGACAAGTAAATATCATTGAAAAATCAAAGGGAAGATCAAATCCTCATTTCGTTAAAAATAATGATAGAATATACTTATACAGCTATTCAAAAGGATTATTATCAATTAGATGGGATGGTACTGACGAGAAAGAAATCATAAAAGTAACAGGAATCACAACTTACAATGCTGAAGATCCCGCAACTGCTGATCTGGTTATAATGGCACCTGAAGGTGATCAAGCACTGGCAAAAATCAACAATGAAATATATATTTTCACTGTACCATTTTATGGTGGTGAAACAATGACTATAAAATTATCAGACGTTGAAAAAGCTGAATTTCCTGCAAATAAATTAACAACTATTGGTGGTGAATTTCCTAGTTGGAGCAGTGATGCATCTAACGTTTATTGGTCTCTTGGAAATGCTTTTTTCACATATAACATAGATGATGCAGAAAAATTTGAAGAAGAAGAAAAAGATGAGGATGAAAAAAAAGATAAGGAAGAGGATGAAAATAATGGATATATACCAGATGAAAAAAGAATATCTGTTTACATAGATAAGGATGTTGTTGAAGGTAAAGTTATCCTTACAAATGCTCATGTAATAACAATGGATGGCAATAAAGTTTTTGAGAAAGGAGATATTTTAATTGAAAATAATAGAATAATTGCAGTTGATAACTCAGGTAGTATTGAAATCGATAAAAAAACTAAAGTTTTAGATATGTCTGGAAAGACTATAGTACCAGGATTTGTTGATACCCACGCCCATATGTGGCCTTCATGGGATTTACATAAAAATCAGATATGGGTATATGCTGCAAATCTAGCATATGGAGTAACCACAACTAGAGATCCACAAACTGCAACTACTGATGTATTAACTTATTCAGACATGGTTGATGCTGGTCTTATATATGGTCCTAGAATTTATTCTACCGGACCTGGTGTAGGTTACTGGGATTATAATATAAAAAGTTTAGATCAAGCAAGAAAAATTTTAAAAAAATACTCAGAATATTATAACACAAAAACTATTAAAATGTATAGGACTGGAAACAGGAAGCATAGGCAATGGATTATTCAAGCCGCTAGAGAACAAGAACTTATGCCAACAACCGAAGGTGCTCTAGATATTAAATTAAATATGACACAAATTATTGATGGCTACCCTGGACATGAACATAGTTTCCCAATCTATCCTATATATAAAGACTTCATAAAATTGGTTGCTGAAGCAAAAACAGCATATACTCCTACTCTACTTGTCGCATATGGGGGACCATTTGCAGAAAATTATTATTATGCTACAGAAAATGTTAATGGCGATAAAAAATTAAACTTTTTTACACCCAAATCTGAATTAGATAAAAAATCTAGAAGAAGAAATGCGGGATGGTTTATGAAAGAAGAACATGTCTTCGAAGATCATGCTGTTTTCGTTAAAAATTTAGTTGAAGCTGGCGGTATAGCAGGTGTTGGTTCACACGGACAGCTTCAAGGCTTAGGATATCATTGGGAACTATGGAGTATGCAGTCTGGAGGAATGAGTGAACATAATGCACTTAAAGTAGCAACAATTCTAGGAGCAGAGGCTATAGGTTTAGAAAATGATTTAGGAAGTATAGAACCTGGAAAACTAGCAGATTTAGTAATTTTAGATGAAAATCCACTTAATAATATAAGAAACACAAATACTGTAAAATATGTTATGAAAGATGGTAGGCTCTATAATGCCTCAAGTCTAGATGAAATTTATCCCGAAGAGAAAAAGGCTCCTTATTTTGAATGGCATGAAGCAAAACCTAATGGAGTTCCTGGAATTATTTTAAAATAATAAATTAAATTAAAAAATTCTTTTAATTTTTTTTATTCTCTTAAGATAATAGTCTGTAAAGAGTTGAGTTTCTATTACACCTTTAGAAGATGATGCATGGATGAAATTTTTATTATTAATTGACTTTACTTTTGAAATCACTCCAACATGAGTAACCTTTCTTCTACTTTTACCGAAAGCAAAAAATACTAAATCTCCTTTTAAGGATTTATTTAATGAAATTTTTTTTCCAAGTTCAATCTGTTCACCAGTAGTCCTTGGAATTCTTATGCCTGCAGACTCAAAAGATTTAACAAGTAATCCTGAACAATCAATTCCCTTTCTTGTATTTCCACCCCACTTATATGGTGTACCTAAGTAAGATCTCGCCTCAGAAATAACATTATTTATTTTATTTTTCCTAGTTATTTTTTTAGATGATATGCAACTAGAAAATAAAAAGATTGAAGAAAAGAAAATTATAAGATATCCCTTCATAAACTCATTTTTTTAGAATTAAAAATAGATCCAAATTATTGGAATCATCCTTTTGTAAAAAATAATCATCAACACTAATAGAAGAAACTAAAGCATTATTTTGATTTTTTAACTTATTTCTATTTAATCTATTTAAAATTTCATATGGTATTTTATAGAGACCTGATGGAAGTATTTTTTCCAAATTAAAAATATCTAATTTTTTAAATTTTTGAACTGATTTTTTATTGTCATCATAATAACTCATAACCTTATCATTTCCAGTAATTCCTCTTATCTCAACATTATCAAATGATTTTAAAGCAATTTTCAATAATGACTCTGAAGTATACTCTCTAATATGCCAAGGATTTCTAGTTAGCGTCATTAAAATATTTGGAGTAGTTATAAGTGCTTTCCCCCCTGGTCTTAACAACCTATAAATTTCTTTAATAAAAAGTACATCATCTTTAATATGCTCAATTACCTGAAATGAAATAATTGTGTCAAAAAAATTATCAGAAAATAAAGTAACAGGAGGAAACGATGATGCATTAAACTTATGAGAAGGATATTTTTCTTTAAGTGAATTTATAACAGACTCAATTTTATCTAATGCAGTAAATGATTTTGCTTTTTTTTCTATCAAATCTATACCCCTTCCCTCACCACATCCAAGTTCTAAAACGTCACCATTTATAAATTGCAATACTTCTACATAAGCCCTATACAACCTTTGATGCAAAGGATTATCAGATGTAATTTTATCTGAAGTTATTTCAGTAGTATAAATTGCCATTGTGTAAAAATAATATTCCATTGGCTTTTAATACAATAATTCTAATAAATTGAATCATTATTTAGTGAATTAAAATCCTGACAATTATTTTGTATATTGAAATAAATTGAAAAAATGAAGATTTTACGTATCACATTATATTTCTGCATATATTTTTCCTTCTATGTTTCATTTAGTCAAAATGCAATTATTTCAGAATATTCTAAAGAATTAGATACCTACAATTTCAGTGATCCAAACCCAATTCCTATACTTACAAAGAATACTAAAATTTATCCTTACTTCACATTTGACGGTTACCAGATAAATAGTACAAAAGAAAAATTTAAAGTAATAGAACTTGAAAATGACTATGTTAAAGTATTTGTGACACCTGAACTAGGAGGAAAAGTATGGGGTGCAATAGAAAAATCAACTGGTAAAGAATTTATTTATCGAAATGAAGTAGTCAAATTTCGTAATATTTCAATGCGTGGACCTTGGACTTCAGGAGGCATAGAATTTAATTTTGGAATTATAGGTCATCATCCTTCAACAGCAACACCTGTAGACTACATAATACAAAAAAATGATGATGGAAGTGTGAGTTGCACAGTTGGTAATATTGACCTACCTTCTCGAACGCAGTGGAGAGTTAAAATTACACTTCCAAATAACCTTTCTGCTTTTCATACCGATGCATTATGGTATAATCCTACTCCCCTTCAACAATCTTATTATAATTGGATGACAGGGGCTGCTCCGGCTCGTGATGATCTTGAATTTTATACTCCAGGAAATACTTATTTGGAACATAGTGGAGAAGAAAAAAACTGGCCCTTTAATAATGATGGAAGAAATCTATCAAAATACAACCAAAATAATTTTGGACCAAGCAAATCGTATCATGTAGTAGGTGAATACAATGATTTTTTTGGAGGATATTATACTAAAGATCGTTATGGATTTGGACATTGGGGAAATTACGAAGATATACCGGGACAAAAATTATGGCTTTGGTCACAGTCTAGAGCTGGTGGAATATGGGAAGATCTGCTAACTGATACTGATGGACAATATATTGAATTTCAGGCAGGAAGATTACTAGTGCAATTTTCCCCATCAGAAGATGAAAATCCAATATCTCAAGTAAATTTTGAACCATATGTCTCTGACCAATGGAAAGAAGTGTGGTTTCCATTAAAAGAAATTGGAGGGCTTAAAGATGCTTCCCCATACGGCGCAATGAACATTGAAAAAACAAATGATTCTTTAATAATAAAAATAAATCCATTTAAACACACACAAAGTGAGCTCCATATTATATCTGATAACAAATTATATTATACAGAAGAGATCAATTTAAAGCCAATGGATGTCTTCAAAACCAAATTACCTTATAACAACAAAAATAATTTTGAGGTAGAAGTAAAAGACTTAGACTTACATTATGTGTCTGATCCTAACTTAAATATTATTGCTCGTCCTTTTACAACAGATAACAACCTAAAATCTAAAAACACTTTAGGAAAACTCTATCTAAAAGCACGAGAAGATATGAGCGACAGACAATACATAGAAGCAGAAAATAAATTAATAGAAATTATATCAAAAGACCCATATCATTTAGAGGCAAGATCTAATCTAGGAGAATTATTTTATAGAAAAGGAGAATATACAAAAGGACTTGAAATAATAAATAAAGGATTAAGCGTCGATACTTATAATCCTTCACTAAATTATATTGCAGGAATTATTTATAAAGCAACCCATGATAATCTAAATGCCAAAGAAACATTTGGATGGGCGGCAAGATCAATGAAATACAGATCCAATGCATTTTCTCAAATGGGTGATATCTTCCTAAAAGAAAAAAAATATGGTAAAGCTATTGAGTATGCTAATAAAGCATTAAAATTTAATAGTGAAAATATTCCAGCCATGGAAATTTTAGCTATTGCATATAGAAAAAATAATAATATTTCAGCTGCCACTACATCCTTAGAAAAAATTTATGATTTAGATCCACTCCATCATATTATACCCTACGAAAAATATTTAACTATAACCAATTATGAGAATAGAGAATTAGTAATTAATTCTCACAGATCAGAGCTAGCATATCAAACTTATTTAGAACTAGCAATAAGTTACTATAATAGAGGATTAATGGATGAAGCTATTAAACTTTTAGACCTTGGTCCAAATGAATCAATCAATAAAATTTGGAAAAGTTTTCTCATAAAAGATAAAGACAAATTAAAAACTGTAGTTCAATCTTCTTTAGTTGATTTTGTTTTTCCATTCAGAAGAGAAACTATTGAAGTATTAAAATGGGCAGATTCAGTCCTATCAGACTGGAAAATCACTTACTTTCTTGGCCTTAATTTGTGGGGAAAAAATAGAATCAATGAAACCATTGAAAAATTTATATCACTACAAAATATTCCTAACCATTCTACATTTTATCTTTCCCGCGCACACCTTCTAAAAAATGTGAAACAAATAGATCCTCTAAAAGATCTTAAAAAAGCATACACTTTAGATGCATCTAATTGGAGAGTTGGAAGAGCCTTAGCAAATTACTATATGTCAAAAGAGAAAAATAAGGATGCTCTTGGAATAATAAAAAAAACATACAATCAAAATAAATCAAATTACATAATAGGAATGGATTATGTTAAAACATTAATAGAATTAAAAAAATATAAAACTGCAGTATCTTCTCTTAATAAATTACATATTCTACCATATGAACATGCGGGAGAAGGAAGAAATTTATATACAAGCGCTTATTTTGGATCAACTATGGAAGAAATAAACAAAAAGGATTATAATAAAGCAATTAATCTAATAAATACTTCCAAAGAATGGCCTGAGAAATTAGGAGTAGGCAAACCATATAATGTAGATGAAAGAATTCAAGATTATTTACTTTTCCATTGTTACTCTAAACTAGATAATAATAAGGCAGAACAATATCTTAAAAAGGTCATTGATTACTCAAGGAGTAACATCAAAAATAAAAGTTTTTCCCATTGGCTAGGGCTAAAAGCTATAATAAAATTAGAAGGTATAGAAGCAGGTAAAAAATTTTCAATGCAATTATTAAATAGCAGTCACGGTTCGACAGAGGAAACAAAGTGGATAATAAATAATTTTTTTAATACCAAAGGTCCAATTAATCAAAAATTGAATCAAAATTATAAAATAATAAATGAAATACTGATGCTGAATTAAGTTCCGTATTTAAATAATTATTTTGAAACAATTTCTTTAATAACATTCCTATTAAGAATAGTAGAAGCCGTAAGAATTCCACCAACTAAAGCTCCACTAACACCAGCTGTAGCAATATCTTGACCAGTAAGAAAAAGGTTTTTGAGGCTAGTTCTTGGTTTTAGAAACTTATTCTTAAAACGGGTAGGATCATGCGATAAACCATAAATCTCACCTTTCTCATAATTCACAAAATGACTTGTAGATAGAGGAGTAGAAAGTTCATAATGATCAATTTTTCCTTCTAATTGTGGTTCCACTCTATAGAGCTGTTGTAATAATCTTTGAGAATATTTTTCTTTAAGATTATCGTATTCTTCACCACGTTTTTTCCATTCTTTTTGTTCCCATTTATTAAACAACTCATAAGGAGCAAAAGTGATAACTTCAATTGTACTTTTTTTAGGATAACGTTCTTGCCAAGTAGGATCTTTGGCAGACGGAAAAGAGATGTAAGTAAGAGCAAATGATTCTTTCTCAGGATTATCTAAAAATTTTGACATTGACAAATCGTGATCATAATCATCAGGATAAATCCAATAATTTGCTCTTTTCAAACCTAAATCCTTAGTTGTTCCTTTTAGTCCAATGTATAAGCTCATATGTGATAAAGACCTTTTCATTTTTAAATTATTTTTTTTCCATTTTATCTTTTTAGATATCCGATTTGGTATCATTTTATATGTATTAAAATATCCTACACCACTAATAATTACTGGAGCAAAAAATTCTTTTTCATCTTCCATTTTTACTCCAATAGCTCTATTATTTTTAAATAGAATTTGTTCTACTCCAGCTCTTGTGTACACTTCCCCACCTCCTTTGCGTATAGTAGGAAGCATGGATGCACAGATTTGACCAGCACCACCTATTGGATAAGAACCTCCATTCATATAATGCTTTGCCACCATAGCATGCATAGCAAAACTACTTTTTGATGGTGGAAGACCATAATCACCATATTGTGCTGTTAAAAGAGCAATAAGCTTTTTATTATTGGTAAGGTCTTGTAATACTTCAAGCGTTGTCCTAGAAGCAAACTTCATATATTTTTTCCTCAACTTGTTCCCCAAAAAGTAAGTAATAAAATTAGGCAGGACTTTTTCATAATAAAATCCTTTAGAAGCATTGCTTACTCTATAAATTAGGTCTATATATTTATCAATCGCTTTTTGATCTTCAGGATCTGAAAAATTTTTTTTAATCTCTTTTTTAAAATTTTCTGATCCTTTAACAAAGTGGAATTCCTCATCACCTAAAATAACTTTATCATAAATCTCTCCCATGTCTTCCCATTTAAGTCTTCCTTCAGTGACATAATTAAAAATTTTGAACAATAACGTTGTTGGACGATTTACATCTCCTATATAATGAACTCCTACATCCCATTCATATCCTCTTCTTCTAAACACATGTGTAAAACCCCCTGCTGTATAGTGTTTCTCAAGAACACAACACCTTTTCCCATATTTTGAAAGTACAGAAGCACAAGCAAGAGAGCCAGGACCCGATCCAATTAAGATATAATCAAAAACTCCTTCTATTTTATTCTGCTTATATGAAATTCCGTTTTTCATCTAAGTAATATAATATTTTTAACAAACTCATCTAAAGTACTTAAACATAAAATTTAATTATGAATTCAATATATTTAAATCAAAATACCTACTATTCATTCAATTAAACTCCATGAACAAAAAAAAAGATATAATATTTGGAACTAGACCGGTTATAGAAGCTCTAAATTCAAGAAAAACTATAGAAAAAATTTTTATTCAAAAAAATATCATAAAAGAAACTATCCAAGAAATCAAATTCCTAGCATCAAAACAAAAAATTAATATATCGCTTGTACCAAAAGAAAAATTAAATAGAGTAACTAGAAAAAATCATCAAGGAGTTATATGTTATATCTCTCCAATCCCTTACCAACCCCTTGATGAAATTATTCAGAGATGTTATGAAAATGGTAAAGACCCAATTGTGCTAATTTTAGATAGAATTACTGACACAAGAAATTTTGGTGCTATAACACGTGTTGCAGAAGCTGCTCAAGTAGATGCAATTATTATTCCTGACAAAGGAGGTGCATTAATAACAAGTGATGCCGTAAAAACTTCAGCAGGAGCATTAAATTATGTGTCAGTTTGTAAAGTTAAAAGTTTAAAAAATACAATTAATCAATTAAAAGAAAGTGGTTTAAATATTGTATCATGTTACGAAAAAGCAAAAGATAGTATTTTTAGTATTGACTATCTAACTCCTACAGCAATAATCATAGGCTCTGAAAAAAATGGAATATCATCATCACTTCTAGATCTTAGTGATAATAAGGTAAAAATACCTATGTATGGACAAATTGATTCATTAAATGTGTCTACAAGTACTTCAATTATTTTATATGAATTAATTAGGCAAAGAACTAAATAGACTTATAATATTTTTCTAAAAATATCATTTACTTGCTCGTTTTCTATTAAAAAAGAATCATGACCATAAATAGATTTAATAAGATTATAATTAACATTTAACCCTTTTTTATGTAACTCTTTATATGTTTTATATCCAAATTCTGGAGGAAACAAAATATCGCTATCTACATCTAAAATTTCTATTTGAGATGAAATTTTTTCCAAAGATTTGATGCTATTATTTCCATCACTAGTATCTACTGTTTTTAATATTTGATTCATAAGAAGATAAGAATCCACTGTAAACTTATTTTTTAAAAGATTACCATGATAAATCAACCAATCTTCAACTTCAAATAAATGTTTTTCAATACTCTTTCTTCTATTATATCTAAATTCAAATGAAAGAGGTGTTCTATAAGATATCATCGCATGCATTCTAGCATCAAATATTGGATTATTAGAATTTAACAATATATTCTCCTGCAATTTGCAATTTGCAATAAGCCAATCTGAAGCCCTCCAATCAGCGGCTATAGGTACTATTATTTTAAATAAATTTGGTTTAAGACGTGCCATCTCCCAAACAATTTCACCACCTACAGATCCTCCAACTAAAGCATGTACATCAGTTATTTTCATCTCTAAGAAAGCGTGCAAAAATAATTTTGCAATATCTTTAGTTATAAAGTCTCTATAATTTTTTATATATACTCCATCATATCCATTTCCAGGAATATTAAATGCTAAAACAGAAAATTTTTTTAAGTCTATCCCTAAATTATTACCAACTACTTTATTCCACCATCCATCTTTACCAGCAACATTTGAATTTCCTGTAAGTGTATGGACAATAATTATAAGAGGAGCATCTCCTATTATTCTACCAAATAATTCATATGACAAAAAAATTTTATGAAAGGTATTAGATTCAGTCAAATAATTTTCAATAACTATTTTCTTAAGCATCTATAAATCTAAAATTATTTTATTTTGATTTTAAACCTGTTAAATCAGAACTACTTCTTATTTTATCACCCATCCCATCAAGTAATTCTATCCCATACTTTCTGCAGACAACATCCTCAGGGCATTCTTTAATATGTCTATCTCCACCATTTGTAAAAATATCAGGCTTAATTTTCTCTAAGCTTTTACAAACTGAACCATCTTGATCAACAGATAAAAACACCTCATCAACCCACTTAATTGCTTTTACGATTTTCATCCTATCCGTTTCATCCATAAAAGGTTTTCCCTTTTTTAAAACACACTGTTTATTATTATTTACTATGACAACAAGATAATCACCAAGTTTTTTAGACATTTCAATATATTCTAAATGGCCTACATGAATCGGATCAAAATAACCACTTATAGCAACTTTTTTCATTTCTTTAATTTTAATAACAATATATACTATTTAAGTAATATTTTTGAATTATGAATATACTTTTATTAGGTTCTGGAGGACGTGAACATGCGTTTGCATGGAAAATCTCAAAAAGTAAATTATGTAAAAAACTATTTGTAGCACCTGGAAATGCTGGCACACAAAACATTGCTGAAAATATAAATTTAAATATTAATGATTTTAATGAAATTAAAGACTTCGTTATAAAAAATAACATAGAATTAGTAATAGTGGGTCCTGAAGAACCTCTTGTTAGAGGGATAGTTGATTTTTTTAATAAAGATTTAAAATTAACAAATGTTAAAATTTTTGGTCCAAGTAAAAAAGGAGCTCAATTAGAAGGAAGCAAAGATTTTTCTAAAAATTTTATGTTTAGAAATAACATTCCCTGTGGTAAGTCAAAAACCTTCAATAAAAAAACTATAAATAAAGCATTTAAGTTTTTAGAAACTATGAAAGCTCCATATGTTTTAAAAGCTGATGGTTTAGCTGCTGGAAAAGGTGTCATAATTTCTGAAAATATTAAAGAAGCTAAAAAAAATCTAAATAATATGCTTTTGAATGAACAATTTGGTAAAGCAAGTAAGAATGTTTTAATAGAAGAATTTCTAAAAGGTATTGAAGTTTCTGTGTTTGTGATTTCTGATGGAAAAAACTACATAATTCTACCAGAAGCAAAAGACTATAAGAGAATTGGAGAAAATGATACAGGTTTAAATACTGGAGGAATGGGAGCAGTATCTCCTGTAAATTTTGCTACTAAACAATTCTTACAATTAGTAGAAGAGTCAATAATAAAACCTACTGTAGATGGATTAAATAATGAAAATATAGATTTCAAAGGTTTTATCTTCGTAGGACTAATGAATGTCCGAGGAAAACCCTATGTAATAGAATATAATGTTAGAATGGGAGATCCTGAAACTCAAGTTGTAATCCCTAGAATAAAAAATGATTTTGTTGATATTATTTTAAAATGTATTAATAATAGAATTAAAGAAGTAGAATTAGAAATTGAAAATAGGTTTGCAACAACAGTTATACTAGCATCTAATGGATATCCTGAAAAATATTCTAAGGGAGATATAATATCAAATCTTGAAGAAAAAAATGAGAGTATAATTTTTCATGCTGGAACAAAATTACATGACAACAAAATTGTCACTAATGGAGGCAGAGTTATCGCTTGTACTGGATTGGGAAATGATTTAAACTCTGCACTAAATAATTCCTATGATTTAGCAAAATCTATATCATGGAACAATAAATATTATAGAAAAGACATAGGAAAAGATTTATTAAAAAAAATAATTAAATGAAAGTATTTTTAAGCTTACTAATTCCCTTTTTATCTTTATTATCATCTTGTACAAAAAATACCATTTATTCTAATTATTACATTTTTAATGAAAATAAATGGCATGCAGATTCAACAATTGTGTTTGAATTTAACAGTCTAGAAAATAAAAAATTAAATATTAACCTGAATATTAATTATACATTAGACTATCCATTTCAAAATTTTTATTCATCATATTCACTGCTTGATTCAAATAAAAAAATTGTAAATTCTAAAATGATAGAATTTGATTTATTTGATAAAAAATTTGGCATACCAATAGGTTCTGGTCTATTAAAACAATATACCATAGACTCATTAATTCTTCAAATAGATTCTCTAAATAAACAATCAGAATATACTTTTCTAATAAAACAATCTATGAGAAAAGAAACATTAAATGGAATAAATTCTATAGGATTAATTATTACAAATGATTAATCATCTATAGAAGAAGACTCAGCATCATTAAATAATAATGCAATAGAAAATCTCATAGTTTCTGCAAGTGGATGATTTTGGTCTATGGTTGAAATATAAGAAAAATCTAATCCCAAATTATTATATTTTAGTCCCGCACCAAATGTTAAAAATTTTCTTCCTCCTTTATCATTATTTTCAAAAAAATATCCTCCTCTCAGTGCAAACATTTCTCTATACCAATACTCAAAACCCGATGATATAGTAAATTCTTTAAGTTCTTCTAAAAAACCATTAGGAGCATCTGAAAATGATGAGAACATACCACTCAAAACTGATCTATTTGGATTTTTTCCTTTTAAAATTTTTGGTTTATTTGTTAATGGATCCATGACATAGTTTCCTAAATTATCTTTTTCATATATAGGAGGTGTAGGAACTAATAATTTATTAAAATCTAGAGCTATAGTTATTGAATTATATTGATCAATAAATGTCTTTAAAGCAGAACCAAATCTTAGATTAATAGGAATAAAATCTAAATTTTTTGAACTTCCATATGTTATTTTACCACCAATATTTGAGAAATGAGATCCGAATGATAGTTCACTAGTTCTGTTTAATAATGTTATCTCCTTATTATAGTATAGTCCTAAATCTACTGAAAAACTACTTCCAGATTTAGAATCAGAATAATTTGATATACTACCCGATAAATTTGACCATATATATCTAGTTGTTCCACCTAAAGATAAATTATTTGTCAACTTTCTAGAATAAGTAAAAGCTGTACTTAATTCTTTAGGATTTTCAATACCTAATGACATACCTTGATTATCAGTTAATTGTATTTCTCCTAAATCAAAATATTTCATATCTAAGCTGATTACTTGAATCTTATCAATTTTATAAAAACCAGATAAATAAGATATTGACATATCGTCTACAATTTTTCCTAACCAAGGAACATAAGAGAGACTAAATCCATATTTTTTTTCTATAAAAGCAAGCTTTGCATTATTCCAGTGTACAGAATTAGCATCAGCAGAAGTTGCAACACCAGTTTCTCCCATTGCAGAACCTCTCGAATCTGGAGAAATCAATAAAAAAGGAACGGCAGTAATAATTGGTCTTCTTGAACTATCCTGACCAATAAAAGTTGTTTGTGAAAACAAATTCTGAGATACAATAAAAAAAATAAAGGTTAATAAATATTTCATGAATTAATATGTTTTTATAATTTTATTAAATGTTGTAATAGATGAATTATCATATAAATTTTTAACATGCAATTTATATATGTAAATTCCTTGAGGCAAAATATTATTATTCATATCATTTCCATTCCAAATAATTCCATCTACGTGAGAATTTGAATATTCTAATATTTCTTCATAATGATATAATTTAGTACCTATCAAATCAAATACCTCTAAATGAATGAATAAAGGTTGTTCACCACTATCATGATCAAAACTAAACGTAGTTTCATAAGAAAAAGGGTTAGGATAATTCATTAGATTATAAAGATTAAACAAATTGTTATTGTCAATAACAAATACAACTGACTTAGATGACAAATTATTGTATGTATCACTAACTTTAATTTCAATTTTATGTTTTCCAATCTCAAGTCCATTCAAAGGATATCTAATTACTCCTTGTTTATATTCATTTTTAGAAGTTATAAAGTAATCATTCAATTTAATTTCTATTGTATCATCAACAATTGCTCTCATAGTATGAAAAGAATTTATTTCTGTTATATTAATACCATTTAAATCAAATAAATCCACAATTAAAAGTGGATCTTTTGAAACTGAATTTCCCGAAATAAAATCATAACTATCAAGGAATATGTCTATTGTTGGTGGAGTAGTATCATCATCAAAATCATCTGATGTCCCTCCTATTATAAAATCATTTGACGAAGAAGCATCTAAAAATGATGTAGTATCAGTAGCAAAAAATATCATTCTTCCAATTCCATATTTATATTCTATATTTTTTGGAACAACAAATTCAAAAGAAAAATTTCCATTTTTAACTTCGACAAAACCTCTAAAAATTTTATTTTCCCATTCATAAAATGTAAATGGATCACTTTCATCACCAAGAGTTTGCTTTGAAACAATTTTATCAAAAACATCTACGAACAAATCTCCATTAAAATCATCAATAATATTTTCGTTATAATCGTTAATTTGACCTTTAATAATTACTTTTCCTAAAGCTTTTAAAGTATCAATAGCTTCTGTATTTACAGTATAACTAGGGTAAGCTAATTTCATAGAGGGATCACCCAACAAAGCAAAATTTCTATTAATAGATCCGCTCAAACTATTGTTTTTTGTATTCTTAAAAATATCTCCTAACCTTTGATACTCTCCATCTTGTTTTTTAAAAACATATTTATAAAATTGATTATTTAATCTAAAATTTGTTTTCGAAAAAACTGGCCTAGTAGTCGTTAACAATGCAATTGCTCCACCATTTGATTTATTTAATAACATTTCACCACCTGAAGTAATTAATGGATCATCAAACTTTCCAAATTCACATGTAGCCGTTATAAAAAGTGGTAGTTTCATTCTATTATTCCAACTATAAATAGAATTTTCATTAAGAATTTTTTCTTCCGCCCATAAAAATTCGTTTCCATGACCAACATAATTCAAAATAAGTGATCCTCTATCAATAGCCTCATCTAATAATACTTTTGTTTTTGGTGATGTTTTTATTCCATCTATCAATTTTTGTTCATAAAAATCAAGATAAATTTTATTTATATTAAAACTTTTATTATTGTTATTTAACAAATTAAAATGGGATTCAGCATCATTTTGATGAACATTATTATCACCATCATCAGCAACTAAATAAATATCATTTTTCCAGTCACCTTTTAAATTTTTTTTATCTGAATATTTAACTAATTTTTCTACATAAGCACTTGCTTCATCTCTAGTTTTTATAGGTATCCTCCCAACTCCTACATCTAAATAATGATCCCCATCTATACTTTCTATCCATTCACCCTCATCATCATCTAAAAATCCATAATAATCATCCGAAGAAAAACTATATATATTATTTATAGAATTATAAGATTGATATATGGGAATGAAATTAGTATTATTAGGAATTCTATCTTTAAAATCATATGAACAATCACCGAATAATAAAACATATTTTAAATTTTCTGAAGAAGTATTATATACATATTTTATAAAGTTTCTAATTGATGAAACATCGGGATTGGCTGACGAAAATTGATTATATATATCGTCAACTAATACAACATCAACAACTAAGTTGTCCTTTTTCTCTCTTAACGTTTTAATCATATTAGCGTAATCATAAAACAATTTATTTGTTATGATTATTAAATCTGGATTAGAATGATTTATAATATTAGAATTAGATATTTTATAAGAAAATGCAGGGATTAATAAATAATCCAATGAAAAAATAATATTTGAAGTATAATTTTTGATGTTAGAAATATAAAATAAATTATCACTTTCATTAACTATCTTATAAGAGTGTATATTATATAAATCCGTAACATTCCAAATACTAACTTCACTATTTGATTCAATTTTAAACTTTACAAAACTTTTAAGGGTACTTGGTCTAGTAAAATACTTTAATTGATCATTCTGATAAAATAACTTTATTTTTCCTGACATAGTAAAATAATCTAAATAAGCTAAAGAAGTGTTAGATCCAGAATATGATATTTGCATTTTACTTGGGTTATTACCACCAACTTTGTAATGAAGATTTTTAGAAGTTAATAATCCCTTATTACCATATACTCCTTCAGTTATTTTTTGAAGTTCAATATCATCAATAAATTCATCATTTATAGAAATTGAAAACTTAGAATCAGATAAAGATCTAGATAAAAATTGTAACTCTATATTTAAATCAGAAGAAGGAACATAATTCAAAATATCAAAACTCTTTATTTCATTATGAGTATAAACACTTCCAAACCAATCTCTACCAGATTGAATAATACTATAAATATCTTCTTCAAAGTAACTAAAATGAAAAACTTCATCTGATAATGAATCGTAGCGAATTCCATTATCAATTTCATCAACTCTATTACCAGGACTTTGATTATACGTTAATAAAAAAAATGAAGAATCTGTATAAATATTATTATCATACTGCATTTTATTATTTAATGTATCATAAACTAGCTTATCTGAAGATTGAGCATAAAAATATACAAATTCATTATCCTCAAATACATCATTATTATTTCCATAAAAGCTTATTTTTAACTGTTTTGGAGAAAATAATGTTGAAAGATTGTTCTTTTGTGGTAATAAACCATTATAACCACTTCCAAAGATTTGAATTGTACTTGGGTTGATTAAATTATATTCAACATTATTATCTTGAAAAAAATTTTTATCAAGCTTATAAATTCCAGATTTGGTTACACCAATTTTTATCCAATCACCAGTAGATAAAATCGATGATTGAGAAAATAAATAACCAGGTAAAAACAATAAAATAATTATAAATTTTATTTTCACAATTAATGTAATTAAAAATATATTCTTTAAACTCTTTTTATTGAAAATTATTTTGAATTATTTCTATGAAATAAACCATTAATAAATGAATATGAAATATAAAAAAGAATAATAAACGGAAAACCATCAATACCTAACAATAAAAAACATAATAAAGAAACTAAAATTATTATGTACTTATTTATATTTTCAGCTAAGGAATAATCAATAAATTTCATAGAAATGAATCTAATATTAGAAATCATTAGTAAAGAAAAAATAATAATTAATCCAACTAAAATTTTATCATTTAAAAAAAAAGTTGCGTATTTTGATGAATAAAAAATAGAAACAAAGAATAATGCATTAGCTGGGGTAGGAAGACCTATAAAATCATTAGAACTTGATTGTGAAATATTAAATTTAGCTAATCTAAAAGCAGATGCGACTAATATTAAAACTGAAATATATTCTAACATATTATAAGTAGAATGGTTACTCAACCAATCAAATATTACTAAACTTGGCAATACTCCAAAAGAGACCAAATCAGCCAATGAATCTAATTGCTTTCCAAAATTTGAAATTAAATTAAATTTTCTAGCTGTTAAACCATCCAAATAATCAAATGTTAAAGACAAATAAATACAATAAGGAATAAGACTAGTAAAATCTGATAAAAAGAAGGTGATTCCGAAAAATCCTGAAACTAAATTTAAAGTAGTAAAAATATTTGGAATATTATTTTTCAAATTAAAAATGGATTTAAATGTTTTTCATCATAAATATTAGTAATAGGACCATGCCCTGGATAAATTTGTACATTATCATCTAGTAAAAATAATTCATTTTTAATACTGTTAATTAATGCTTCATAATTTCCTCCTGGAAGATCTGTCCGTCCTATACTATTTTTAAAAATAACATCTCCACTAAAACACTTTTTATCCCTATCAAAATAGAAGGCAAGATGACCTGGTGAGTGACCAGGAAGTAAAAGAATATCTATATCTAAACCATTAAATACTAATTCACTGTCCTTAGTAATATATTTTATATCCTTTGAAGTATTATAATTTTCAAATCCAAATAGAGGAGCATAATTAACCATTTCATCATATATCTTCTTTTCTGATTCAGGCAAATATGCTTTTATAGAAAAGCTTGTAGTCAAAAAATTAGTTCCTAACACATGATCAACATGACAATGAGTAATAAGTACATACTCTGGAATTAACTTATTTGAAGAAATATATAACATTAATTCTTCATTTTCTTCATCTGAAGAATTCCCAGGATCAACTATAAAACATTTATTATCCAAAGAAACAACGTAGGTGTTTTCTTGAAATGCATTAAAAGTAAAAGATTTAATCTTTAACATAATTTTAATTTGATTACAAATTTGAATTATAAATAATTAGATTAAAAAAAATGAAGGAGAAATTAGACTATATAGTAATTGGTCAAGGAATCGCAGGAACTACAATAGCATGGTGGTTACATTTAAACAAAAAGACATTTTATATATTAAATGATGAGAAAAAAAATACCTCATCTGCTGCTGCACTAGGAATTTATAATCCAATAACTGGAAGAAACTCTGTAAAAACATGGAATGCAGAAACACTCTTCAAAGAACTTGAAAAATTTTATTCTAAAGTGGAAAAAAAAATTAATAAAAAAATTCTATATAAAAAAAATATTTATAGACCATATAAAAATATTAAAGAAGCTAATTTATGGAATGAAAAAATGTCAAATTCAAAATATGAAAATTGCATTAAATCAGAAGTAAATAACAAGAAAACTAATGGGTTATATAATGAATTGGGTGGAATAATTACCTCAAAAAGTGGATATATTAATGTCAATAAATATATTTCAGAATCAAAAAAATATTTTATAAGTCTTGGTCGTTATAAGAAGTATAAATTAAATAATAAAAAGATTTTAATAAAAAATAATAAAATCAAAATTAAAAATTGGAAAGCTAATAATATAATTATGTGTATTGGGATAGATGAAACAAAAAATAAACTTTTTTCCTATCTTCCATTTAAACACGTTACTGGTAGTAGTATGATAATAAAAACTAAATTAAAAATAAACAATATTATAAATAAAGGTATCTCCATTATTCCACTAAAAAATAATTTAAAAAATGTAGGATCCACATATGGAAATGAAACAAATAATAATGGACTTCAAGAATTGATTGGTAAATTATCTAAATTATTAAAAATAAAATATACCATTATAAAAAAAAAGTTTGGCATTAGACCTGCAACTATTGATAGAAGGCCATTTGTTGGAAAACACCCTATATTTGATAATTTATATATATTAAATGGTCTTGGATCAAAAGGCATAAGTTTAGCTCCTTTTTGTTCAAAAGAATTATTTAATTCTATAGAACAAAAAAGTAAAATAAATTTTGAAATAAATGTTAAAAGATATAATTCAAAAAATATAAATAAATGAAATTGTACAAGATTATAATTATTTGGATTTTTTTAATTTTCAATACTACAATGCTCTTACCACAAAGTTCATTTTATTCCGAGTATGGAAAAAATAGAATTCAATACAAGTCTCTTAAATGGAGCATTATTTATACAGACAACTTTGAAATTTATTATAATAATAGTGGAAAAAATATTGCAGATATAGCATCCGAACACCTAGAAAATAAATTTAGAGAAATTACAACTTCAGTAGGTCATCAACCAATGAAAAAAACTAAAATTTTTATTTTTAATTCTCCAAATGAATTAATTCAAAGCAACATTGGCATTAATAAAAAAGATATCTTTTTATCTACCAATTTAATACAGAACAATACAATACAATTTGAGATAGCATTCTCAAAAAATAAAAATCAATTCGTAAAAAATCTTGAATACAAATTGTTAAATGTAATTATTAATGACTTAATGAAAAGAAATAATGGATTTACAAAAAGATTCGGTAAAGCTTCATTTTCTTATATTCCTAATTGGTTCATAGATGGTGCAGCAAAATATTTAGCATATGGCTGGAACATGGAAATGGATAATGTAATAAGAGACTACTTCTTAACCCAAGATCTAAAAAAAGTAAAAAAAATTACTAATCAAAACTCTGGAATTATTGGTCAAAGTATATGGAATTACATTTCTATAGTATATGGAAAAAATATAATATCAAATATTTTAAATCTTACTAAAATTATAAGAAATCCTGAAAAAAGCATATCTAGTACTTTAGGTAAAAATTTCAATGAAATAATGAAGGATTGGCAAAATTATTACCTTTCTTCAGTAAATAAAAACAGTGATCAGTATACGCAATTAGATAATAATCAGATCATTGAATTAAAAAAGAAATACTCTAATGTTTCAAATATAAAAATTAGTCCAAATAACAATAAAATATTATTTTCATCAAATACTAAAAATGGCATTAAAATATTTTTTTTGAATTTAATTACAAATAAAGTAACTAAAATCTCACAAATGAATAATAAATCTAATAGTAATTCATTTTATATTTCTTGGGTTAATGATGATAAAATAGGATATATGAAAACAATAAATGGATTAAATAATTTAATAATTTATGATCTTGTTAATAAAGAAAAGTTCTATAAATCACTTGCAAGATTTGAAAATATAAATGGATTTTCATTTAATCATACAACAAATCTTATAGCATTAAGTGGCACAATAAATTCAAACTCTAATATATACTTATTAAGTACATATAAAAATAGTACCAAGCAACTAACCAATAATATAGCAGATGACATATATCCAAAATTTTTTCCAAAATCAAACTCTATAATTTTTAGTTCAAATAGAGCACATGTAAAACTTGATTCAGAAATAAATGATTTAAATGATTACTATAACTTATTTATTTATAATTTAGACACGACAACTAGTTCATTACATCAAGTAACCAAAACTATAAGTAATGACATAAAATCAATACCAATTTCTAAAAATGAAATTATTTATCTAAGTGATTTAAAAGGAATAAATAATATTTATAATTATAATATTACTAATAATACCTTTAGTCAATTCTCTGATTTCTATTCAAATATTATTAACTATGATTATAACTATCGAGAAAAATCTTTAGTATTATCGTTTTTGAAAGAAGGAAAAATAAATTCATATAATATTAATGAATATAATCCGAAACCAATTTTTAGTCCTAAAACTGATAGATTAATTTACTTAGAGAGAGAGAAATTAAACGAAAAAAAAATAGAGGTTGAAATTAAATCTCAAAAAGAAAAAAAAATAGATTTTGAAAAAACAGAAAATTTTGAATTTAAAGATGACAATAAGGAAACATCTTCTATATTTAATAATATAAATAATTTTCAAAATAGAACTAAAATATCTGAACCAATAAGTTATAACTATTCACTAGTTAAAAACAATTTTAACAGTTTTATAAAAATTGATCCATTAGAGGGTTATGGAAGTCAAATTGAAACTGATTTTATTGATGTACTAGAAGATCACAAATTATATGCAAAAGCATTTATCCCTTTTTCAAGTATAAAAAGTTCAGATATTTATACTGAATATACTTATCTTAAAAAAAGAATAGATTTTAAACTTTCATATAATAGAAAAATATATTTTGCAGAAGATCAAGAAAATTTCCTCTATCATAAATATTCGCTTAATGAGTTTAAAATAAAAGCAATGTATCCTCTATCAAATTTTCTTAGATTAGAAATTGTACCATTTTTTGCTAGAACTGAATTTTCAGATTTAGATTATAGAGTATTAAATAATACTCCACCTCCTTTTCTCTATTATAATAAAACAAACTACACAGGCTATACTTCAAATATTATATATGATAACTCAACAAAAATAGGAATGAATTTGGAAGAAGGAACTAAATTGAAAATATCATATAATACTTACTTTTCATTAAATAATGATCTTAAGGACTTTAATAATTTAGTTGTTGATCTAATTCATCATCAAAAAATTAGCAACCACATTATTTTATCATCACGGGTTTTTTATGGAGGATCATTTGGAGATAGCCCAAACAAATATATTCTCGGAGGAGTGCAAAATTCATTATTTAGTTCAACAAATGAAGACACTCCCAATAATCCGCTTGCTATTTCTAGTGGTGTAGATAACTCTAAAATACTCTTTTCAAAATTTGTTGACTTAAGGGGTTATAATTTTAATAAATTTAATGGGGAAAAAGTTTTATTATTAAGTTCCGAACTAAGAATACCTTTAGTAAAAGCTTTATTTAATAATGAAGTTTCATCTGAATTTCTAAATAATTTTCAATTAATTGGTTTTTTTGATTTAGGATCATCATGGGATGAAAATTCTCCATTTAGTAGTCAAAGTGATGTTAATACATGGATAATAAAAGAACCCGGATCTGTATTTCAAGCTGAAATTGAAAACTCAAAAAATCCTTGGTTAGCCAGTTATGGATTTGGCATTAGATCACTAATAACGGATTACTATATAAAATTAGATATAGCAAAACCTATAGAAGATTATACAATAGGAAAAACAAAAATTCATTTTTCAATAGGTTATAGTTTTTAAAATAATAAAATGATAAACTCAATGACTGGATATGGATTTATTTCTAAAGAAATAGAAGGAAATATTATTGAAATTGAAATCAAGTCTCTAAACTCTAAAGTTTTTGATTATAGTTTTAAAATGCCCAAACAATTACTTAAATATGAAAATCGTTTAAGAAATAAATTAAAAAAAAAGCTTATAAGAGGTAATATTGATGTTAATATCATAATAAAAAATAAAATTAAATCTAAAGTTAGATTTGATAAAAAATTATTTAAACATTATTATGATGAACTAAAAACTTTATCTAAAACTATCGGAAAAATTAATAATGAATCCATTTTTAATAATACTATATATATAACTAGTTTATTTTCTTTAGATAATGAAGAGAAAATAAAATTTAAAACTATTCAAGTCTTATTCAATAAAGTAATAAATGAATGTAATAATTCTAGAAAAAAAGAAGGAAAAAGCATTCTAAACGATATAAATAATAAAATAAAAAATTTAGAATCAAGCTTAAAATCAATTATAAAAACTGATGAGAAAAAATCTAATTCTAAAAAAAAATACTTATTAGCAGAAATATCTAAAATTGAACATATAAAATTAGATAGTAATAGACTGGAACAAGAATTGTTTTATTATCTAGACAAAACTGATATCAACGAAGAAATCAATAGGTTAAAAGAACATTTCCGTCTTCTTAAAAATACTCTTGATACAGTTGATTCAAATGGTAAAAAATTGAATTTTATATGTCAAGAAATTAACAGAGAAATTAATACTATAGGATCTAAATGTAACAAATTTAAAATTCAAGAAAAAGTTATATCTATGAAAGGTTCTTTAGAAAAAATAAAAGAACAATTGTATAATGTTCTTTAAAAATTAACCTAATTTAAAAGTTATAGGTAATATCATCCTGACTTTAACTGCTCTTCCTCTTTGCTTACCAGGTTTCCACTTTTTAGCCTTAGAAATAACCCTTATAGCTTCGGCATCACAACCAGCTCCAATTCCCTTAATTGCTTGAACGTCTGTTAAAGAACCGTCTTTATCAACCACAAATTGAACAAAAACCTTCCCTTCAATACCCATTCTCCTTGCTTGAGCAGGATATCTTAGAGTTGTAGCAACATATTTATAAAAAGCAGCTATTCCTCCTGGCGGTTCAGGCTGATCTTCAACAATTGTAAAAATTTCATCTATTTCCTCTTCTTCAGGAGCCTCTTCAAAAACAATTTCTTCTATTACTGTTTCCTCAGTAATTTCAACATCTATTATGATTTCGATTTCTTCTTCAATTTCTTCTTCATCTGGAACCTCTATGATTTCAGGTTGTTGAATCACGGGTGGTGGTGGTGGTGGTTGTTCTGTCTGTGGAATTTCCATAAGATCTTCAAAATTATCATCTATAGAGCCTAAATCCATTCCAGCACCTCTATCATAAAATTTCCATTCAAATACTGTGATTACCAAAAGAAGACTTACACAAAGCCCTATATTTAAAAAAAGACCTGATTTTTTTTCTAAATCTGCGTTTAAATTCTTTTTAACTTCCATTTATAGATCAAATATAAATCAATTATTTATGATTTGAATAAATCAAATAAAAAAACTCCTATAAATACTCCAATTATATTTGTAAGCATATCAAAAATGTCAAAATTTCTATATGCAATAAAATAGTGTTGGTACTCAGTACTTATAGCGAAGAGAGATAAACTAAATAAAATTAAAAATTTATATCTATAAACTAAATTAATGTCATAAATCATAACTGATTTAGTTATCAATAAAGATTGAATAAAAAATAAAAAAAAGTGAATAAATTTATCAAAATAAGAAGGTAATTCTCTTAAATCTAATTTGTTATTATAAAACACCATAGCATAAACTATTAAAATAAACCAGAATATTGATAATGAAAGATATAAATAAAAACTAATTCGCAATGTTTTCATATACACTAAAATCTAATAATTTTTCTATCTCCAATCCATCTTCTATCTTTATTTTGATCATCCAACCATCTCCATAAGGATCATTATTCACAAGTTCAGGTTCAGAATCTAATTTTTCATTTATTTCTATAATTTTTCCAGAAATAGGCATAAATAAATCCGAAACAGTTTTTACAGCTTCAATTGTACCAAAAATCTCTCCTCTATTAATTTTTTGACTAAGAGATTCAATTTCTACATAAACAATATCTCCAAGTTCTTTTTGAGCAAAATTCGTAATTCCTACAATTGCAAGGTCATTTTCAATTTTTACCCACTCATGATCATTAGTATATTTTAATTCTTTTGGATTCATGCAACGAAGATAATAAAGGATTTATTTTAATAATAAAAATTCTAATTTTATTGAGATAATCCCATTCTAAGTCTTACTCCAAAAGATGAAGAATATCTAGGAAAAGAATTCGACACGAGCGGCTTATTAATAATTTTATCGTAATACATAATCAAACTTATCCTATTATTTACAACATAATTAATATTAGGTCTAAGTTGAAAATTATAATTTCCATTAGTAACTACATTTTCACCATCTATTTTTCTTTGAATTGTTTTTGTTTTTCTAACAACAATATTTAATTTAAATTTAATATCATTATCAAGAATAACAATATTACCCCTATATCTAAAAGGTAATTTTAATTTATCTTTTGAATATCCAAAATCAATTGAAAAATCAGAATTTTGTAATTCTGATATTTGAAAATTAGAAAGGTTTAACATTATGTTTCTATCTCTCTTATAATCAATTCTTACATTTAAATTATTTTTTGTTCTAACACTTATACCAATTAAAGGAGCAAATCTCTCTATTATTCTTACCTGATTAATAATATAAAATGGTATTAATCCATTCTCAGAAATTTCTGAAGCTAAAGGATAATCCATAATAGAATTATTAAAATCCAAATTATCTGAATAAATAAGAGAATTTACAAAATTACCTACTGAATACATAGACTGATATGAATGACTAATACTAATAGATGAAAAAATTTCACTTAACGCCTTAATTTTGTTTAGACCAGAAAAATCAATTCTCCAATTAGGAATAGGTATTTTGGGAAATGGGTTTAAAGAAAAATTATTTGCATCTTTTCCTGAATAAGCAGAAATAAAAGCCGGTATAAGAACATCTTGAGAATTCAAACCATATTCACCGGTTGAATTAATTGAATTTAATTTATTTCTTATAATATTTCGATTTTCTACAAAATTTTGAAACACAGATGAATTATTAAATTCATCATCTTTAATAAATGCTGTTTTAATTGACAAAAAAGATAACGAAAAATTACCTCCCCTAGTAGGAGTTAAAGAAACATAAGATTTTTTAGATGAGTTATATCTAAAAATTTCCTGATAGTTTTCAGAAATAATTCTTTTAGCATCTAATTGTATTCTTAAACTACTTAAAGGTTGTAAAGTTCCACGAAACTGAAAATTATTATTTCTTGATTGAATAAATGGTGTATTTAAATAATCATTTTTGACTAACCAATTATTACCTGCAGCAATATTTCTTATATCTGAATCTTGTGATCCCATAATAAAATTCCAACCCGGAGACTGACTGTCAAGATTTAATCCAAATATGTTTGGATCATCAATAATACCAGCCATGGATGTTCTTTCATTAACATTATAAGTAAAATTCAATGACCGTAAAGACATAATGAATTTCATTATACCATCAAAAACCTTAGATTCCAATAATGAATTAATTGAATCTTTTGATTTATACGTTTTATTATATTTTTTTAGAAAAGGAAGTTTATCATAAAATTTAGAAATATCCATTTTTGTACTCAATGAATAATTTCTACTATTTTCAACAATATTACCTAATGTGTCAGCTTGTTGAAATGAACCTGCAGACCACAGATATCTAACAGAATATTTTGCATTTGAACTTATCCAATTAGTTAAAGGAATTTTATTAATAGGAATTTTATAATTAATTTGAACATTTTGAGAATAATTTTTTGTTCTTCCAAAAGTTTTTATATTATAAAAAACACTATCAAGTTTCTCTTTGGAATCAAGTTCTCCCTCAGGTTCATCTATAATAGAATTATTAATAGCATTTATATCAATATTCATACTCTTAAATATGTTCCATCTTAGACTGTATGATCTATTAAATGAAAAATATTTTTCAAAAATTGGATCAACACCTTCTATAGTCAAGTCAGAATTTCTATATTGTATTTTATGAAATCTCCTATTCATATCTCCTCGAATTGTAATATTTGAAGGAAGGGGATTAAAATTAATATCCTTAATTAAAGAAAATATTTTTGAATTAAGCCAATCAACATTTTTAAATGGTTCTATAGAAATATTTTTTGGTGAAAAATTATAAGAAATATTCGCTCTATGTTCTTTATATTCTATTGACTGTGTTGTAACATTTGAACTTGTTCTTTCATTGTATGCAAAACTTGTGGACAAATTTTCTAAATCCCAAAAATCAGATCTTGAGTCTTTTTTTATTCTTTCTTTTCTAATATTATTTAAACTTATTGATTTGGACTCAATATTTTCTTCAGTCATATTTTTATATACCCTCCTCTCTTTTTTAGTATCAAAAGAATTAATTGATGCTTCTAAAGGAATATCTCTATCAAGAGGATCATACTTAGGAATAATCTTAGACTTAGATATGGCTACATACAAAGGAAGTTTTATACCACTTTTTGATGGTAAAAACTTATCTAAATTAATATTAGCTGATACATCATATTGTAATCTTTCTTCTCTAGTCCTTTCTGATATTCTTTGTTGAATAGAGCCAAAACCAACAGAAGTATATCTAGCCGATGAAGATATTGTAGCAAAATCAGATAATTTTAAATTTAAATTAGCATTTGCTGCCCACCCCTTTGTTTTATCAAAATCTGTAAGCCTTAATTCATTAAACCATACACATGCAGATTTATCTCCCCTATCTATACTTAAAGGGTTTCTAACTCCTAACATAAAATTCAAAACTGTACTCATATTTGGTCTTCCAACAATTTTTAATTTGTAATTCCCATTACTAGATGATTTAGAAAATGGAATAGTTACATCAATATTTAACCTATTTCTTTCTGATTTTAGAGATAAAAGTTCTTGAATATCTAAATTTATCTCATTTTCTTCAGGCCAAACTAATCTCTCTATATTGATACTATTTTGATTAAGTAAACTCGGTCTAGTTATTTTTAATGGAAGCTCAATCTCATAATAATTATATTCATAATCTGATCCAAATCTTAAAAATGCATATACTTCATTATCAGTCAATATTTCACCATTATTTGCTTCCGCATGAATAAACATTCTTATTCTACCATAATTAATTAAATCAAAATTTGATTTTTTAAAAACAGCTCTGGCATCTCCATCTGATAAATCATTAAAACAAAGTTGTAGAGATTGTTCATTAGTTCTTCTCTGAATAATTGTAGTATTGTCAATATCTCTTTTAATCCCTGGAGGCACTACATAAGGGGATTTTATATCTGATCCAATACTGTTATCTTCAACATTAACGACTGATATGTCAAAATCTGATTCAGATAATTCAGGAACTTCATTTAAGCCAGATTCAAATAAAGATTCTTTATACTTTCTCCATTGACTACCAACCAATTGAAATTTTGCTAATCTTAATACAACTGGTTCTTCCCAATCTGTAAGATAGGTTCTAATAAATCTAATTGTTTTAAAATCAGAAATTGAACCCTGAATTCTATCGGGATTTCTAATAGGAATCCTAAATTGATACCAAGTTGCACTTCCTGATTTGTCAATAACCTTATCAACTATATTATTTTTTCCAATACCAAGCTCATTAGGTGATAAATTAATTTCATATTCATAATAACTTTCTAAATCTGATAATGTATTATCCTCATTCAAATCTTCATTTTCAGGATATGGTGATCCCTGAGCAGCATAATTACTATTTGATAATAAAGGTGTATTGCCTTCCATTCCATTATAATTCTTATACCTTTCAATGATTTTTTTATTAGACTGATCAAATTCATCTCCCAAATAATATTTAAAATTATCAGCAGAAACATCAAGCTCAATATTTAATTTAGCTTCGGTAGTAAGATTAAGATTATCAATAAAATTAGTTTTAAAATAATTTATTTCATCTTCATTTTTTAAACCATCAAAGCCAACATCTTGATTTTTTCTTGAACTAGAGCTATTTTCAAAAAACTTAGTTAAATATTGCTTAGATGTAACTCTACCCCACTCATTTTCTTTTATACCATTCATACTATAATCAGATGATAATCCATTTTCAAAAGCATGAATATTATCCTTCATTATATCTTCAGATACGTTTCCTAAATTAAAAATTAACTTTCCACCAGTTGTATTATTTCTATTAAAAATACCATCTAAAATTTTACCATTCTCACCATCAATAAATGGATCCATAAGCCAAAATTCTAAATATTGAATATTTGTTTTATCGAAATCAGTATCATTTGAAATACTTTTAGTAATAGCACCAAAATTTGACTTTGGATTATTTAGAAGACCTGACTGTAATAAATTTGAGTTATAATTATATTGTCCTCTTTCACTAGGAAAATAAGCAATATTGAAAATAGGAAGATTAGTATTAATTAATTGCCTGTCCTGTTGTCTAAAAATATCTTGAGGTGATATTGACTTCACGTAATTGTTTTGAAGATCTTCTAAACTAATATTGGAAGGTTTATGAATACCACCATTTAAATAAAAAATATTATCAATTCTATACCAGGAAATTTTAGCTCTCTTATATGCATACCCCAAATTAGTAACAGTAGAATTACTCAAATCAAATCTATTATCATTTGTTTTAGGTGTAGATCCTAATTTCCATGAAAGAGAAGAACTTCCTAAAGAAAGAGGAGTTACAGAATTTTCAAAATCATCAATATAAGTTGTCTCTTCACCATTTATAAGATTTGAAGTTCCAGGAATAAGTTGAGCAAATTCAGAACTAAAATTAATATTTGACTTTTCTCTAGTTCCAAGTAATGGAATTGTATTTATGATTTTTGTTATTAATTCACTTTCCTTATTAACGTTAAAATCAAATCCATACTTTGTGTTTTTTACTGGCTCATTTCCAACACTAAATCTAGTTATACCTCCTGGTCTCTCATTCAAATGAAAAATTGTAAAGCCAATATTAGTGCTTTTATCAAAACTATATTCTGCTCTTGCACCAGATAACCACTTAGTTTGAAAATTAAATAAATCAGCTTTTTCAAATGATATTGTTATTTCTTGACCAGATGTTAATATCGCAGGATTTAATATTCTTACAGTACCCAAATTATAATTAACCGTATAATCAGAACCTTCTTTTAATTGAATATTTCCCGCCATGACAACAACTGAATTCTCTGAAATATCAAGACCTGGTAAATTAATTTCACTTCCTGATCCAGATGAAACATTTCCAATTATAAAAAATTTATTCTTTGATAATATTTTTTCAGCATCACTTTTTGTGGTTGAATATAATTCTTCAAAAACATATTTTTCAGATAAATTAGTTTCATTGCTTTCTAAAAAATAAGAGTTCAATGTAGAACCAAATGGCTCTAATACTGGAAAAATTATATTTCCTTTTTTTGAATCTATTGTAAATCCTTCAACAAAATCAAAATTTCCATCGTATTGTGGATCATTATTATAATTAAGTTTATCTAATCCTAATAAACGAATTAAAGGTTTATTTCGAGTAAGAATTCCCTCATTAATGCTTGGATTATTAAAACCAATTGCATCATCTCTATAATAAATTTTTAAATCAAAATTTTCATTTTCGATCTGAGTTGCATTTAAATTATAAATGTTTTTCATCATCAAATCCCATGTAAAAATTTCAGTATTAATATTAGATGGTCTTAATAATTTTAGTATAATAATTTCATCATCTGATTTATTTTGATAATCTTCTGATAACTCACCTACTTTGTACACATTTCCATTAAATGTGTACTCATATGAAACAGCTAATACTTCATCATTTTGTAGTCTTCTTAAAAGAGAAATATAGCCAAGTGAATTATTAACAACATACTCATCATTATCTAATTTTCTTGCTGAAGTTACCTTTTCAAAATCTGTCGTTTTTGATAAACCAAATTGATTAGTAAGTACGTCATTTACTAAATCTACATTTCTTATGCTATTATTATCTATAAGATTTTTAAATAGACTATTAGATGAGTTATCATTTGGACCAGAAATACCTGACCCAATAAATGGATTACCACTAGCTAGAATTCTTGTTCCTTCTGCTAAATCGATTAATCCTATAAAATTTCTTAAAGATTCAGAATTATTTGTTCTATTTAATACATAAACTTCAACTCTATTAACATATACACCTGAGCTTACTAATGGCAAAGATTTTAACCATTTCTCATAATTATCTCTAAAATAATGTCCTAAAAAGAAATGTCTATTTTCATCGTAATCTGAAGCTATAATTTCAAATTCTCGTCCTTGAAATCCGTTTTTAACTTTAATAGATTCAATTTTGCCTTGTTGCCTTGATAAAATACCTGTTAAACTTAACCTACCAAATTGCAATTGAGTTTTTAAACCAAAAAGACTTTGTCCACCTCTAAGTAAACTATTACGTACAGGCATACTAATATTACCAACCTCTATTTTTTTTATTATATCTTCATCATAACCAGTATAATCCAATTTTAAATTATTTTGAAAATCAAAAGTATTATTATTATCAAAATTTGCAGTAATTTTTAATTTTTCACCTACTTTTCCATCTATACTTAAGTTTATTTGTTGATCATAATTGAATCCACCATTTTTTTGCTGACGAATTGGTATAGATGGATTTTCTATTTTTTGAAATCTCCCTCCAAAATCTAAATTAACAAATCCATTTACTTGTAAGTCAATATAATTTCCTCCAAAAATTCTATCTAAAGATTGTGGAATAAATATTTTAGGAATTAACCTACCACTTTCTAAAGTATTTTCACCATCAAGTCCTATTGATTTTTCTTTAAAATAATTTTTAATCTGATTAGCAGTATTATACTTATCAAATTTATTAAAAGGTATCCCAATAGGGGGTCTATAATACAATGATCCCATCTTCTCACTAACAAAAAAAACTTTTGCGGTATCATAATAAGAACTTATTTTTAATATACTTGAATTAATATCATAAGCAGTATTTGAAAATAAATTTGAATATGGATCTGAGTATCTATCTTTTAATTGAAAAGTTGAAAAAAAAGATGGTTCATATTTAATAGTATCCGAAATCAATAAAGAATCATAATCAAGTGATTTAGAATAAGAAAAACTACTAGCAAAAGCTATAAATATAAAAATAAAATATTTTAAATATTTCGAGTTCACAATAACCTTTTTGGTATTTATGACCTTTTGAGTACTTCTCTAATTAAATCTTCAAGAGAAATATTATTATTACTATCTAAAACTCTATCGATATGATTATTAACAACATTCTTTGAAATACCCAAAGATGATAATGCTGATAACGCTTCATTTTTAATAGTATTGTCTCTTTCAACTAAAAAATTATTAGAATTTTTTTGATTTAAATTTTTCGAAATTTTGTCCTTTAATTCTAAAATAATTCTTTCCGCAGTTTTTAATCCTATACCTTTTACAGATTTAATTGTTAGGACATCTGAACTAATAATGGCATGATTTAATGCTGAAGATGATAAAGATGATAAAATCATAATAGCTGTACTAGGACCGACACCTGTTATAGATAATAAACTTAAAAAAGTTTTCCTTTCTGATTTATCATAAAATCCAAATAATGTATGAGAATCTTCTTTTACTTGCAAATGTGTAAAAAGATTGACAACACTATGTTCTTTAATTTCTGAATATGTTCTTAATGAAATTTTCAATTCATATCCAATACCATTAACATCAACAATAATTTTTGTAGGATCAATCTCTAATTTTTTTCCTTTAATAAATGAAATCATATTTCAAATGTCCATAATATGGAAGAAATTTCTTGCATTAAATCTCTTTTTTTTCTACCAGGAGCATATACATACCCTTCTATATAATAAATTCTATTTATTTCTTTATCATAAATTACAAAACTATGAAATGGTCCTCCACCTGAAATATCACTAAGTTTCCATAATCCCCTAGATTCTAAAGAATATTTTCCCTTAAAATTAATTACATTAGTTTCAACAGGAAACGTTTTTTGTATAGACATATAAATCTCAGGTTTTTCAGAATCCTTTAGATACTTTAAAGAAATTTTTTTTCTTATTTTTTCAATATTTTTTTCTTGAACAAAATCACCGAAATGTCTGAATTTATTATCAATATAATCCTCATAATAAACAAAAATATTTTTTTCATAATCTGATTCAAGATACCTTAACCAAAAAAAATTGTTATTATTTTTAGCTAAATCATATCCAAAAGGTATTTTTATTTTTATTCTATGATCATTAAATATTTTATTAGAAATATTAGCTTCAACTTTTGAAAAAATTTTCTTAGAAGTTCTTATTGAAACTTCATTCTGAAAATATTTTAGTAACATTTTTTTATTTTTCTTTATCTTATTTATTAATTCATTATCAGTCTTACTAAATAAATACAGAATTATCTGACCTTTCGCATACTGATCTTTCCTCTTAAAAAAGAAAATAGAAGTATCACTTTTTATTTTATCTATTGATTTTTCGTTAAATTCTTTTCTTAAAATCTTTGAATCCAAACTATTACCTTCCAAAGAAAATGCTACAACAATATTTTTTGCATACTTAAGAATACTATTAAAATTTCTAGGTCTAATAAATATTAAATCAAAATTATTTTCAGGTTGAGGTAACCCATTAATATACGATCCGTATGTACCCACTAACAATCTACCTATTTTACCTTTAAATTTTGTAGAATCCATAACTATTAACATTTCATTGTTTTCTCCTGCAGCCTTTGGTAGTAAAGTACTATTACTATAATTAAAACTTGTATTGGATTGACATCCAAATAAAATAAAAACTAATAAACATATTATGTTAATAAATTTCATTCAATTATATAATAATCATCAATTATTCAAATAATATATTAATTTTAGGGAATTAATATATTAAATATAAAAACATGAGCAGCAAACTACTAAATAAAGCAATAACATCATGCTTTGCAAAAATAGCAAGAGTTGATGGAAGTATTAGTAAAGAAGAAATAGATATTATTAATTCCAGTAAAATACTTAATAAATATAAATATCAAGATGTTGAAACTATAAACACAAAAAACTTTTTCAATAAAATTCAAACAGAATATGGAAAAATTATAAAAGAAAAATTAAAAAAAGAGGAAAAAAATGATTTTATAACTGAATTAGTTAACCTTATAAAAGCTGATAATAAAGTTCATGATCATGAATTTTTTTTACTGGGTCATATTGCAAACTCTATAGGAATTAATCCTCAAGAAATAGCAAAGATTATTAATAATAAAGGATTAAGTAATAAATCATCAGGATGGTTCTCCTGGTTGTTTGGATAAAAATATTATTTTTTATCTTCGGATGAATCTTTTTCAATTTCTTTTTTTATTTCCTTAGATGCTTCTTTAAATTCCCTTATACCTTTTCCAAAACCACGAAAGATTTCAGGAATTTTATTTGCACCAAAAAAAACAACAACTATTAAACCAATAATTATCCACTCCCATCCTCCTGGCATTCCTAAAGCTAAAATTGTATGCATATTATTAAATATTATTTTGTAAATATAATAAAATCATTTCTTCATTATCCATTTTTCAGGATTCAACTTTATATTATTTTTCCATACTTGAAATTGCAATTCAGACACACCATCTAAATTCGTAACTATATCAGCTATATTTTGTCCAATAGTAATGATATCTCCTTTCTCAACAACTAAATTTTTTAACTTAGCATATAATGTATAATAATCTCCATGATTTATTATAATAACATTATTCATACCAGGAATAAATGCAACTGTTGAGACTTTTCCGGAAAATACAGAATATACTTTAGAACCTTTACTAGTTTGAATGTCTATACCGTCATTTTTAACTTTTACATTTTTAATTACTGGATGAGGATGAACTCCAAATTTATTTGAAATGAAACCTGATGAAACAGGCCATATTAATTTTCCAATATTTGTCTCAAAAGACTCTGTTAAACTAATTAAGTCCAAATCATCCCCAGATAACTTTTCTCTTTCACTTCTAATTACTTCTTTTATAAGATTATCCAATTGCTCTAAGGAAATTCTTCTTTCTTTTATTTCTTTTTTTATTCTTCTCTCCTTTTTTTCCAAATCAGAAATTGTTTTTTTCTGATTCCTTTTTAATTTTTGGAGCTTATTATTTTCATCAACTTCGTCACTCAATAATTTATTTTGAATTCTTTTTTCATTAAGTAAATTATTTTTTTGATTATCTAACTCATTTGTTACTATTTCAATTTCTTGAATTTGTTTTTTTCTTGAATTAGTATATTGAACTATATACCCTAACCTTCTAAACATTTGATTATAGCTACTTGAAGAAAAAACATATCCCAATTTATCAAGAGATGATCTAGATTTATAAGAATAATATATCATTTCAGAATACTCATTTTTTAATATTTTTAAATCATTAGTTAAAGAATGAATCACTCCACTTAAATCTAAAATTTCATTATTTTGAAATTTTATTTCTTTCTTAAGATTAGAAATTAAACTTACTCTATTTTTAATTTGTTTATTTATAACATTCAACTTACCAGTTGTTACATTTTTAGATTTTTCAGTCTCCTTTAAAATTTTTTCCGCTTCACTAATTTCTATAAGATTCTTTTGTCTTTCATTTTCTAATTCTATTCTTGTTTGCTGACTCTTTAAAGGGCTATTAATTAATAATAAAAAAAATAATAAAAAATCAAATCTTCTCAACAACATATTTTGAAGGTATTTTAAAAGGAAACTTCAGAGCTTTATTTGTCCTCGATACTTTATTATATTTAAAAATTATATTAGTTATAACAGGAACACTAGTATTATCCGTATAACTAATCGAAGTATAAGAATGTTTTACAGGAAATAATAATTTTCCTAAAGGTTTAAAATCATCATAATCAACTGTTAATAAATAATTTGTAAATTCATCAAAAAGAATTAATTTCTCAATTTTAGATGTTTTAATGCTAACAATGTTTTGCGTTTGAATTGATTGGTTCTGTTGAATAATTTTATAGATATTTCCTTCTCTTAATATTTTATCTGATTCAGAGATTTTATATAATAAATTACCAACAAGAATTGATTCAATTTGTTCAAAATCTAACTTAATTTTAAATTCTTTTTCAATAATTTTAGGCGTTGAGATAATAACTCTTTTATTTACTCTATCTATTAATTGAAACTCATCTTTAGTTATCAAACCTCTAAAAAATTCTATACCTAAACCTGCTCTAATAGAAAACCATATTTTTTCATTTTTTTTAATTCTTGTATTTAAAGTTGCATTAATTAATTGATTTTCATTTTTATATTTAAATTTTGATTTTGAAGATAAATATTCGTAATCAATTTCATCAACTTTAAAATCCATAACAGTAACACTAACAGAGTCTAATGGAATAAAATTTCTTTTACAAGATGAAAAGATTAGTAAAAAAACTAATATATAATATTTTCTCATTACCATTTTCCAAAAATAATAATAAATCAATCAAGAGTATCTAATAATAAAATATAGTTAATCTCCTTTGAAATTAGGACACCTTTTTTCTATAAATGCTAAAGCCCCTTCTTTAAAATCATTTGTATCACAACATTCAGAAAACAATTCTATCTCCTTATCAAAACCATTAACACCATTGTCATAAAATGAATTAACAGATTTAATTACATTTTTTATTGCAATAGGACTTTTTCTCTTAAATATATTTATTAATTCTAAAGCTTTATCCATAGCTTGTTTTTTATCTTCTAACACATAATTTACCAATCCTAAATCAAACGCAATACTTGAAGAAATCATCTCTGCTGACAACATTAATTCTAATCCTTTAGTTTTTCCTATAATTTGAATTAATCTCTGAGTACCACCATAACCAGGTATTAAACCAAGATTAACCTCTGGTTGAGAAAATGTAGCATTTTTTGTAGCTATTCTCAAGTGACATGCCATAGCCAACTCACAACCCCCTCCAAGAGCATATCCATTTACTAGAGCAATAACAGGAACTGACATATTCTCAATCTTATTATATAATTCATGTCCCTTCTTACAAAATTTCTTAGAATTTTTTTTATTAACCTGTGTAAATTCTGTTATATCCGCACCAGCAACAAAAGATTTTTCTCCAGAACCAGATATAATTATACCAAAATATCTCTTATTATTTTTTTCAAATGCATTTAGACAACTATCAATTTCTTTAATAGTAGCCTGATTTAATGCATTTAGTTGTTTAGGTCTATTAATCTCTATATGAAAATAAAAATCTTTTTTATAGACATTAATGTTATTATAATTATTCATTATTTAATTTATTAGATACTTTTTTAATCATTTCTTCAACCATTTCATCAAAACTATATTTAGGCTTCCATCCCCAATCTTTTCTTGAATAATTATCATTAATTTTATTGGGCCATGAATCGGCAATTTTTTGTCTGTAATCAGATTCATAAAAAATTTTAAAATTTTTGAATCTTTTCTGGAGACTTAAATACAATTCATTAGGAGTAAAACTAAATGCAGATAAATTATAACTTGATTTTATTCTTAAATTGTTCTTATCTGCTTTCATCAACATCCAAATAGATCTTAATACATCTTCAATATATATCATAGGTAACCTAGTCTCCTTATTTAAAAAACATTTAAAAACTTCTTTTTTAATTAAAGAGTAAAATATGCTAACAGCATAATCAGTAGTTCCTCCACCTGGAAGTGTTTTAGAACTAATTATTCCTGGAAACCTAATGCTTCTTACATCGATACCATATGTATTATTATAATATTCACACCACCTTTCACCCGATAATTTACTTATACCATAAACTGTTTGAGGTTCTTTAATTGAAAATTGATCTGTATTATTTTTTAAAGAAGTATCGCCAAAAACCGAAATAGAACTTGGCCAAAAAACTTTTTTTATTAATTTTTTTCTAGCTAATTCTAATACATTAAATAATGAGGTCATATTTACTTCCCAAGTATTTAAGGGGTTTTCTTCACCTTTAGCAGATAAAATAGCAGCTAAATGGTACACATCATCAACTTCATATTTCTTGACCACCTTTTCAATATCAGAATATAATAAAGCATTTAATTTAATGAATTCAAAATCCGTGTCCGTTTTTTTATTAAGATCAGAAGTTATAATATCATTTTTTGAATAAATTTTAGATAAAAAAATTGATAATTCAGTTCCAATTTGACCTTCTGAACCAATAATTAATATACAACTCACAATATTTCTGTTTAAATATTTTATTAATATTTGTATTTAATATTAAATATAAATAATTTTTAAAATGTATAAGAATTTTAAACCTTACCTAATAAGCGAAATAATTAAAATAAAAGACTCAGGGCTCTATAAAAAAGAAAGAATAATTACTTCACCGCAAAATTCTTCAATTAATACTAATGAAGATAATGATATAATAAATCTTTGTGCAAACAACTATTTAGGATTATCCTCTCATCCAGAAATAATAAATGCTGCTAAAAAAACGATTGATACTCATGGTTACGGAATGTCTTCAGTTCGCTTTATATGTGGAACACAAGACATTCACAAAAAATTAGAAAAAGTTATTAGTAAATTTTTAGGAACTGAAGATACCATATTATATGCAGCAGCTTTTGATGCAAATGGTGGTGTATTTGAGCCATTATTTGGTCCAGAAGATGCTATAATTTCAGATGAATTAAACCATGCATCAATAATTGATGGAATTAGACTATGTAAAGCTGAAAGACATAGATACAGTCACAATGATATGGGGAGCTTAGAAGAAAAACTAAAATTAACAAAAAATAATAGAGCAAAAATTATAGTAACAGATGGAGTATTCTCAATGGATGGGACTATAGCACAACTAGATAAAATCTATGAATTAGCTAAAAAATATAATGCTCTAATAATGAGTGATGAATGTCATGCTACTGGGTTTATAGGTAAAAATGGTAGAGGCGTTCATGAATATAGAAATGTTATTGGAAAAATTGATATTATAACAGGAACACTAGGAAAAGCACTCGGTGGAGCTTCTGGTGGCTTTACTTCAGCAAGAAAAGAAATTATTGAAATTCTAAGACAAAAATCTAGACCATATTTATTTTCAAATACTTTAGCACCCTCAATAGTTGGAGCATCATTAAAAGTTTTTGAAATTATTAAAAAAAATAATTCTCTTTTAAAAAAATTGAATACTAACACTCTTTACTTTAGAAAAAAAATGAAAGAAAATGGATTTGATATAAAAGATGGAATACATCCAATTGTTCCAATAATGCTTTACGATGCCGTAATTGCTAAAAACATGTCTCAAGAATTATTAGAAAAAGGAATTTATGTGGTTGGATTTTACTTTCCTGTTGTAGCAAAAGGGAAAGCTAGAATTAGAGTTCAAATCTCAGCTAGTCATAATAAAAAACAACTTGATAAAGCAATTGAAGCATTTAAAAATGTTGGAAAAAAACTTAAAATAATTTAAGATTAATTTTTTATATTTTTCTTAACATTAAAAATGTTCAATCATAAATTATCTAATTAAAAATAAATTCTCTTTAACATCATGTACTCTTAATATATTTGCACCATTATTAATTGCTATTTCATTTAATTTAATTGTTCCTTTTAATGAATCTACATTTGATGACCCAAATTTTTTCTTAACAAAAGATTTTCTAGAAAGACCAACTAATATTGGTAAATTAAATTTCTTCAATAAAGAAAGATTTTTTAACATATCATAATTTTGATTATAATCTTTAGCAAATCCAAATCCGGGATCAAGGATCACATCGTTTATTCCAAATTTTTTAAGTTTTTTTATTTTTTTTGAAAAATATTTCAAGAGTTCAACCATAAGATTTTCATAATTAGTTTTTTCCATCATATTTTTAGGAATACCCCTAAGGTGCATTAAAACATAAGGTACTTCAAAATTTGAAACTACTTTATACATATTAGAATCATAACTACCCCCAGAAATATCATTAATTATGCTAGCCCCTTCTATTACAGCTCTCTTTGCAATATCTGATCTAAAAGTATCTACTGAAATAATAATTTTTGGAAAAAATTTTATAGACTGTTTAATTATTTTTTCAATTCTAATCCATTCTTCAGAAATTGAAATTGATTCTGAACCTGGTCTTGTAGAACAACCACCTATATCAATTATTGAAGCCCCATGATCCAACATATTTTCAATTTTAACAAGTGCTTTATCACATGAATTGTATTTACTTCCATCAAAAAAAGAATCAGGAGTCATATTAATAATTCCCATAATTAAAGGTTTATCAAAAGAAAAAAGTTTTCCGTTTAAATTAAAGCTTTTTTTGATAGATAAATCAGTAGTTTTTAAAATCGATTTCATATTTTTGGAAAAAATAAATTATAATTTGGAAATCTCAACAACAAACGACTATAAAAAAATCATAAGATCTTGTAAAGATATATATTTAAAAAAATCAAAAGATTATGGTTCTGCTTGGAGAATACTCCGACTTCCATCTATTACAGATCAAATATTTATTAAAGCTCAAAGAATAAGATCAATCCAAGAAAAAAATGAAAAAAAAGTTGATGAAGGAATAGAAAATGAATTTATAGGAATAATAAATTATTGTATTATGGCTATAATTCAATTAGAAATTGATAATGATGAAATAGAAATACCTATTAATAAATTAGAAAAATTATATGATCAGTATAGTAATGAAACAATGAAATTACTTGAAAATAAAAATCATGACTATGATGACGCATGGAAAGAAATGAGAATTAGTTCAATGACAGATATTATTCTAATGAAACTATATAGAACTAAACAAATTGAAAGTAATAAGGGTAAAACTATAATTTCTGAAGGAGTTAAAGCTAATTATCAAGATATAATAAATTATTCTGTTTTTTGTTTAATTAAACTCTTAAATGTACAATGAAAAATTTATATGCTTTATCAAGATATCTGGTTGGTGTTTTATTTATTTTTTCTGGATTAATAAAAATTAATGATCCCGTTGGAACTCAAATAAAATTAAAAGAATATTTTGAAGTATTCAGTGCTGATTTTACTCCCCTTTTTGAACATCTTGTTCCTTTGGCATTAATACTTTCAGTTATTTTATGTACACTTGAAATTGTAATAGGAATAGCTCTTTTAATGAATTATAAAATGAAAATAACAAGAGTTATTCTCTTATCTCTAATTGTATTTTTTACTTTTCTTACTTTTTATTCAGCATATTTCAATAAAGTAACAGATTGTGGTTGTTTTGGAGATGCAATAAAGCTTACTCCATGGGAATCTTTCACAAAAGATATAATTCTCTTATTCTTTTCATTAATTATTTTCATTTTATATAGAAAACTTAAAAATCAAATAGGCTTTTTTTATATAAAAATATTCGATAACGCAACTTTTAGAGATAGCTTAATCATTTTCACTTTTATTATATGCTTAATTATTAGTTTTACAGCTATCAATTTTCTTCCTTTTATTGATTTTAGACCATACAAAATTGGTAATGATATAATAACACTTATGAAACCAAGTGAAGAATTAAAATATTCTTACATTATGGAAAAAAATGGAAAAGAATATGAATTTGATATTTATCCTAATAACAAAATTTATTCTTTTAAAGAATTAAAACTATTAAATCCTGAAGCTCAACCCATAATTACTGATTATAATCTTTGGGATAATGACGAAGATTATACTACTGAAAGCTTATCAGGGAATAAATTGTTTATTATAATTCATGATGTCAATAATATTAACAAAAAACTGATAGATAAAATTAAAACTTTAAATAATAATATAACATTCTGGATTGAAACAGTAATTATTACATCAAATGAACCTAATTCATTCAAACAATTTTTAGAAAGTAATAATATCGAACTAAAATATGTTTATGGAGATGCTACAGTTTTAAAAACAATAATTAGATCTAACCCAGGTTTCTTTTTAATGAGAAATGGTTATGTAAGAGGAAAGTGGCATTTTAATAATATTCCTAATGGTCAAGAAGTTTTAGATGCTGTAGGAATTAAAACATAAGAACACAAGTGAAAAATTATTTTTTATTAGGTATGCCAGGTTCTGGAAAAACAACCATAGCTAATTTTATAGCTCAAAATACTAATCTTAACAAAATAGACCTAGATAAAGAAATAGAAAAAAATTATAATTTATCTATTTTAAATATTTTTAAAAATAAAGGTGAGTCATACTTCAGAAAAATTGAATCATTTGTGTTAAATAAAATAATTAAAGAAAAATCAAATTTTATTTTATCAACAGGAGGAGGAACACCTTGTTTTAATGATAATTTTAAAGTTATATCAAAAAATGGTATATCAATTTTTATTGATCCTCCAAAATCTTTATTAGTTGAAAGGATAAAAAATAGTACTAATAGACCCTTATTTCAAAATAAAAATAATATTAAAAAAAAAGTAGATGAATTATATGAACTAAGAAAAACTATCTATAAAAAATCTAATTATATAATCTCATCAAATCTAAAAGAGGAAACTTTATCAATTATTAAACTTGAATCCTAAAGAAATCAGTATTGTTGAATTATCAAGTTCAGAATTAGCTATAGGTTCTTGACCCTTAAATGTATAAGGACTAATTTTTGAAGAATATTTACTAACTAAATAAGTTAGATCAATACTTATAATTTTATTAGAATACCCTATTCCTACACTTTTTTTAATTCTACTATTATCATTATTAAAAGTTTGTTCTGTGACTTTATTATATGCATTAGTTAAAAAATTATATCCAAACCTTAAATAAAAATTATTATACCTTCCTTCAAGACCTATTCTATAATTTATTGCAAGAGATTTATAAATCTCAATAATTTCTCTATTATCATAAAAAGGATCAAAATCATCAGAACTAACTTTTGCTGAAGAATAATTTATTAAATCAACATCAGCAGTAATAAAACCAAATTTCTTGTAAAAAAAAGATGAACCTATACTTAATTTAGAGGGTGAAAAAATTTTATATTCAGCAACAGTTTTAGCAGTTGAAGATATTGCATTTTGCAATACAGTGTCCTCAGACTCAAAATAATAATCAAAATAATTAGTTTCTAATTGATTATAACTTTCTTCATTTAATTTTATACTCTTTTTAGATTCATAACTAATTCCAAAATTTAAATTATAAATAGGTTTAAATATTATACCTAAAGTAGTTGAAAATCCATTACCATGTATTGCTAAAAAGTCATTTAATGTCAAATAATCTAAAATCCCTTCAAAAACCCATTGATCTTCCACTAAAATTTCAAAATTATTTTCATTATAAATTCTACTTCTATCATATCTAATAGAATAAAAATTAAGTCCTGCTCCTAAATAAAATTTATCTTTTACATTAATTCCCGATGAAAGTGAGAATTGACTAATACTTCCTCTATTTTCAATTATTTCTTCTTGAAAAGGATAACCTCCAACAAAAGAATAATAACTGTTTGGTAAATCAAAAACAGGATTTAACAAATAATGATCATATGCTTCCTGCAAAAGAACAATCCCTTGAATAGGTAAAGAACTTGAAATTTGGCTAAATGAAACCCCTTGAGATTCTTCAAGAAAATAATCTAAAATTGAATTATCATTATTATAACCACTATATCTAATATTACTACCGAAATCTTTATTTTTTGTATACGAAAAACCAATATTTAATCTAGGACAATCATCACACATAAACATTGAATTTTTCTTTCCAAGTTTAAGAACAAAAGCAATATTATTTAATTCATTACTACTTAATAAATCATTGGTATTTTCATCTAAAAATTGTGAATTAGAATTCGTTGATTTTAATTCATATCCAAAAGACAAAACAGATTTATTAAAAAATCCTAATCCGGCTGGATTTCCAGATATGGAACTAATATCCCCACCCAAAGAAGTTTGAGCATTACCCAAACCTTGTATTCTAGCAGATCCACCGTTAAAAGAATGAGAAAACCTAGAAATATCATTATAATACCCATACTGAGCAAATAAATTTGAACAAGCACAAATAAAAAATGTATTTAATAATAAAATAAGCTTGAAATTATTAGACAAGGCTATGATTAGTTGTCTCTTCCTCTTGAAGATCCACCGCTACTTCCTCCTGATACAGCACCTCCACCTCTACTTAAGCTTCCTCCTCCACTAAAGTTACCACCACCTCTAGAAAAAGAAGAATTTGATGCTGGAGGGGCACCATTATAGTTGCCAAAACCTCCTTGATTTCTATTCGACTGTGATGATTGAAAAGTAGGTCTTGAATAACTATCTCTTCTTCCATCAGATGAAATAGTATAGGATCCATTATTGTTAATAGATTTAGAATTATAGTTATTAATTTGATTCATCATTGATATTCTATCAGAGCCTCTCCTATCATATGACGATCTTCTTGAATTAAAATCTTGAGAAAGAGAATGTCTAATTCCTGATCTAGAAACATTAGATTCTATATTACCATTATTTTTACTTCTAATATATTCATTCTGAGTAATGCCTCTTGGGGAATTTCCACCACCACTCGCATTGTCTACATCTATACCTCTCTTATGTATTTTATTTAATCCTATATTTTCTCCATTCATATGTGCTTCTCCTCTTCCATTCCTTGGACCTCTTAATGTAGTACCATTACTATCTTTTGCTGAAGAAGGATTATTGTTGTTATTATAATAATTAATTATTGAAAAATTATAATTTCCTCCATAATAATTATTATATCCATTACCATTATAATAATATGAGTTCCCAAAATAACTATGCCTATCACAATACCAAGAAAAACAATTTCCCATGCCCATACCATAGCTTAAATCATAAGCACTCCAATAATCAAAGGGTGATAAATATCTATAATAATCAAAATAAAATGGATTAGAGAAGAAATCTATTGAAGACATTGGATAAAAATAAAGAGCACTCATACGCATTCTTTTTGAGGAAAATCGATTTATTCTCTCAAAATAAAAAGGATCAAAAATTCTATAATTATTTAAATATGGAGTGTAAGCCATAGAATTAAAAAATTTAGAATTATTTCTATTATCAGATTTGATATACAAGTTATCCCTATTATATTTCAAAGATTTTAAAGTAACACCAAGTCTAACATTATCAGTTTTTGAATTGTATTTGGTTAATATAGCAGGATCAATATCTTTAGATGCATCATAATCAGATAAATTCTTTCTATAATTTGTAAGTATTATATCTGCAGGAGTAATAGTTTTTTTAACAGTTTTTTGTTTTACTCTATCTTTACTTGTAAAATACATATCATCAATTTCCTGAGAAAATGAATTAAACGAAAGTAGTATCAAGAAAGAGAAAAAACTTAATAGTACATTTTTCATAATGAATGCATTTAATATTAAAAAACTTTTGGCCTAACCAATTCAAGGTAGCCAATTTATTAGTAACAACATAACAAAAATGCCCTTTATAACTTACTTATAAATTTTTAATACTTAGTTATAAAGTTTAAAATTGTAGTTAAATAATATAATATGAGTAAAGGATTACCCGATAAAAATCTAAACTTTTCTGCCTGGTACAATGAATTAGTTAAAAAAGCTGATTTAGCAGAAAATTCATCTGTAAGAGGATGTATGATAATTAAACCATATGGATTCTCTATTTGGGAAAAAATGCAATCTACATTAGATTCTATGTTTAAAAAATCAGGACATCAAAATGCTTATTTTCCTTTGTTTTTACCAAAATCATACCTAAATAAAGAAGCCGAGCATGTTAAAGGTTTTGCAAAAGAATGTGCAGTGGTAACACATTACCGATTAATAAATGATGATAAAGGAAAAGGTTTAATTGTTGATCCAGAGGCTAAACTCGAAGAAGAACTAATTGTAAGACCCACATCTGAAACAATTATATGGAACACATACAAAAAATGGATTCAATCCTATAGAGACTTGCCCTTATTAATTAATCAATGGGCAAATGTTGTACGATGGGAAATGAGGACAAGATTATTCTTAAGAACATCTGAATTTCTTTGGCAAGAGGGACATACGGCTCATTCAACAAAAGCTGAAGCTGAAGAAGAAACTCTAAAAATACTGGATATATATTCAGAATTTCTTGAAAAAACAATGGCAATTCCTGTTCTAAAAGGGACAAAATCTGAAAATGAAAAATTTGCAGGAGCTATAAAAACTTACTGCGTAGAAGCATTAATGCAAGATGGAAAAGCATTACAAGTAGGCACATCACATTTTTTAGGACAAAATTTTGCTAAAGCTTTTGATGTTCAATTTTCTACACCACAAGGTAAAAAGGAATATGTATGGGGAACGTCATGGGGTGTATCCACTAGACTGGTAGGAGCATTAGTTATGGCCCATTCTGATGAAAAAGGTCTTATTTTACCTCCAAATTTAGCTCCTATACAAGTGGTTATGATTCCTATTTTTAACAACGAAAAAGAGTATAATAAAATTAATAATGTTTTTAGTAAAATAGCCAGCCAACTAGATAATAAAAACATTAGCTATAAAATAGATAATAGAAAAAATAATAAACCAGGATGGAAATTTGCTGAATACGAACTTAAAGGTGTTCCCATTAGGCTGGCTTTAGGACCAAAAGACTTAGAAAATAATACAATTGAAATTACAAGGAGAGATACACTTAAAAAAGAAATAACTAACATTAAATCCATTGAGGATAAAATTTCAAACTATCTCATTGAAATACAAAATAATATTTACAAAAAAGCGAATGATTTTAAAAATAAAAATTCCCATACAGCAAAAAATTATGAAGATTTTAAAAATGTTATAAAAAATAAATCTGGTTTTGTTTATGCTCACTGGGATGGAACAGTAGAAACTGAAGAAAAAATTAAAAAGGAAACAAAAGCAACTATTAGATGCATACCAATTACTAGAAAGCAAAATGAAGGAAAATGCATGGTAACAGGAAAAAAATCTAAAGGAATGGTAGTTTTTGCTAAAGCATACTAAATTGATTATGGAAATTATTATTTTAAGTATTTTATTAATTCTTGGCATACTACTAATTTTAATTGAAATACTATTTATTCCGGGAACAACAATTTTTGGAATTTTTGGAATAATAGCAATTTTTTCATCAAATTATCTGGCATTTCAATATTTTGGTTCCAATTTAGGAATCATTTATTCAATTCTTAGTTCTTTTATTATTTTGATAATAATTATTTACTCTTTAAAGTCTAATACATGGGACAAATTAGCTCTAAAAAAAATTCATGTTGATAGCGTTGACAAAAACAAATATGATAATCTAAAAGTTGGAGACTTAGGAATTACTACTTCTTCATTAAAACCTTATGGGAAAGCTTTATTTTTTAACAAAAGTTATGAAGTAAAATCAGAAGAAAACTTCATTGAAGAGAATAAAAAAATAAAAATTATTAATATCTTACAAGACAAAATTTTAGTAAAAAAAAATAAATAATCTTATGGTACTTACAACTCTTCTAATTCTTGGTATAACTACTCTTGTCTTTATATTTTTATATTTTGTACCAGTTAACTTATGGATAACTGCACAATTTTCAGGAGTAAAAATTGGACTGCTTGAACTTGTATTCATGCGAGTAAGAAGGGTACCACCTTCAATTATTGTAAACTCGCTTATTACTGCAACAAAAGCTGGACTAACTATCAAAGATGATCCTGGTACATTAGGTAGAAAATTAGAAGGTCCAGATTTAGAAACACATTACTTAGCTGGAGGAAATGTTCCTCAGGTAATCACTGCTTTAATTTCTGCTGAAAAAGCTAATATAGATCTAACATTTAAACAAGCTACTGCAATTGATTTAGCGGGTAGAGATGTTTTTGAAGCTGTAACCATGTCAGTAACAC
>Ga0208879_1000320_pt1 | contig 50317 bp, 47 predicted proteins | sample Knorr_S15_td_Bot_FD_185605 | JGI IMG/M metagenome (GOLD analysis project Ga0208879, IMG submission 185605) | Marine microbial communities from Southern Atlantic Ocean transect - Knorr_S15_td_Bottom_ad_5009_LV_A (SPAdes) (version 2) | ecosystem: Environmental > Aquatic > Marine > Oceanic | place... | reverse complement strand
TTCCAACTACCGAACGCAAACAGCGCCGCAGGCGCATCCTCGATGGCCCTCGCCGACATCATGCAAGAGTCCGGCGCCATCGTCTTATTCACTTGCAACCATTGCCCATATGTGGTCGGGTCCGAGGCACGCATAGAAGCCATCGCAAGCAAGGCGAAGGGTGCCGGTTTAGGCTTCGCAGGCATCAATTCCAACGACCCAGTGATGTACGAATCTGACGATTGGTCGCACATGCTCAAACGTGCCAACAGGGGCATGACATACGCCTACCTGCACGACGCCAGCCAAGATATCGCACACGCCTATGGGGCCGAGCGAACACCTGAATTCTACCTGCTTGATGCGGCCGGTATCGTGGTGTATCGCGGCCGCCTCGACGACTCGCCGCGCGATCCGAGACACGCCACCACAAGCGAGCTTTCCGACGCCATCGACGCGCTCGTCACAGGCGGAGTCGTCGCCAAACCAAGAACCGACTCGATCGGCTGCTCGGTCAAATGGAAACAATGAGAACTCCCTAAATGGAATTCAATCAAATCAACAATCGATGATTCTTGCATGACGGGCCCTCGGAAAAAGGCCGACGCCATCGAGCCCTCGTCATCTCAATACTGTTCTAGGACTAATTCTGTTTGAGTCGATGTGATGTCGCCAGGAGCTGTAAGCCACATCCGATCGAGTAAGTCTCGAAGTGCTACAGTGTCATCGATGTGGACGATGGCGATTAAATCGGCATCGCCACTGATCTCGTAGACGCATTCGACGCCGACCCAGCCAGCGAATTCACCAGCTAGCGTTCCGATCTCGGTTCCCGGTCCGACCTTGATGCGAACCAGAGCCGTCAGGCCGATGCCAGCCTCACGAATGGTATAGCCGCGAACAACTCCCTCTTCTTCCATCCGCTTCATGCGTGTGCGCACCGTGCGCTCGGTGACGTCAACTCGCTTGGCGATCTCGACGAAAGGCGCTCTGGCCGACTCTCGAAGCACGGTCAGGATGGCCCGATCAAGGGAATCGACTGCGATCATGTTTCGCGCCGAAATCAGAACCCTATATGTATGTTCGCTGCTAATTATCACGGAATAAAAGCGGATTATTTTCCGGAATCCGATAATATTGATTATTATTCTTTGAAGTTGCATTCAAATGGGACGCCGTTTCCTTCGAATTGATGAGCGGGGAGGAGGCCTACACCCAGCTCAAGGTGCAGCAGTATCTGGATGACGTCTCACGGCTGGACATTTCACCTGACCAGACCCAATGGTACAACGTCGACGTCGCCTCCATACTCTCTGGTACGAAAATTCTCGGTCACGAAGTCGATGAGTCCTCGGGCTCGTCGCTTCTCTTTCTCGAGCGTAGCGTGATGTTGTGTTGTCCTGAATCGGGCAGGATGCATCATTTCCCGAAGCATCTTCTGCATTGTTTCGTCGATGATAATCGCTCGAAGTGCGACGCGCCGGATGGCGTGTTGCTGCGCGCGGAGTTGTTCTCCATCACACCCGAGGGAGAACAGTTGACTTGGGAGCGCTGCTGCAGATCAGAGATGGAAGTGCCAGAGGTGCAAGGAGCTGTGGCGCGTTGGCTATCATGGTTGAATGCCTGAGAGTTGGCACTGCGCTACCTTGAGAAGGCGTCATCTGGTCGGAACTTCATGGGTAGCCCCATCAGCCACATTCACGGACGGATGGTGCTCGATTCGCGCGGTAATCCGACCCTCGAAGTCGAGTGTCGGGCTGTGGACGGCTCATTCGGGCGGGCCGCTGTTCCCTCTGGGGCGAGCACCGGTCGGCATGAGGCGGTCGAGTTGCGCGATGGCGGCGCGGGCTGGTCCGGCAAGGGTGTCGAGCGAGCCCTCGCCAATGTGAACGGCCCGATTCGGGCGCGACTCGAAGGAATGGATGTCACCGATCAGACTGCGATTGACGTGGCGTTGATCGAACTGGATGGGACGCCGAACAAGGCGATTCTGGGGGCGAACGCGATTCTCGGTGCTTCGATGGCATGCCTGAGGGCGGCTGTCGGTGAGGGAGAGGTCTGGAAGCATCTCGCGGATGGAGGTGACTGCTCACTTCCTGTGCCACAGATGAACATCCTCAACGGCGGGGCGCATGCGAATTCGAATGTCGATGTGCAGGAATTCATGGTCGTTCCGCATGGCTTCGACTCGTTTCCCACCGCACTGCAGGCGGGGGTGGAGATCTATCATTCACTGCGCGCGGTGCTGAAAGATGCCGGATTGCTCGGCGGAGTCGGCGACGAGGGTGGATTCGCGCCGAACCTGCCTCGCAATGAGGAAGGTCTTCGGTTCGTCGTCGAAGCGATTGCTGGTGCAGGTTATTCTCCGGGCGAACAGGTCTCGATAGCGATGGATGTGGCGGCTCAGGAATTCTGCCATGCGGATGGATACCACATCGATGGACGGGTTCTCTCAGGGTCAGAACTGGGGTGGTTGTATTCTTCTTGGCTGGATGAATACCCTATCGTTTCGATCGAGGACCCTTTCGGCGAGGATGATTGGGATTCATGGGTTGAATTCACCGCGCGAGAAGGGGAACGGGTACAGATCGTTGGCGACGATATCTACGTCACCAACCCTGATCGACTCAGTCGAGGTATCGAGAGCGGGGCTTCGAATGCGATTCTCATCAAACTCAACCAAATTGGCACTGTCAGCGAGACTCTCGAGGTGATGGAGATGGCTCGAGCGGCAGGCTTCACCACGGTCATCAGCCACCGCTCGGGAGAGACGGCTGATGCGATCATCGCCGACTTCGCGGTCGGTACCAACGCCGGTCAGATCAAGACCGGTGCCCCGGCTCGCTCGGACAGGACGTCCAAGTACAATCAACTTCTGCGAATCAGCGAGCAGTGCTCCGATTACGCGCAGGTCTTCTGATCAGATGGGGCCGCGGTGGACAACCTCATTCTCGCATTCGCAATCGACGGTGAGGACACCATCGGGATCAAGGCTGAATCCAAGTTTCTCGTAGAAGCGTCGAGCCCTCATGTTGAGCTTCTCGACTCGGACATTGGCTTCCGAGTAACCAAGATTACGAAGGAGGCTCAATCCCTCTCGCCAGAGTTCCTCGCCGGAGCCTGTCCCGAAGTGGTCAGGATGGACGTAGATGGCCCAGATCTCTCCGACCTCCTCTTCGCTTCGACGGTCCTTGCCGACGCTGACGAAACCGGTCAATTCTCCATCTGGGCCCTCATGGATCGCCAGCGTCGAGCCGGTCTCACTCGAAAGGATCTGTTGCCATTTCTCGGCGAAGTGTTCCGGCGTCTTCCGGTCATTGGTCGCAGCGGGCAGCAGATCGGCGTAGGCAGCGTGCCACGAAGCGTGATGGACTGCTGCGATTCGCGGGGCGTCCTGTAGCGTAGGAGTACGAATCATCGTCAGTCCTCGAGGCTGGCCAGAAGCAGTGGCAGGACTATCGTGGCGTCGGACTCGATGACGAATTTGGGTGTGTCGAGTCCGAGTTTCTCCCAACTGATCTTCTCGTTCGGCGGCGCGCCCGAATAGCCGCCGTAGGAAGGGCGCGATTCACTGATCTGCGCGAACCAGGCCCAGAGTGGGACATCCAAACCGACATCCTGGCGCAGCATCGGCACGACGCAGATGGCGAAGTCGCCGGCGATGCCGCCACCCACCTGCAGCAGGCCGGTGGGCGAGTCATCTTCACGATACCAGTCGGCCAGAGCATGCATCGCATGCAGTCCGCCCTTGATGATGTCTGAATTCAGAATCGTGCAATCGATTACCCGTGCCGCCAAGATGTTGCCGAGTGTCGAATCCTCCCAGCCCGGCACGAAGATCGGCAGGTTCGCATCGGCCGCAGCGATGAGCCATGAGTCGACAGGATCGGCATCGAATTCGAGGTCGCCGTGCAGCAGCAGGTCGTAGATGTACTCGTGTGGAAAGCGTTTGTCGCCTGCAGCCTCAGCATCCTTCCAGAGTTTCAGCAATGGCTTCTCGATGTTGCGAATCGCTTCCTCTTCGGGAATCGCTACATCGGTCACACGGTTCAGGCCGCGCTGCTGTAAATCCAAATCATCCTGCGCGCTCATTCCACGCCAATCAGGAACTTTCTCGTAATGAGATTGCGCAACCAGATTGAACAACTCTTCTTCGAGATTGGCTCCAGTACAGCAGATCGCATGCACCTTCTGGGAGCGGATTGCAGGAGCCAGTGAACGTCCGATCCCAGCTGTGGACATGGCCCCAGCCAACGTCACCATGAGCCTGCCATTTCCATTCAGAAAGTCGCGCAGTGACTCGGCACAGTCGGCCAGAGCACCGGCGTTGAAGTGTTGGTAATGGCGCAGTATGAACTCGCGAACAGACATTGATTCACCCCTGCATGAAACGCTCAATCCTCTCGCGCCGAAGAAGATTCAGTCCTGGAACGGTGCCGCAGAGCGAGGCGTGGATCGAATCTGCGACCACTTCGGGGTCATGGTCTCCACAGGTGAAGACATCGATGGCCAGTAGACCCCTCTCCGAATAGCAATGTGCACTGACGTGGCTCTCATCGATGAGGACGACGGCAGCGAATCCGAGTGGACTGACCTCGCCGTCGAATTCCTCGACATGAGAATGAACCTCGCGAACACCCGCATCTCGAACGCTCTGCCGCATAATCTCGAGCATCCATGCGCCGTCTTTCTCGACCGTCGGCAGGAACCCCGTGTAGTCCAGCAGAATGTGGACTCCGAGCGCTGCGGACTCATTCATCAGGCCGCACCACCCGCGCCTTGATTTCAAACTCACTCATCGCAAAGCCACGCACGCAAGCGCGCCAAACCCTCGTGAATGACGTTTTCATCGGCGGCATAGGAGATTCGAACGAAGCCCTCGCCGCCGGCTATCAGTGAAGCGGGAATCAGTTGAACTCCAGCCTCCAGAGCACCGTCGGCGAACTCGATATCGCTCATCCCTGTACCCCGAACGTCAACATAGGTGTAGAAGGCTCCCTCGCACTCGCCCACACGAAGACCCGGTATGCTCGATAACCCGTCTCTCATTATCTCGCGTCGCTTCAGATATTCGGCGTTGAAATGCTCGACTGCGTCGTCGCAGGAGAGCGCGACGCGAGCGGCTTCCATCATGAATGTCGGAATGTGGGAAGCGGAATTGGCCTGCGATTTGACAGCGGCTTTCATCGCTTCAGGCGGGCCAGCGAGGAAGCCGACCCTCATGCCAGTCATCGCCCATGACTTCGACCAGCCATTGACGATGAGCGTACGCGCGGCTCCGCCCGGAATCGTGGCGGGAGAGACGTGTGGGTAATCCATCCAGTTGAGGCGGGCGTAGATTTCGTCAGAAACGATCCACAGGTCATGTTCGACTGCGATTTCCACTATTTCGGCGATTTCAGCTGGGGTGTAGACCGCGCCGGTCGGGTTGCATGGCGAATTGATCAGGATCATCCGGGTCTTGTCGGTGATGGCGGCGCGAATCGCATCGCAGTCTGGATGGAAATCATCCTCTCGAACCTGGACGTGAACCGGCACCGCGCCGATTAACTGCAACATCGGTTCGTAACTGGCCCATGATGGCGCCAGAAGGATTGCTTCGTCACCGGGCATCGTCGTAATCATGAACGAATACAGCAAGGCTTGCTTGGCGCCCGGGGTGATGACCACATCACCAGACCCGACCTCGATGCCGTGATGCTTCTCCAGGTAGTCGGCAACGGCTTGGCAGAGGTCGAGCGTGCCTGCGCAGCGACTGTACTTCGTATCGCCAGCCTCCAGACCGGCGATTGCTGCGTCAATCACTTCGCGGGGTGTACTGAATCCCGGCTCCCCGACGGTGAGGCGAGAGACCTCCGGTCCGGGCGGTTGCAGGTAAGGAGCGAATCCAACCCCGAGGCCATCGAAGCGTGAGGCGACGCGGGGCACGGCTGCGAGGGGGTGCGGCCCATCCATCAAGGTATGCGGTGAGGTGCTTGGACTCGTCCGGGCACGCGCCGAACATTCTTCAAGGAGGCGTCGGGCCTCGTGGTTCACCATCGCACGGGTGGCAGAGTAGTTATGCAACGGACTGCAGATCCGTGGACCCGGGTGCAAATCCCGGCCCGTGCTCCAATTTCACATCGAATTCGGCGGCAGCGAAGCGGGATCGATATTGCCGCCGGAGATGATGAGTCCTACTGAGTCGATGTCGCTCAGTGCGCGGAATTCCTCGGTCAGAACTGCTGCGAGAACGGTCGCACCACTGGGCTCGACGACGATGTCGAGGTGGTTGCGGAGCAGAGTCATGGCGGCCAGTACTTCTTCGTCGGTTACGGTGAAGATTCTCTCGACGTGGTCGTTGATAATTCCGAATGTGAGGTTCGAAAGGCTGGTTAGCAGACCGTCGCAGATGGTGTTTGGATCGGTTTGAGGAATCAGTTCGCCGGCGGCGAGAGATCGGGCTGCGTCGTCGGCGCCGGTGGGTTCTGCGCCGAAGATGCGAGAATCGGGCAGCAGGGCGCGCGTGCTGATGCAGGTTCCCGAGAGCAGGCCGCCGCCCCCGACTGGGGTGATGATGGCTTCGAATGGACCCTCTTCGGCGATCAATTCGAGCGCCGCCGTGCCTTGACCTGCGATTACTCGCGGATTGTCGTAGGGGTGGATGAAGGTGGCACCGGTACGCTCGATGAGGGCAGCAGCAGTGCTTTCGCGAGCCGACAGAGTAGGTTCGCAGAAGGTGATTTCAGCACCGTGGCTGCGCACGCCCTTGACTTTCACCTGAGGGGCGTTATCAGGCATGACGATGTAGGCGGGAATGCCGTGCTGTTTCGCTGCCAGAGCCAAAGCTTGGGCGTGATTGCCGCTGCTGTGAGTACACACGCCGGTTCGCGCTTCGGAGCCGAGAAGAGCGACGGCGTTGCTCGCTCCTCGGAACTTGAAAGCGCCGACGTGTTGCAGATTCTCGCACTTGAAGAAGAGTCGGCGTCCTGCGAGTGTATCCAAGGCGATGGAAGTCAGCACTGGGGTGTGGGCAACGATGCCTTCGATGCGGGCTGCTGCTGCCCGCACGTCGTCGAAATCCACCGGATGCATCCTACCGCCTCGCCCTCGCGAGGGGTAGGGGGGGCATCACATCTGCGGCGCGTTCAAGCATACGGAGCGGCTCGCGCCGACAATGGTCGAGAAGCAGGCGCCTGAGTGGCGCATCCACGCTGTGGCAGGTAGTCTGCTGCTTCTCGATGTCTTGACGATCGGTCTTGCCCCAGCAGGTCCATGGGATTCAAAGTCATTCACACTAGGGGTCATGGGCATGACTGGAATCTGCTTATGCTATGTCGCATGGTATCGAGCCACCTTCTCGCGCAAGGGACTGGTGCCGTGGCTCGACCAATGGCAGAACCCCTCAGACACGTCACGACAAGTCCTCGCAACAGGACTCGTCTGCCTGCTGGCCGCATGGGTCGCGGGCAATTCAATGCAGGAACATCTACCCGATCCAACCGGGCTCTTGCTGATGTTGATTGGCTTGCTCATCAGCCTCTCAGGACTCTATGTGATGCTCAGCCTCGGTCCATTGGCAGACTAGCGGTTACCTGGTTTCCAGAATTGTAATGGCAGGGCTTGCCGACCTGACATGGCCCGGAAAGCGAGGTGGTCCGCGCGTTCGTTCCAACGATGTCCGCGATGTGCCCTGATGTGTTCACCACTGAGTTTCCTGAGGCTGCTGACCTCGTTCCAGAGTTCTTGAGTCCTCTTTGCCAGTGCCTTGTTCTTCTTCGCGCGCCATTCGCCTGAAGCGATGTTGAGTGCATATTGAGAGTCGCTGCGGATAACTACTTCCTGTTCCTCACCAGACTCGAGAAGCCAGCGCGTCGCTTGGGCGATGGCACTGAGTTCAGCTGTGTTGTTCGAGCCGATTTCAGCGCCGAGATATCCCTCACTGCCGGATCTAGTGACCACCGGCCCACACACTTCGTGCAGGATATGGCCTCGGCCACGACCAAGTCCGGTGTCTCCTGAGACGACGCAGAAGCCCCACCCAGCAGGAGTGTCGGCTGTGACGTTTCGGTTCTCTTCGCAGGAACCATCCACATAGATATGGAGAATGCCCGAAGCCATGGTTCACTCACCGATGAGAGCTCTGTATGACTCGGCGTCGAGGAGTCCGTCGACGTCTGAGGTATCGCTGATGGCCATCCGCCAGATCCAGCCGGCGCCGTAAGGATTCTCATTGATCTGCTCAGGAGCGTCTTCAAGTTCCTCGTTGGCGGCCAGAACCTCGCCCGCGATCGGAGCAAATATCTCACTCACCGATTTCACCGATTCGACGCTGCCGCAGGATTCATTCGCAGCCAAACTCGAACCGACCTCCGGCAACTCGACCCAGACGACGTCGGTGAGGGCGTTCTGGGCGAAATCCGTGATGCCGATCACAACTTCTCCAGCTTCGATTCGAATCCACTCATGTTCAGCCGTGTAACGCAGATTCGCCGGTATTCCACTCATGTTATCGAGGCGGCCAGACCCCGGCGATGGGTCAAGGTTTCGACGCTACATTCCCATGTGAGTGGTCGAAGTTCAGACTTTCATTCATCTTCGCCAAAACGTTTCTCAAGCGAGTCTCGCTCCAATTCAGCCCACTTCGAAGACAAACCTTCGTCAGCCGACTCGAACCTCTCTTCCTCTAGCCGCTCGCGCATGATCGGTTCCTGCTCCCGACTGAACCAGCGATCCAGCGGAGCCCTGCCGTGCGAGCGGTCGCGTGAGAATCTGAGAATCACGAGACCCAATAAGCAGAGCAGAGCGATTGCCGGCAGGGTCAAGGCGCGTTGACTTGCGGTTGCGCAGGCGGTGCCGGTGCAACCGAGAATCTCGATTCTACCTTCTGCCAGAGCGAGCGCGGTCAGAAAGAGGACAGGAATCATGACTCCTGCGAGGACGCGCTCAAGCCGAGCCGCTGGAGTATCCATCAGGCCGAGTGGAGCATCACTTGGGGATGAATCCCTCGGCTGTTTCATTTGTCGCCATCAGGCCTGAGACAATCGTGTTTCTCTCAATATGTCTCACGCACGAGCTTGTGGATCTTGTAAGGCAGCAGTGCTCGATTGACCGGCGTGACCTCGAGGATTCTGGCATCGTCGCGCCGTCGAATATCCTGAAGAAGTGGATGCCGGCTCTTCTTGTGCAGAGTCAGAATCGTCGGCATGTCTTTTTCCAGCGCTTCGCGGACAATGTCTACGAAGGCTTCGCTCTCGACTGAGAATTTGCCGATTTCGTCGACGACGAGGATCTCACATTCATCCATCGTCCTGCGAATCGCACTGACCCCGATGTCATCGAGTGCGCTCGGGTCAATGCCGTAACCGAGGATGCGATTTCGTGAATCGATATCTCGATGAGCCATCACGGCACTCTCACCCGTGACTATGTCGACGCATTCGAATCCGACGCGTTGACCATCAACTATGATCGTGCGAGTTTTCATGCCACCAACGATATGCCGTCCGGCGGTCTCCTCTCGCCTCGCACGCATCTCCTGTTTGCGCTCATCGGTGAGCATGCTGATTACTTTCTCGAGAACGGCGGACTTACCAGAGCGGGGCAGGCCGGTAATGCCGATTTTCGGATGAATTCCCAACTTCTCACCACATTTGCAACGCTATACACGACGGCACGCTCTGCCTACAGCCTGCTGCTATAATAATCAATTTGGTCGAAACGCATCACGAATACCGTTCAGCGGAATTTTATTTCCGTTGTCCGTAGCGGGCTTTTCGACTAAATGACCTCAAAGCGAAACCGTGACGACATTGCGAGGTGGTGGGAATGGAAGGTTCTCGATTTCGTAATTGTTGACGTTGTTGTTGGCAGCCCATGCTCTCGACCAGAGATCGAGTGTATCCGAATTGAGATGCTCGGCCAGCCATAACAAGCCATCATCGACCGAGCCGTGCTGTTCAGCCAGACTGTCGAGAACCGCCACAGGCAATTCTAGGAAATTTACGGAATTACCGAGTACGCAGTCTGGCGGTACTACGACCCATCGCAGTCGTCGGCTCTGCTGAGCGTTGACGATGGCTTGGCAAGCGATTCGAGAGATGCCTTTCGGCTCGATCGCCCCCTTCCAGAGAGCCTGAGATCGCTGTATCGATTCCTTCCCCAACTGGGGGTTGTAACCGGGATGGTTGATACTGACATTGCCGTTATCGAGATTGAAATGAATTCCTCGGATGAATGGGGTGCCGCGAGAGCGTGGTTTCCAATCTCGGATATCCGCCGACCAGGTGGTCTGGTCGATCTCGCCGACGCGAACTCGAATTGGATCGCCGCCTGGATTCAGCCAGTTGCAATCCTCCGAGAGGCGAGGCAGATCGGCGAGTTCTCCAATCGCCTTCAGCACTTTGCGCCTCTCCTGTTCAGCCCTAGGCATCCTTGGGACGGCCCAAGTCATGTCGGTCCAGGCCGCCCAGGGTCCGCGCTCGAGTTCAAGTGCTGGCGCGCATGGATTCAATCCCGAATCTGGCGAGATGTCCGTTTTTTCAAGAGGGCCATAACTGGTCAGACCAGAGGTCTTGCCATTCACGGTCACACCGATCACGAGGACACCTTGAGAGACGCCAGGGAAGACACGTTGATTTTCAGGGAAGGACCAGGCAGAGTCCCAGCCGTTCTGCTCGACGATGAGTTTGCGCAGAGGAATGGAACTTTTCTCACGCATCAGGGAATCTGGTACGATCATGCGTACTCTGCCACCTGCGGCAACGAGTTGCAACGAGCGCTCGAGGAATAGTCTGTAGAGGTTGACGTTGCCGAGCAAGGTGCTGAATCGCAGTCGGCCATCCACCTCGGTAATGGTGCGCAATTCGCGAGATAGTTCCTTGCGCAGACGGCTGCCCTCCGGATGGCCGCGGAAACGATCCTTGATGCGCAACCAAGGTGGGTTGCAGATCAGCAGACGAGGCTCTTCATGCCAAGGCCACTCGCCTCGCAGAGTATCACCGTGTTGAACCGCCGACTCAAGCATGGTTTCCGCCTGAGCTCTACCGATTCGCTGTTCATCCCCCTCCCCCTCCAAGTCGACGAGATTCGACTTCGCCAGAATCAGCAGGAGTCGGTGTCGAGTGCAGCGCACCGCCACCGGCGAGATGTCCAGAAGTTGCATCGAGGAGAGTAATCGGAGAGTGTCCTGCTTGCGGTTTGCTGGTGACAATCCATCGATTCGCTCGGAGTGGATTCTCAAAATCCGCTCTGGAAACAAGCCTGCGCCGACTGCTGGATCGGCGAAGGGCAGGGGGATTCCAGAAGCGGTTTTCTCACCTGCGAGAACCGCTTCGTCCTCAGTTTCATCGCATGAGATGTTCGCCGCCTCGTTGACTTGAGCGGCGTAGGCGCGGAAGCCTGGCGGCAGAGCCGCAAGATCGATGGTTGTCGGCATCGGCACGGATTCACCTATACCACGCTCGCCCAACTCATCGGCGAGCATCGCATCAGCGAATTTCGCCGGAGTCGCGTATGCACCTCTAGGCGAGCGGCCATCTGTCTGAGCATCGTACCGAGCCAGCATGTGATCGAGGACGGCACCGGGGTTGGAGAGCAGACCTGCGGGCAGTGTCGGCCAATCGTTCGGCATCGTCGCAGCGATGGGGATGTTGTGGCGGATCGCTTCTTCCCATGCCCCGAGCCAAGTGTCGAGTTGAGTGACCCTGTTCTCGCACGACCTGTCCAGCCGTGCGTACCATCCCGATGCGTCGCTGACCATGGTACCGACGAGGTGGGCGACAGGGGTCTCTTCTTTGAAGGGAACGGTTGCTTTCAATCTCTCATTAGAGCCGAAATCAAGAGTCCAAGCCGAAGACATCCTGCTTGATTTCGATGATCGCATTGCGTTGGAGGAGGTACATCAAAGCCTCATCGATCTCCTCTTCTTCAATACCCATAGGGCTCAGTCCATCGATTAAGTCCTCGAAGTGGACCGTAGCGCCAGCCTCGAGTGCCGCCACTTCGATGGTGCTGAGAATGTGTTCGGCGACAATCGCGAGCAGTGGATCGTCGCCCCCATCCATGATTCCCAGTGAGACCGCGGGCTCGTCACTCTCTTGTTCCAGCGCATCATCCGTGGGTTCAGCCTCAATCGGGCGGTCATAGACATCGAAGAGGTTCTTCTGGTGCGGATCGGCCCAAGTGCTGCGCTGTGCGACTTCACGCTGCCTCTTGAGCCGCTTGACCAGAGTCTCGATCCGGTGCAGGCGCTGTTCAAGGCGCATCCTCTCTCGGCCCAGATGCGCCTCGACCAATTCGAGTTCCTCCCCGGCTCTTTCATCCAACCAATCGGCAAGATTCCATGAAGGGTCGAGCCGCAGCATCGTCTCCCAGAGACGAGCTACGGAGTCGGGCAGCGTCTTCACATCGATGCGAGGTGATTCGCTGCCATCCTCACCTGAACGGTCCATATCGTAAGGGTTCATGGTGACCGTCTATGAAGTATCGCACGAATAGAGGTCGAAGGGCCATTCAGGGTTTGATTGATGAATGATGGACAGGTGCCGTGACTCAATGGCTGCCTACCGACTCACCATACTGCCCGGCGACGGCGTCGGTCGCGAAGTCATCGCCGAAGCGAGGCGCCTCATCGCAGTCTTTGAGGAGCACAGCCCCATCTCATTCGACATCACAGAGATTCCATGTGGTGGCCAGCATTACTTGGAAACCGGCGAGGAATGGCCGGAGGGCTCATACAAGCATTGTCGAGATGATTCTGATGCCATTCTTCTCGGAGCCATCGGCTGGCCAGGCGCCCACCTCCCCAATGGAGACCTAGCAGGAGGCCAGACCATCCTCGGCCTGCGTTCAGGACTGAAACTCTACGCCAATGTACGCCCGGTGAAGCTCTATCCGGGTGTCATGCACAAGGTTCACGGGCTTCACAAGCAGGTTTGGGAGCCCGATCTGGTCAATCTGGTGCTGATTCGCGAAAACACCGAAGGCCTCTACCACTCACTGCTTCGAAGGATGGAGCAGAAGGCGACTGGCGGCAAGGATGAGCGAATAGTCATCGATGAGTTTCCCGGCATCGAGGGAGAGGTCGCATGGGATCCGAGGCCGATTTCACGCAAGGGCAGCGAGCGCGTCATCAAGTTCGCTTTCAACATCGCGAGACATCGAGAGAGGAAGCTCGGTATTCCGCAGTCCGTGACCTGCGTCGACAAGTCGAACGTGACGCGCGGATGCAGATTGTTCAGGAAGATTTTCGATGAAATCTCAGAAGCGAATCCCGATCTCGAGACGAATCGCGCTTACATCGACGCCTTCACCATGTGGCTGGTTCGTAATCCAGAGGAGTTGGACGTCGTCGTCCTGCCCAACATGTTCGGGGACATCGCCTCCGACCTCGCCTCCGTCTTACAGGGCGGCATGGGAATGGCTGCAAGCGCGAATTTAGGGCCAAAACACATGCTTTTCGAACCGGTCCACGGCTCGGCCCCCAAATATGCAGGTATGAATGTCGTCAATCCGACAGCCACTCTGCAATCTGTGCAGATGATGTTCGAAGCGCTGGCTTACCGGCACGACGACGATGACATGGACGTGTGTGCCGACATCGTCCAGACCGCGATTCAACAGCACTTCGAAGAAGGTGGCTGCGTGACTTACGATCTGGGCGGCGATGCTTCGACGAGCGATGTCGGCGAAGCGATTGCAGATCGCTGTGAGAAGATGCTGCGAGAGCAGTTCGCGACCGCTTGAGATTGCGGGCAATCGATACTCTGTGCGATCACAGGCGCTCGGCCGATTCGGCCATGACATGGAGGGCAGCGCGCAGGTTTGCAGAATTGTCGAAATCGGCCGGCTCGGGATTCGTCAGTAGGGCTGCTGAGAGCAGATCGAGGGCGCGGCTGACCTCGTCGACGATTGTGATGGTGGCCCTGCGTGCGGTGCGTGAGAGTGGGTTGAGGTCGACGACGAGGACCTGCTTTCCGAGTGCCATCAATGCCTCGCAGCGATCTCCGTCCTCGAGTGGTACCAGTACGGTGTCGGCAGCCTCGATGCCGATTCTGCTGCACAGAGCCCTGGGTCCTTCGAGACCTTCGATGCGGCCGTCTGATTCGGCGCCGAGAATCTGGATCGCCTTCACGGAATCGGCCCATTGAGTTTGTGTTCCATCGTTTGGTGGAGCCTCAGATGCGACTTCGGCGCGCATTTCTTCGAGGCCTGTGAGGAGCTTCTCAATGCGCTCGGGTGTGCGATAGTAGAGGTTGACTTCGATTGGGCAGGATAGGCTGGCAGCGATGCGAATGGCTGCTTTTCCGGCGAGAACCACGGTGTTTCCATTCACCGAAATGACCGGTCTCTCGGCAGCGAGGAGGCGAGCGGCGACCTCCATGATCGCGAGTCTTGCCGAATCGCTCGTGCGCTCGCCGAGCAGATAATCGAAAGCCTCACCACGGCCGTGGGCGATCAATGCAGAGTCAGCCAGAAGGCCCGCAGCCGCAGCATCGACGAGCCGCTGTCGAGCCAGAAGGGAGGCTCGTCGCGGATGACTCTGTGGAATATCTCCCATCTCAGTCACCGCCAATGATTCTCATCGAAAGGTCGAGCGGTGCAACGCCTCGATTGATGGCACTGGTCGAAATCAGGTCGACACCGCTCGCTACCCAGTCATCGAGTTCAGCCCGGACTACGCCGCCTGAACCCTCCAAGATGCACCATGCCCGAAGCCCCTCAGCAATCAGAGCCTCGTGGGCTTCTGCGCAGCCATCCACCCCCATGTTATCGAGCAGTAAGACGATTCTATCCGTGCCACTGCGAGCCACTTGCATCTCAGCCCAAGCACCTGCAGCAGCAATCGCTTGAAACTCATCTCGAACTTCCACGACAGTGAAAATCGCGTTTGAAGCCATCTCGATGCCGCTCACAGCCACCGCCACAGCCGCGGTCTCATCGGCAGCATCAGGAGCCAGAACAGCGAGGTCATTCTCCTTGATCATCAGAGCATCAGAACGGTCGAGCCGATGCGTCAGCCCGCCCCCGATATGCACAGCCCATTTGTCGAGCAGACCCCATTCGGTCTTGCGCGTGCAGGCGATGCCCAGACCGCCAGCCGAGCCGACCCAGCCAGCGGTGCAGGTGGCGATTCCCGACAAGCGACCGAGAAGATTCAGCAGAATCCGCTCGCAACGCAGAACCTGTTCAGCAGGCCCTTCCAATCGTAGAATTTGATCACCGACCTCAACGGTTTGCCCCTCAGCAAACATCCAATTCAGAGTGCAATCGGCGAAATGTCTCTCGACGAGCCTGTCGACTCCGCACATTCCTGCAATCACACCAGATTGTTTGCTGACCACTGAGGTGTGAAGCATCCCATCAGTGCCGCCTCCACCGCCATGCTCGTCGGCAACCATCGCATCCACCCAACGGTCTATCGAAGCGGCGAAAAGTGCACTCGGCCCAGCCGATTCACCTCCCTTCCAGAGGAGGTCTGAACGGTCGTGAGGTAGAGTGGTCACAGCCTGAGGGGGTGTTGCCCCGCCTTCAATGGTCCGAAGTCCGACTTGCTTTGATTCTCACCTCGAATTCACTTCCTTCGCCATAAAACCTCATTCACCCGCCGCCTAACCTCAACTCAGATGCGCGTCGTTGTGGTTGGCGGAGGCGTCGCAGGATTGTCTGCTGCCATCCAACTGGCGGCCGAGGGAGCCTCCGTATTCCTTGTTGAATCGAAGGACATTCTTGGTGGTAGAGTTCGCCTGCAGGATGCTGGGGATTGGGTTCTCGATCCTGGATTACATCTGTTGCGGCGGCGCGGCCCGTTCCAGCAATTATTGCGGCGATTGCGCGCCCCGCGGGTGCTTGGCAAGCGTTTCGAGGCGGCGCAGATGTTCGCAGTAGGTTGCGATTCTTCGCGTACACGCGAGGTGTTGGCGAGCATGCGTCTGGTCGGTCAGAATGCCCCCGAGCGTCTCGTCGTGCCGACAGGGGGCTGGTCGAGCCTCGTCGGTCGCTTGATTCTCGCGGCTCGAGACTTAGGGGTAAAATTTCTCATCGAGCAGGAGGTCAAGTCGATTCTGCTAGATGAAGATGGGATGGTAAGGGCGGTTCGGATCGCAGCCAATGAGGTTGAGTGCGACGCCGTGGTTCTGGCAGTCTCACCAGTGATCGCTGCCAGATTGCTCGCAACCGCATCGTTGTCGACCGCTGCTCTCGATGCCTGCACCGAACATCGTGTCGCAGCTATCGATGCCGCTCTACTGGGTAAAGTGATGCGCCCGTATTCAGGTTATTTTGACGAAGCATCGGGAGTCCTCGTCATCGACCTCGCGATGCCTGACCGTTTGCCCGAGCGAGGCTCGGTCGAGTCCTGTACGTTGCTACACGCTGTCTGTCTCTCGAAGGATGGCGAGGAAGGCCTCACCGCGATCAAGACCTTCCTCGATTCGCGCTGCGCGGGCTGGCGAAACATGGTCGCAGTGCGTCGTTCCAGCAAGTCAGTCATGCTTCATCCATGCGCGCCCGAGGAGCGTCTGAACGGAGAGATGTATATCGACAACGGCATCGCTCTCGCAGGAACCCACGTCATCACCAGCCACACATTGAGTGATGCTGCAGTCGACAGCGGCCGCAAAGCCGCGAAAGCGCTCATGAATCGCTGAGAACATCGAGGCTCGATTCGGCCGCACCCAGACACGCGAGAAGGTCATCGACAGTCGCGCGAACGCTCGCAAGACTCTCGCCCTTGACGGTGATCCGCAGGTCAGCAGTGCCATCAGAATTGGCGACGATCAACGCATCGAAGGTATCCGGATCGTCCGGAGATATCGCCGCCAACAGAATCTCGGCCCGCCGCAACTCACCAGTCCAGACAATCTCGGTCTCGACCTCACTCACGAAGTGGCCAGAACCCGAACGGCTATCGCTGCTGCGGTCAGCCACGCAACGTGGAGCGCGACCCAACACCCGACGTGCCGCTGCTCGCGGGCATGGCAGGATTGGACGCTGGCCGCTCCCAAACGAGTCATCAGAATCGGCGAGCTTTGCTACTGACGAGAGAGACCGACACGGCAGAGTTCGAAGCCCTCGCTGCAACCCTTGGAATCAACATCGTTGAGACTATTTTCCAGCGTGGGAAGCCCGCCCCTAGAGTGCACCTTGGAAGGGGGAAAATCGAGGAGATCGCCGAGCAGATGGGGATGCGCAACGAAGGCCATCCTTGGGATGGAATAGACCTGATTCTCGTACACCACAACACCCTGCCTCGACAACTCGTGAACCTTGACGACGCGCTCGGGATGGAGGTCTGGGACAGGGTTCGTCTACTGCTTGAATTATTCACCCAGCACGCTGCTTCAGTCGAAGCTCGCGTGCAGGTGAGAATCGCTAGACTACTCGCTGATAGAAGCATCTTGCGCGAGTTGGTTCACCGCGAAACAATGGGTGAGAGGTTGGGTTATGGCGCCGGTGGACGCACCGGCTGGCGCAGCGTCATGGAAGCGACTCAATTCGAGATTGCGAGGCTGCGCCGCCGACAAAAAAAATTCAGCCGATCATTGGCGGAGCGCCGTCGTCAACGAGTCCGATCCGGCGCTCTTTCGGTTGGAGTCTCTGGTTATACGAATGCAGGGAAATCGCTTCTCTTCTCGGCTCTTACGGGCAAACCTGTGCTGATTCAAGACCAGGTCTTCTCGACCCTCGAAACGACCGTTGGAAGAATGGAGAAAAGCCCTCGAGTCCTCCTGATCGACACGATTGGTTTCATCGACAGGATTCCAGCCGACCTGCTCGATGCATTCTCCGCAACGCTGCGCGAAGCCCTGACCTGCGACCTGCTTCTGCTGCTGGTCGACGCCTCAGATACACCGAATGAACTTCGCCGCAAACTCGCGACCTCGCGACGCGAACTCTTTGAGCGCATGGAGGACGCGGTCGGGCCACAGACTCTCATCCTGCTGACCAAGGCGGATCTGTGCGATGAGGAGGACTTGCGAAAAGCGGTCAGCGCTGTCGAAGAGGTCGGACTGCTCAAACCGCTAATCGTCAGCGCGCATACTGGGGCTGGCCTCGAGGAATTGCGCGCAGCGATCCTCACAGCGCTACACGGACCACCGCTGACCTTGACCCTCAGTACGGGCGAAGAACCACTTACAGCTCTGATTGCGAGGGTCCACCGAGAGGCGATGGTCATCGATGTGATGACTCGCAAGGACAAAACCGAGATTCGCGGTTGGATAGACGAGGCGAGCGCGGCTCGTCTCGAGAAAGAACACCCGGAACAAGTCGAGATCAATTCCTGAAAGCGGCCAACTGCGGTGCACAGCGCCGTTTTTTTCGGCCGATCAAACGCCAGAGAACATCTGCAAGCGGTTGTACCAAGCCCAGACCGTCTCGTGCGATTCGACGATGTCGAAGCCGTTCAAGCCCTGCATCGAGCGGAGGATTCCGTAATTGGCGAAGTCAGCGCCGTTCGGCGAATCGCCGCCGAAGAAATCTCCATTGAATCCAGTACTCATCAAATCGAGTTGCGTCTTCATGTTCTCGCGCGGAGGCTCATCGAACATCTTTGCGCGCGACTTGCCGACGAATTTCATCACCAAGGCGCCCATCCACTTGTTGACGAACTTCTCTTTGGCGGTGAAATTGTCGACTTTCGAGACATATTCCATGGCGCCGAAGGAACTGCGGAATGATTGGTAGATGACAGCGACAATCGACTTGCCCAGAACCTCGTTGCTGAACTCCATCCAACGATCTTGTTCGGCATCCTCACCAGCTCGTGCCCAGAGGTTACCATGCTTGCCATCGATGTAATGCAGAATATCGTTCGACTCGTTCATCGCTTTGCCATTCGAGTCGACGAAAACAGGTACTGCGTTCCATTCTGACCATTCGAGTTGAGCCTTTTTCATAGGCTCGACCTCGACTTCACTGAAGGGAATTCCGCGGCTTCCTAGAAGTGCGCGGACCTTGAAGCAGAAGGGACAGGACTGAAATGAATAGAGAGTTGGCTTTCCCTCGATCACCTGCTCGGGAAAGACCCTCTGCTGCTTTTCCATCGCGATTGCCATGGCTGGCCGAACCGACTTCCTTTCTCAATGCTACGGCGGTTCTGCGCAGAGTTGTAATCGCGTTCAGACTCAATTGGTTCGGCCAAGGTGGGTTGCTGTGGAGGGTTCCGCTGACACAGGATAGGCAAGGGAGTGGGAGTACTGCATTGGTGAAGCGATTGGGACTCAATCAGCCGAGCGAGCGAGCATTGGGCCGGACACTTGGATTGTCTGGCGAATTGTCAGCCAGTGAGGATATTCAGATCTCTCAAACGCTATGAAGGAGAGAATGACCGGCGGAGCATGGCAGCGCTCTTCACTTCCGAATCGGTATGCGCGGGCCACCCGGACAAGGTCTGTGATGCGATCTCAGATGCGATTGTCGACGCCTGCTTGACAATCGATGCCCACGCACGCGTGGCCGTCGAGACACTGGTCAAGGGAATGGCTGACAAGACTCTCATCGTCCTCGCCGGCGAAGTCAGTCTGAACGGCAATGCTCCTGAATATGCCGAAATTGCTCGTAGCACCGCCGCGGCCATCGGCTACACAGACCACTCCATAGGAATGGATGCGACTTCTGAAGAACTCTGCGAAGTTGATGTACGAATCACCACTCAATCTGCCGATATCGCTCAAGGTGTTGATGGTGATTCGGCTGATGATGTCGGTGCAGGCGACCAAGGCATGATGTTCGGTTATGCTTGCACCGAGACCGAGGCGAGCGAGGAATTAGCCGGACGCTTCTTCCCACTTTCAGCCGCCCTCGCACAGCGTATCTGTCGCCGCCTCGACATGATTGTCGCCAGCGGAGAGATTCCTTGGATTCGACCGGATGGCAAGAGTCAGGTGACGGTCGAATACGACGATGCAGGTGAGCCCAGCCACGTTCACACTGTCGTTGTGGCGATTCAACATGACGATGCGCTGAAGGATCGATTCGGCGGCGACGAAGGTGCCGAGCAGGACTACATTCAGGGGGTTATCAAGAGCGAAGTCGTCGAACACGCAATTCCTTCGAACTGGCTGAAGAATGGTTACAGATTGGTAGTCAATGGAACGGGTCGCTTCGCTGACCCAGGTGGGCCGTACGCAGATGCTGGAATCACAGGCCGCAAGATCGTCGTCGACACCTATGGCGGCATGGCTCGTCACGGTGGCGGCGCCTTCAGCGGCAAGGACCCGACCAAGGTCGACCGCTCCGCGTCTTACTATTCACGCTGGGCTGCCAAGCATGTGGTTGCAGCGGGGCTTGCGCGCCGCTGCGAAATCCAAGTCGCCTACGTCATCGGCGTGGCTGAACCTGTCAGCCTGCGCGTCGAGACCTTCGGAACCGGGGTGATGACGGACTCGGACCTGACTCGTAAGGTGGCCGAGGTCTTCGACTTCAGACCAGCGGTCATCATCCGCCAATTACGTCTACGCCGCCCGTTCTATTCGTCGACTGCCGCGGGCGGCAACTTCGGCCGGCCACCTCTGGAAAACGGCGCTTTCGAGTGGGAGAGGCTCGACGAATCCCTCCTCGCAGCCCTACAATCCTGAGCGAAGGACACTTCAACGAGAGGCAGGCCGCCCGAGCATGGCGCGCGAACTCATCCGCATCGAGGACGTGCATCGGGCCTTCGGTCCGCTCAAGGTTCTCGACGGAATCAATCTACGAATCGACGAGGGCGACCGAATCGGCGTGGTCGGCCATAACGGAGCAGGCAAGACCACGCTACTGCGAACCATTTCGAATCAGGACCAAGACCTCGGCGACATCGCTTTCGCACCCGGTTTACGACTCGCATACTTGACTCAGATTCGCGACATCGAAGAGGATGCGACGCTGGAAGAGGAACTCAATCGCAGGGGTCGGCAATTTCAGGAATTGGAGGACGAGATCGCCTCGCTGGAAGCAAGGATGGCCGAGCCGTCGTTTTACGAGGGAGAATGGGAAGATGAGATGGTTCGATATCAGGAACTTCAGTCGATGATGGCAAAGAGTGGCGGCACCAACGTCGCCAGCCACGCCCAAGAGATTCTCAAAGCGCTGGACCTCGCACACCACTCACTCGATACCAAACTGAGCACGCTTTCGGGCGGGGAGCGAGCCAAGGTCGCTCTCGCCCGACAACTCGTTGGCTTGTCACAGATCGAGGTCTTCTTCCTCGACGAGCCGACCAACCACCTCGACCTCGCGACACTGGATTGGCTCGAGGAATTCCTCAACACTTTCGAGGGAGCCTTGTTGATCGTCAGCCACGACCGATATTTCCTCGACCGGGTCTGCAATAACGTTCTGGAGATCCAAGACGCACATGCGAAGGGATATCCAGGGAATTACTCGTCATTCCTGCAGCAGAAGGAATTGTTTCTGGCGACGCTTGCCGACCGAATCGACAAGACGGGAAAGGAGGTCAAGCGTCTGAAGGGAGCGATGATGTCGATGAAGCGCGCCAATAAATACGACAAATCGATATCGCAGAAGCACCACATGCTGATGCGTGCGGAGAGTGAATTTCGATGGCTCAAATCGCTCAAACCGAAGGAGCGTCGAGGACTCAATTTCACTCTGGAATCGACCGACAAATCCAGCGTCGAAGTGCTTGATTTCCACAATGCGAGCCTGACTTTCGAGGGCTTGAATCGCCCGATTCTGAAAAACCTCGAAGTCAGTGTGGCCCGAGCCCAGAAAATCGGCATCATCGGGCCCAACGGCGCTGGCAAAACCACGCTACTGCGCCTCATCGACGGTGAACTCGAACTCGACTCCGGAATCATTGATGTCAGACCCGGAGTGCAGATCGGCTACTTCCATCAGGATCACCGCTCTTTGGATTTCGAACTGACACCAATCGAGCAGGTTCGCGCCCTCAAACCGCGCATGGATTACGGCGATATCCGCGCCCTGCTCGGCCGTTTCCAATTCACCCGCGAGATGGTCGAGACGAAACTCAGCAGATTGAGTGGAGGCGAGCGAGCGCGAGTCGCGATGCTCAAACTCCTGCTCGGAGAAAATAATCTCCTGCTTCTCGACGAACCAACAAATCACCTCGACACCGATGCCAAGGAGGCTTTGGAGGAGGCATTGCAGGCTTACGAAGGCAGCATCATCACAGTCTCTCACGACCGATGGTTCCTCGACAAAATCTGTGACACGATATGGGAATTACCTGGCGATGGCAGCATGTGGATCTGGCCCGGGAACTACACCGAATACATCAGGCGGAAAAATAAAGCTTGAACCAAAATGTGCCTCTCACAGAGCACACAACGATCACAGAGGGAATTCATCCTTCGGTAGAAGAGTAGTGAGATAGCCACTGGATTTATCTTTGTGAACTCAGTGAACATTGTGGCAGAATAAGATGGGAGAATTTTTCTTGAATGCGGCTGGAAAGAGACTGAAAACGCCGGATTTCGGACCTGTCCGGCTCCCCCTCTATGGCTGAGCAAGGCTTTGCACCAGCATGGTCCGAAGCGCCAACCTCCGAAGTAACAACCCGAACATGCAGATATCGCTGCGAGGAAATCTCGATCGTCCCCAACTCGCAATAGCCTTGGCCATGCTGATGTTGGCCTCGGTCGCAGTCCCTTCACTACCCAGCCATTCAGCTGTTCTGGAGGATGAATCCGTCAGGTTCCATACCGCGAATGGCACGATTGAGGAGAGTGACGCTCAGACGCTTCTGACCAATCTCAACGCCAACAATCCAATCGATGTGATGGGGGTTCTGGATGATTCCAACAAGATTCACCTCGTCTGGATCGAGAACTCGAGCACGCCTCTGCTTCAATACGCGCTCATTCAGATCTCGACCGGCATCGACACGATTCTAATCTCGACCACCCAGGTCGGAGACAACAATTCGACATCTCTCTCGAGCCCCGCGCTCGTCGTCGATTCGGCCGGTCGTGCTCACATCGTTTGGGAGGTCACCGACATCGAGATCCTCTACACATTGCTCGACCCATCCGCGGATGATCAAGACGGCTCGGCCGGCGACCTCAGCAACATGACTGTGGTCTCGCCTTATTCGGTCGCCAGCGGCTCAGGCACCCGTTCCGAGCCAGATATAGCGGTTGATTCCTACGACGCCGTCCACGTAGTCTGGGTCGATTCATACGACCCTCAGGGACTGTACTTCAACAGTCCACTGGTCTACTACATGATGCTAGCACAGGACTCCACCAACGGCTTCCAGGTCCTCATCAACGCCACCCTCATCACTCCAGCCCTCGGTCACCGAGGCAATCCAGCGGTGAGTATCGGTACCAACAACACCGTCGTCATCGTCTGGGAAGACACCCGCGGCAGTCTGGTCGAATACGTCGCCCTGATCGATTCATCCGGCTCGATGACTACCGAGTGGATTGACATGTGCGCAATCTTCTATGGCGGCACACTGACCACTGGCGAGAATTTCAACGGCATCAAGACGATGCTTGAGAATGCTAACATAACCGTCCTCGAAACGCTCTACACACTGAGCGGCAACATGCAAAATGCCAATTCGCACAGCAATTGCGCCAGCGCGATAACGACTGGCGCAGACGGTTCAAATGGACCACGCAGCACCGCTCTGGGCCAGAACACGACCGACACCTCGGGTGGAATCAGACCTCTGACCGAGGTCGTCTACAACGGCAGTGCGATGACGATTCCTTCGGATTGGGGCTACTATTCAGAGATGTGGGGACCGGGCTCGACCTGGGCCTGCATGTCATGGCGGGATAGCACCGGCGCGATGCCCGGCAATCCGCCGACAGCAGCAGATCACGTCTGGAATCCCAATGCGACCAAGTTGGTCATTCCAGTCTCTGACGAGGGGCCTTTCGGCGGATCCCCTGCGCTCTACGACGATGATTACCAGAGCGCTAACGAGTCACACGACGCCTGCCTTGAAGCAGGCATAACACCCGTGCCGGTCGCTGGCACACTCGCTTATGGACCGAGCACGATCTACCACAACGACACCCATGTGCGTCACCACATGATGACTCTTGCACACTGCGCAGACATGAGTCAAGTCGGTGTTCACGCGCGTACCTGCAATGGCACGACAGTGCAGACCACCGACGCTGGCGGGGAGATGTTCCTCTACCCGACAGAGGAGTTGACAGACTTCCATGGCGATTTCGAGAACGGCGTACTGACCGGCAGCTGGGCGTCTAGTGGAGCGGCTGGTTGGGCGGTTCAGAGCAGCGAAGTATTAGCTGGAAATCATACGGCCCAATCCGGAGCAATCGTGCATAATCAACACTCGACCCTCGAATATGCTGGTGCGATGAACGCCGGTACGATGTCATTCAACTACTCGGTCTCGAGTGAGGCGTACTATGATTATCTGCTGTTCTGCGTCGACAATCCGACCTGTTCCGCTTCCTCTTTCACAGCGGCTTGGTCGGGCGAGAGCAATGGAACTTACAGCGCAGCGGTCTCGGCCGGTTATCACACATACACATGGAAGTACTCGAAAGATGGAAGTGTGGACGGTGGCTCCGATGCGGCTTGGATCGACGAAGTTACTTTACCGATTGCCTCCTATACTGATGAGATGAATCAGCTGGTCGATGCGATCATCAATCTGACGACCGGAAGCGGAGCAACCAATACCTTCCTCACCGTCTTGAACCCTTACTCGATGCTCTCCAACCCGCGCAGCACCTGGTCGATGGGCGAGCCCGCCCACACAATAGACGAGGTAACGGGCCAATATCAGGAGGATATTGGACCGGACACCGATTGGTACTGGCGCGAGGACGGCGGCGGCTGGGACGAGATAGGGCACTTCGTCCTCGTCAACGACACGCGCTTGACAACCGGTCAAGGCTGGGCTCTGAATCCTGATGTGAACGTCGACGATGATGGCAACATCCACGTCGTCTGGATCGACGGGCGCAGTCAGTTCCCGAGCAAGGAAGGCCCGTCGCAATTGCACTATATGCAGATTGATCCGACGCGCGGAGGCGTTTTGGATGGCGAGGCGGATGGCCTCGATCTGGAAGCCACGACCGTCGTCAAAGACACTGCGATTCCGCAGTCCAATCTGATGTGGGGTGCCAACCCGCGTGTCGACTTCGACCGCGATGGCTCGATCCACATCACCTGGTTCGAGACTCAGGAAGCCAAGGACGGCACCGAGGGGGTCGTCGAGCTGCGCTGGACTCGAATCCAGTCGCCGCTGATGAATGGATTCGAGGAGTTGCCACTGAATCGCTATCTGACACAGGCATACAGCGTCGTCAACACACGCACCATCGCCAGCAGCACTCAGAACCTGATGGGCATCTTCGGCAGCGAGTTCAGTGCCAGCGCTCAGCCGATAGTCAAGTTCGCATGGCCTGAGCGCACCATCGCTTGGACCGCCAATGATTGCACCAACGAAGAGAGTCAGGCGAACAAGTGGGATGTCTGCATGTGGTCAGAGGATCTCTTCGACATGACTCTCGATATCGATGCGGATGAAACCGGCTCGGCCTCGATGGTCTCCGGTCAGTCGATCGATGTAGGCATGACCCTGCGTGGAATCCTGATTCCCGGCGACAGCGACATCGTCCTTATCGATGTTGCTGGCGCGCCTGAATTCTGGGAGATTTCAGTCGGCTTCGGCGAGAATTACCAGCCGACCTCGACGTTGATCGAGGGCGGCTCAGAAGAGGTCAATCTACTCATTCGAGCGCCAGATATTCGGCAGGTGAACGAGGATCAATCCTTCGACATCGTCGTGACGGTGCGCTCTTCGACAGACGAATTCGCGACTGCCGAGGAGGTCGTCCACGTCAATCTGATCAACGAGAATGATTGGAACGACGACGACCAAGACGGCATTGCCGATGAAGACGACCTCTGTCAGTGGGGCGAAGCGGATTGGATATCCAACGCGATGAATGATCACGACGGAGACGGTTGCAAGGATGCCACAGAGGACGAGGATGACGACAATGACGGAATCCTCGACGCTCTCGATGAGTGTCCGGTCGGAGTTATGAATCCAGACCGCATCGACCTCGACAACGACGGTTGTGATGACGAGCGTGAAGACACGGATAACGACGGTGACGGTGTGCCGAACCATCTCGACCAATGTCCGAACGGTGCTCAGTATTGGGCGGCGTACTCGACCGATCACGATGGTGATGGCTGCCGTGACGCGGATGAGGATGACAACGATGACAACGATCCATATTTGGACATAAATGACAATTGTCCGACAGGGATCATCGGTTGGACCGGTTCAGCCTACGACCATGATTCAGATGGCTGCCAAGACCTTGAGGAGGACCTCGATGACGACGGTGATGGAGTGCTCGACAGGGATGACTCCTGCGCCTTCGGAATGCTCGATTGGACCTCGAACGAGATCAATGACCACGATGGAGATGGTTGCCACGATGTCTACGAGGACGCTGATGTAGACGATGACGGTGTCCTCGACAAGGATGATGCCTGCACGGCTGGTAAATTCGGTTGGGAATCAAGCCCCATCACAGATTGGGATGGAGATGGTTGCCACGACGCCGAGGAAGACCTCGACGACGACAATGATGGCTATCTCGATACAGAGGATCAATGCATCCGCAGCCTCGCGCCGAACATCATCGATGCCGATGCCGATGGCTGCGACGACCGCAACGAGGACACCGACCTCGACAACGATGGCATACCCTCCTCAGAGGACAACTGCGAGACCAACCCGACGCCCGGATGGGTCTCAAGCCTCAGTTCAGATCGCGACCGGGATGGTTGCAAAGACTCAACCGAAGATGACGATGATGACGGAGACGGCATCCTCGATGTCGACGATGCATGTCCGATGAGCATTCGCATAACGATCGATCACGATTTCGATGGTTGCATGGATGAGTACGACCTCGATGATGACAACGATGGCATTCCCGACACCCGTGACCAGTGCCCCCACGGCGCGATAGATTGGAAATCCAACAAGAACACCGACATCGACGCCGATGGCTGCCAAGACAGCAGCGAGGACAAGAATCTGCCACGAGGAATCGTCGCCACCATTCGCGACTCGCCTCTGCTGATGACCATCATGGTCTCACTTGCATTCGTAGCCATGGCTGGCGCGAGTCTGCAGACGCGCCGCCGCGTCCGTCACAACGACCTGGTCCGCGACGACACACAATCTGTCATCCACGATATGGAAGACGCAGAGAGAGGCGTCTGGGGGGTGAAGACCGAGGCCATCCAGCAGCCAAAGGTGGTGGATGATGTCTCGGATGAGCAATTCCAGAATCTCGTTGAGACCGGTTACTCACCTGAAGTCGCGAGAGCGATCGTCGCCTCGGAAGAGGCGCTGCGCGGGCGTTCAGGGAAGTAATCGGGATGAAGAGGGCAGCGAGCGGTATTGTACCGCCCGCGACCCTCCGACCCGAGCGCAGCATATTGAAAACGAGAAGGGGGGACTGAGAGACGCGAGGAAACCACATGCGAGCGGTACGAATCGAGTGCGCCTTCGCGGCGATTGAACATGATTCTCGAGCCATCGCAGCCTTGCAGTGCATCTCTTGGGACTTCCGCTCGATGCTCGGAATCATGGATGGAAATCTGCGATTGATGGTCGAATGCATCACCATCGACGGCAAATGTCCGAGTCAAGGCACATTCGTCGACGGAATTCGCGTCGTCGAGATTCTTGAGGAATGGCAGTCGAGCGTTCTCACACACCACCTCGTGGTGCTCGAGTTCGCCGCCGATTTCCTCGGCCACTACTTCCATGGCGGCGACCTCGCGATCCTCTCTGGCTCCAACTTCACCTCCAGCGGACTGGTTCTACAGGTCGCCGGTCGACACGAAGCGATGGTCTCATTCCTGCGCGACATCCGCAGCAAGGTCCCAGTCGAGCGAGTCACTTCCGCCAAGGGGTCCGAAGGGCTGATTCAGAAGGGCCCGACTCTGCAGCAGCATCGTGTGGTTCGTCTCGCGCATGAGAACGGCTGGTACGATGTGCCGAAGCGCACATCGATCAGAGAACTTGCAGAAAAATTGGGTCTTTCGAAATCGACTGTTGCCGAGCAACTAATCAAGGCCGAGGGCGAGATCGTCAGCGATTTTCTCGAGCGCTCGATCGGCTCAGACTGAATTGAGAAGTCATGAGCCCGAACTCAGAAGGAATCGAGCCGAGTCTGTTGGCTGCGCCTTACGAACCAAGAGTTGGTCAGATCGTTTGGCGCAGAGATTCTTGGTGCGACATAATTGATGGCTTGGCCTAGACTGTCGAAGCGTTTCGGCTCCTCTTTCATGGCTTCGCGAACGGTTTCACGAATCAGCCAGACTCCGACGGGCGCCCAATATCCTTCTCCGATATCTCTCCAAATCAGACAAGCGCCCGAACGCCCTACAGATTGCATATGTTCGAGCACGCCGAGTCGCGCCGCGTAGTACGCGCCGGTGACTCGGTCAGCATATTTCGTCCTCGGCTTGAGCTCCTCCCAATCGCCCAGAACCTGTCCAGAATCGGTCCACAGCGAGCCCCTGGTCCAAGCCTCGAGCATCTGGAAGGCCCACATGCCAGGTGTCAGAATGATGTGGAAGCGATTGTCGAGATAAGTCGCTTCGTAGACCAGAACCTTGTCGATGGAGGGCAAATCCCCGACCTTGCGCCACAGCCTCTTGCCGAGGATGTCATCTGTGGCGGTGATGCTCCAGCGCGTCGGAACGAGGCGACGAGCAGACTCCCTGCCAAGAATCCCTGAGGAGAGAAGCCTCGAGATATGAGCCTCCCCGATCGAGGAAGCGGTCAATTCATCGACGGCACTCGTTGCCAGAAGATCGGTCTCACCCGCGATTGAATCGACTTTGCGCGGAATGCTCACATGACCAACCACCTCAGCCCGCAGAACCTCGCCACTCGGACCCAAGGGAGTACTCATGCTGTCGAAAGTAGGGCTGCGCCCAACCCTGATGGGGTTGGCGAAATCCAATTCGATATCGACTGAGCGAGCCGCCATGGCAATTTCTTGCGTCGTCTCCAACATTTCTCCCGGCCGGCTCGCCGAAGCCACTTCCATCCGCTGCCCGCCGGTGATCAGGTTGGCATGGCGGGCAGCCACTTCCTCGAGCGATTTACCGAACAGGTCAGCTGGATCGCCGGTACTCATCGGAGCAGTCCCCGATTCATTCTCGGGCAGCCAAGTAGCACTCGGACCCGCCCGAACATCTGGGTAACCATAGCGACCGACGAAGAGTTGTGGAGGGGAGGGGCCGATCAATTCGTCAATCGAGGTCGGCTCGACCACCGGCAATTTGCTGCGAACCTCTGACAGCAGTGGACACGGGTCGATGCCGCACATTCGGCGGATACCACGACATTCGATGCACTCTGGGAACATCTGGTGGCGGAGGTTGAAGCGAACGCTCTTAGCAATACCCGATGTTTGAGGCGAGGAGAGAGGGCATTGAAAGGGGTTGAAAGACTGCGATGTCACGAGGTCGCTAGATGAGCCCCATTCCAGCAGTCCAACTGCAACAACTCATCGGCTTGGACGAGTACGAACAGACGCTTGCCATCGACCGCGTCGCCCGCGAACTCGGAATGACTGCCGAGGAGGTCAAGGCGGAAGTCGACGCTGTCGAATCCACATCTTCAGGTCCGCAATTGTCTGTTTCTCCAGCGGCAGATGCACCAGAGAGTGAGTCACGATTCACTGCTGCCGGTGCTGCCGCTGAGCTCGATGATGTTACCCCGACCTTCCTCGACGATGCCCAAAAGTTCCGCTTTTCCTACGACCCGAGTCAAGATGGCGAGAAACGCCAGCAACAGGTCAGTCAAGCCATCGTTTGCCCTCATTGCAGCGCTCCTCTCGGCATTCCTGATGTGCGACCGATTCGTGTTAGTTGCCCATCGTGCATGATGGAAACCACCTACGAAAAATAAATCAAATTCCCCAGAATCGATTACTACCATCATCACCGGCTTCTGAGGTCACAGATTCGACAGCCGTGCGCAAAACGTAATACGCAAGGAGTATGAAAATCGGGAACCCCCAAGTCTCAGAAACGGTGGTGAATTCCAGCGCATAATCGCCGCCACCGAGTTCGGCCAGGACGACTTCAATCACCGCCTTCGAGATAGAATATACCACCGCACCGAAGGCGATGATGACCATACTTTGGCCGGTAAAAGTCCCCTCCTTCCAGCGCAGCACACCGAGGGATAGGATGAATGAGAAAGTGGCGACCAGAATCCACGTCAGCGCTTGGTCGAAAGCGATGACCCAGACCGCGACATCTCGGCTGATAGCATCGAGTTCAAAGGACTCAATACCACTGAATGTTTCGACGACATAACCCTCCAAATCGGCTGGCGAGCCGTAGAAAACCTGGTAGGCCGTGAGAATTGCGAGAAGGAAGGAAACGATCGACAATCCCCAAAGTAAAGAGGACCAAATCCCCCCCGTCGCACTCTCTCTCATATCGATCATCAAGCGCTCGAGCTGCTGTTCCCAGCCGAGTCCCTTGGCGAGAATCCAGATTCCCATAATGAGTGGCATGGCGCCGATTAACGCACCACCGCCGGGCAGAATCAGGCCGAGTCCCAAAATCATCAGGAAGAGGGCGATTGGAACCAATAATTTTGCTCGCCAACGTGGGTCTTCGATGGCCTTGGCGATGTAATAGTAGGTGCTCTCAATCCCCCTCGATTGTCTGACGATGATTTTCTCGACATGGTCGACTCGCACTCTCGATGTGATGATTGGTAAGGATGCCTCATCGTCAGCCCCATCGGTAACCAGCACGGCTGTATCGGGCTGAAATTCTTGAATCACTTCATCCAATTGACTGGCGATGGCGCGGTCGGAGCGAGGTCCAACCCGAACATCGCCGGTCAGAATGGCGACTTCAACAGCATCTCCAGCCTCAGAGCGCTCATTCAAGCGGTCGTGATGATGCAGCGCTCCGAGAATAGCATTCGTATCAGATTCCTCAGGGTCGGCAATACCGAGACGCAGAGCCGCCGTAAGAGTCGCTTTCCGTCCAATAACCGGACCTCGAATTCCGGCTTTGACACCCAAGTCATTGTCCCTGTCTATGGTTAGAACAAGTGTGCGGACCAACCCTTATTCCCCCGGTACGGCAGGTGATGGAATCTTCCCCCCTATGAAGAATCGTCCGACTCGTTGCTTTCAGCCACATCTATCGGGCGATTTTGTGATGTGCCAGCAGCGCTCTCTTCAGCCGGAATTTCAGCTTGATTCTCCTCTTGATAGCGGCGCCTCTGCTTGGCTCGCAGATACTTCAGAGGATGAGTCATCCACTCCTGATCGCACAACCTGTCGTCGCCGAAACTCACAGGACAGCGAGCCCCTGTCTTCAGCGCTGCACAACCATGTGGGGTGTATTTCCTCTCGTAGATGTGGTTGACTTGGTAGGTGGTTGTATCGGCGCTGTAGTCGGGGGCGTTGGCGAAGAAGGAGATTGTGACTTCGGGGGTGTGCCCCATGGCTCGAGACATCGCAGCGAGGAAGACTCGACCGGTGTGGTTGACATTGATCCCCTGGCTGAGTTCTGCGACCGCTGATTCGAAGCATGGCGGCCAGTCCTCGCGGACGGCCGCTGACATTGGCATCTCGGCCTGAACGCTCTCGCTGAGAAGGCCGAGAATGCGGTCGACGGGGTCGGCGAAGAGGCCAGCGAAAGCATCGTCCATCTTGGCGATGCGGCTGGCGCAATCCGCGGTCAGGCTAGTGCGGACTCGCTCCTTGAGCAGGCGCGCAGTACGCTGTCTGCTGGACTCGCCGACGTCTGGGTCCATGCGGACCCAGCCGGCTTTGACGGGGCGATTGACCAAGCGCCAATATCGCCCAGTGATCTTCGGGCATAATTCGAGGTAATCGACCAGTGGAACGTGGTAGGTCACCTCGGTGGTGCCTGGGACTGGTTCGCTGCGGATATCGGAGAGGTAGGTTCTGGCGATGATGTCGAAATTCTCGCCATCCATGCCGAAGAGTTGGTCGGCCCGGCTCGCCTCTCCCTCTACCCAGCGGGCGAGCAGCCGGTCTTCGAAGGAAGCGCAGACGATTAGCATCGCGTGCAGGAAGGAGAGGGCTTCGGTCATTCGACCGATGTCCGACGAGATGTCGATCGTCGTCGCAGCATCGATGCCATCCTTGTGTGTGACAGCCTCGACGAGGCGCAGGCTGCCGCGCCTGCGAACATCCTCCAGCCAAGGCTCCTCGATCAAGCCCTCGACGGTGATTCCGTTACTGCTCAATTGTTCTCGGATGAACTCACTGCTCTGTGGTAAGAAGGGGTAACGGGCGAGGACGGAGACGTCTTCGATGGCCGGAGGAGTGAGCGGCATCGGCATGGTGGCATTCAGGGAGTCGCGAGGGTTCTTCAAGACTCACCGAGCCCTTCCACTGGAGTGCGAGGGATGAAGGCTCGACCGACTGACCTTGAGGCAATCGACTCCAGCCTGCTCAGTATTCAGGATGAGTTCCGCGAACACTTCGGCTGGGGCTTGGCTGCAGATCTCGAGAGCGCCCATGCGCTGCGCGCCGCTATTGAGGAATCCAATGTCGATATATGGTCGCGTGCACAGCGCGCAAGGACCGTCGCTGCCCTGCACCGGCGCCTCGTCCTGAGAGCCACGGACATCGCCTTGCTCGGTGCGGCAGTGACGACTGCCGAGATCGAAACGGCGTTGACAGACAATACCTTGCTCATCGCCGCCGACGGCGCTACAGGAGTGCTCTCGACCCTGCCCGATTCACTCGCCGAACGCGCTTGGTCGCGCCTCGCATGTGTGGTCAGCGATGCCGACGGTGGTGAGGGAACCGTCGCCGCCGTCAAACGGGGAATCCCGATGATTCTCCACGCCCACGGAGATAATACCGACGCGTGGACCGAACTGCTCGCCCTCGCCAGCAGTCGCAGAACCCCACCCCCGATCGTCCTCACCCACCAGACGCCCGAGTCAATCGCCGGAATGCACAATCCCGGCGGCTTCACGGATGGTGACCGCGCGGCCTGTTTCGCTCGAGCCTTGGGTGTGCCGCGCGAGCGCATCAGACTACTTGGAACCCGCACGGACATCGTCGGAGAGTGGTCCGGCTCAAGCGACCCCGAGCAGAAGCTGCTGAAGTTACAATGGATGGCGAAGGTCTTGCAGTACCTCGGTTTCTGGGTTTGATTAGATAAAATCGTCGAGCGTCATCACGGTCACCGTATCGTCGTTGAAGAGGGAATCAACGCTATCGGAAAGCCAGTCGACTCGCTGTTTCGTGTAGAGGTCGACACCGTAGTTCTCGATGACGTGACGGGTCACTTTGATGTATTTTCGAACCGATCCCTCCGACACCGTCAACACCACGTTTCCCGCGCACATCCCCCCATCGTCGCGCCCATTGCCGAAGTCCCCTTCGTTACGCCGTCGCTGGATGCACCGCCCTGCCAATGGCACGCGTCGGTAGGAATGGCCGCAGCGCACGCAGCGGACCTTCTGGCGCGTGAAGGCCATCAGATTGCCTCGCAAGTCGGGCAGGAAATGGGACTCAATGACTTGGCGCGCAACTCTGGAAACGTCGACTGCTCGCAAGCGTTGGCCAAGTGCGAGTTGGGCATTCATCTTGTCGACCATTGATTCGAGGGTCTTGTAGGAGGAGTTGGTAGGCCCAGCATCGAGTGGCCCTGAGTCGTGGGTCCAGCCGTAGCCGCGTACATCGCCGACCGTTCCGAGGCGATGGTCGACAATCTCGATAATCGATTTGAGTTCGGCTGGATGCGGTTGTAAGAGCGTTGCTTCGTAGAATTCCCGCGGGTATTGCCATGAGCAGTCCACATTGAGCGCCTCCTTGTCGATCTCGCTCGGGTTGAGGCGCGTTGTGAGCACGAGAGGGGCGTCCATCCTGCCGCCACGGTTGGCGGGCAGGATGAATTTAGAGAAGTTCAGAAGCCCATCCATGAGCATCAGGATACTGTCTTCGTCGCCGTCGCAGTTGCGTCTTTTCGCAGCGTGGAAGAGGGGGTGGGCGTAGCCTGCGGAGGCGTCGGTCCAGCCGATTATGCGACACAGGACTCCGCCAGAGGTGTGCGGGGCGAGGCCGATGGCGAGGTGTCCTACGAGGTCCTCTCCAGTCTGAATCTGATAGAACGGTTCCATGTCGTAGAGGCGGACGAGTTCGTCGTCGACGAAATCACAAGTCGATTGCAGATGATCGATGGCGAGGGTCGAGGGGATTAGGTCCTGAGGAAACAGTTCGAGCATCTGTTCGTCGTTGGTCAAGGCCTGTCCGTCGATGTCATGGGTGTAGCCGAGTTCTGCGAGCGCTTGCCAGGAGGTGCGGATCTCGCGCGGACGGAAGTGTGTGACCGGAACATCGATCATGTCGTAACGGGCAGTGCCATCACGAAATACAGAGACGTTGTGACGGGCTCGTAGTATTCCTTTTTCGATTGGTTCAGGGGTTTGATTGTAGGACATCAGACCTTTGACTGCCTTGATGCGATCGGGTAGCCTATCGAGGCCGAGTCGACGCCTCTTGACCTCGAGTATGGCTTCGAGTGGAACACTGGTTCTCTGGCCCAAGCGGCGCGGTCTTCTGCCGCCGCGCAAGGCTCTCTCGCGAGTTTTCCCGCCACATTCGCTGGCCTCTTTCGGATCGGGTCGGTTGTGGCAGGTGAGATGCGGCGATTCCTGGCCGCAACGCGAGCAGATTCGCGGTCCCATCTCGATTCTGATACTGCCCTGAGCTGCAGCATGCCCCATCAGACGTTGCGGCCCGCCGTAGTTTCCAATCGGGTAGAGTGAGTGCACCATCGGTTTCATCTCGCGTCGGCTGGCTTTTTCCGGCCGGCCCATTCGCGAGCCGATCCTGCAAGACACCGCGTCCTCCCAACGAAGGTCTGATAGTTTGCGCACCAACCACAACGAACGCTCGACCTCGTGGTCGTCGAGAATTCGATAAGCCGCGATCAGACCATCACGGTCCGGTGGGCCGGGGTCGGTTATCTTGGAAGCTGCTTCATCGCCTTCGATCTCGGTATCTTCGATGTTCAATCCGCGTTGGCGAGCGCCGGTCTCGGCGCGGATGCGCTCGATGCTGCGACGTTCTTCGACATCGTCCAGCCGCGCATCTTCCTTTTCGATGATCACAGTCGCACTGCGGATTTCAGTGACTCTGTTGGCTGCATGCGGAGCGGCCTCTGTGCGACGCTGCACGCCTTTTCCGTGTATTTCGAGGCCAAGTCCTTCGAGGAGTGGTTCCCAATGCTTTGGGATTACGATGTCACCACGATGGTGGCGGTGTTCTATCCCGAGAACCATGAGTGAGGACTTGACGACACCGTGTTCGTGAACTTTGGTCCAGCCGGGCCATTCTCCGGTTGAGGGTGTATCCAATCCGACATCGTCCAATTGTAGGTCGGCGCTCCACTGTGCCGCGGCGCCATTCAATCTCAAGTCACCATTCTTGATGCGAGAGTCCAGCAGTGCCTCGATCAATTGCTTCGTGAAAGAGAGCGGAAGGTCAGACCACCAAGGATTCCAAGGCGGAGGAGGGGCAGTGCCGAATTCGTTGCATATCGCCTTGACCTGAGGCCACTCAAGATTGAGATGTCGCAAGAATCGATTCCAGTCGCGGCGGCGTTGGGAGCGCTCCAAAGCTGATTCGCCGCCTCGTGAGATGGCGCCATTGAACGGCAAACCCGGCGGCAGATCAGCACGCTTCACAGCGATTATTTCCGCGAAGGATTCAACTTTTGAGGGTTGATTCATCGCTTCAGCGAGGTCAGCCGCCCACCAATCTCGATTGTAAGGTGAAGGAACCAATTCCTTGTTGTTCTCGAGGAACTCGCCGAAGCCGACAAGAATCTCGCCCGAATCCCAAATCGTCAGGACTCTTTCTTCGACATCGCGCCATTCTTCAACGGTCTCGATTCGGTGAAATGTCCCATCGATCAGGAGCACAAGGGGTCCGTCGATTTCGGTCGTGGGAGTTACTGCACAGGCCTTGCCAGGACGTTCAACCTTCATCTGAGTACCAACAGCAAGGAAGGAACCCATCGCTTCCATCGAGACGGGATTGATGCCGGCCGCAGCTAGGCCAGAAGCTCTACTGCGGCCATATCTGAGTCTGAATGCCCCCGGCTCGCCCGGCCCGCCGAAGACCGGCCGACCAGCGATAACATCGTCGAGGTAACGCTCATTAGTCGAAATGACTCGACGCTTGAAGTATTCTTCTTTGGAATCTTTCGACTTGCCTTTGGAAGTGAATCCGGCGATGAATTCCCAACCGGGAATCTGCAAGCGCTCGGTGTGTTTCTGCAGTTTGGGAGCCTTGAGGCACAGGCCCTCGCCGATGACAAGCATCACTCCGCCGCGCACCCTTGAGCCCTCGATATTACGAACCTCCTTGTAGCCAGAACACTCGATCTGCTCGGTCGCCTCACCATTGATCATCACCGGACAGGCCCGTACGATAATCTCGATCTCTTCCGGCGGCGGCTTGTACTGCAAGCCGGCTCGGTACAAGCCGAACTCCTCCTTGACGCGCTCGACCTCGGGCGTCGTCGGAACATATCGATTCAAGCCCAATTCTCGGCGAACCATGTCGCCAATCAACACGCCGAGAGCCTGAGCGGTCCCGCCAGCAGCGCGAATCGGACCGCAGAATTCGATTGAGAGGAATTCGGAACCATCCTCGTTGTTGAGGATCTTGACATCTCCAATGCCCTCGAGTGGAGCGACTAGAACGGCCTCGGTCAGCACCGCCAGACCGACTCGCAAGCCCGTATCGATGGACTGGCGGACATCGGCCGTCAGCGTGTGCATCCGCCGAGCGACATCAACCGCGATCTGAATCGAAGCAGTCTCGCGGTCGACTTTCTTCAGCAACTCTCGCAAATCGTCTTGAATCGGAATCGGATCTTGGCCCTTCTGCGGAATCAGATAATCTTCCAGCAATCTCTCAGTTCGACTGGCCAAGTCCGCAGCACGCGGAATCTCGACATCATCGACGAAATCCAAACCCTTCGCTCGAGCTTCGCGAGCAACCGAGTAAACCTCCTCTGTGCGACGCTCCAACCAAGTGTGGTAAGCCTCCATCTCGGCACTCAAGCGTGCCTCATCGAGTACGACCATTGGCTTCTCTTCAACTACCATCTCGCATACGCTCCGCTGACGAACATTCGACGACTGAGAGCGACCGTCCAAGAACATTGATGCTCGGACGCGTCAAATGCCTCGAACCACGACTCGAATCAGTGCGAACCTTCATCCGACTTCAGCGAGGCCCTTAGCGAGGAGAGACATGTCGACAACGGTAGCCGACGCGCGAATCAGACTGATAGACCGCGTTCGCAATCTCGCATATCTCCACTCCCCTGACGAACCCTTCACTCTCGCCAGTGGCCGCCAAAGTCCACACTTCTTTGACATGAAACCGGTTATGATGAACCCGGAATGTGCACATCTCCTCGGCGTATTGATTCATGCTGAAATCGATTCTCTCGGCGCCGTCGACGCTGTCGGAGGACTCGAACTCGGCGCCGTGCCCCTCACTGGAATCGCCATCGCGAAGGCCGCAAAAGGCTCAACGCTTCGCGGCTTCATGGTACGCAAGGAACCCAAGGGACGCGGAGGGCGCAAGACCGGGAATCCCCCTGGGATCGAGGGCTCGACGATCAGGTCTGGTGACAGAGTGGTGCTGCTCGAAGACGTGACGACGACGGGCGGGTCTGCGCTGAAAGCGGCGCAACGACTGCAGGAGATGGGCTGCGACGTGGCAGCTTGCATCACCATTCTCGACCGACAAGAGGGCGGGGCTGAAGCCTTCGCGGCAGCCGGAATCTCGCTTCGGCCGCTGATTCTGCGCTCGGACATCACAGGTGAATGAGTTCCACTGACAGGTGAATGATTTGGGACATGAGATAGACCCCGATGGATTGCCCTACGACCCGCCTCGCTTGGAGCGCAAGGAGTACATTGGGTTCGGAGAATTTCTCGCCCTCGACCTGCGCACGGGCATCGTTGTGATGGCCGAGGAATTTCCTGAGATGCGCAAGCCCTCGTACAAGATAACCGTCGATTTCGGGCCGGTCGTCGGGCGTTTGCAGAGTTCGGCGCAAATCACCAATTATTCGCGCGCTGACTTGGTTGGACGCATGGTGGTGGGGGCGATCAACCTTGGCGAAAAGACTCTGCCCGGTGGTTTCGTCAGTCAGTTTCTGGTGCTCGGCGCACTCGACCCCGACGGTACTGTGCGGCTGCTCGAGATGCCCGATGGTGTACTGCCCGGCTCTATGGTCGCCTGATCACTTCTGCCAGTGCTTGTAGCAGTATCCCGTGCTGCGATAGTTGACCCTGCGGCACCTTTTGACAGTCTTCCCGTCAACGTGTAGGCAGTGGGTCTGCGATTTCAAGAAATCTTTGGCCTTTCTCGCCTCCTTCTCGGCAATCTCAGCCTCAGTCCGGGCCCGTTGAAACTTCATCGCATTCGTCTCTTTACTCATGCCCTTGATGGAAGTGCTCTGTTTGACAGTCCTCATTTCACTTGCATCGAACCAGAACGTCCCACAATCTCGACACCCATCGATTACCATCGTTTTTCCTTCCGATTTGGAGGATTCAGCGGCTGCTGCTGCCACCGCGAGCACGGCAATACCCAGCAGGATTCCAGCACCACCACCTCCCATGAATATTCCACCGAGGCCACCCCCACCCCCTTCGGGGAGTTTGTAGGTCACTCTAATCTCTAGCATCAGAGCCTCGCAACTAGGACACTTCAGCGAGCACACCTCGCCACTCTCAAGGAGCTCGTTGATGGTGCCTGCGTGCTTCGAAAGTCTAGTCTCCATCGACTTGGCATCGAGCATGGAGCCCTTGCATTCTTGGCAAACGTAGATTCCACTATTGTCTATCAATCGGTAGGTGAGTTGACCACAGCCCCGGGGGCACTGGAGCTTCTCGAGGGTTCCTTTCTGAGCCAAGTGCCCCCTGCAGAAGAGCTCCCCCCTCATTACCTCCCTGAAGCAGGACTTACCGTTCCCCAGCTTACCAATGCAGATACTCACGGATGGGTCCTGAGTCCTGTGATTCCTGCAGTAATCGGAATTGTACATGGCGGGGCGCCCACAAACCTCTCCATTCCCATCTATGCCCTTGCACTTGGCCATTCAATCACTCCCCTTGGTGCTGGTAGCAGTAGCCCGACTTGCGAAAAACCATCCTGCGGCACCTTTTGACAGTCTTCCCGTCAACGTGTAGGCAGTGGGTCTGCGATTTCAAGAAATCTTTGGCCTTTCTCGCCTTTGCCGCCTCCTTCTTTCCCTTCTCAGAATTGTCCTTTATTTCCGTTTGAGTTGGAAATGGGTCAGTGGCAAACTGAAGGGCACCCATCTCCTTCTTGCATTCCTTGCAGAGCAGCAAATTCTTCTCCTCATCGTCGTTGGAAAGCAGCTCGTAACCAACTGCCGCCGGGGCCAAAGCAAGATTCCCTACGAGTCCCTCGGTGGCGATAAGAAGGCCCAGACCAAGCACTCCTCCAGCCACCATCAGCGCCCCGCCACCCAGAGTTTTCACGTACGTCTCGGCCGGGTCGTCGCCTACGGACCTGCAGGTGGTGCAGATGGGGGCCTCACAACCCGCTCTCTGACATGTCCACCCAATCGTCTGGTTGGGGATGCCGCAGCGGCTGCAGGCCCCCTTCTCAAGGCCAGTCTCCGGGGCTGTGGTAACAGCGAGAATGCCCCCCCCTATTGCCAATAGTAAGCCTAGGACCAAGCTACCGAAACCCCCACTCCCGGCCCAGCCAATACCGATGAACAGGAGTATCGCTCCTATACCCATCCTCATCTGCACCAGCGGCCTTCCGGGGTCTACATGGGCCTCCTTCTTCACGGCACTTCCCCCCATCTTCACCTCTCGGAGTTTCGGTTTGATGCCGTTCAGGGCATCTAGCTCGCCTACGTCGAACCAGATTGTGGCACAGTCCCCACAGATGTCTATCTTCACGTCGTGCTCGCTCGCCCGCTGTCGACCTCTTCGAGATCCGAATGGTTTGGGTACCGCTATTTCCAACATCGTAGAGGGGCAAACCGGGCAACTGTGCCCCTCTGGGTGCTTTACCCCGGTGTCCTCTATTTTCTCCCGTACTTCGTCTGGGACGACCCCGTGCATCGTCTTGGCCTGTACTGCGAGGCCCCAGCACTTGGTGCATACCAACAGGTCGACGCCCTCGACGCCCTCGGCCGCCTCCGCCCTGAGTTTCCTCGAGCACTTTGGGCAGTCGTAGTCGCTAAGGGTACTCACGTTGGACCTGTTCCGTACACCACCATTAGGGTTAGGGCGGCACACATATGCTCTTGTGCCTGTGAACGTTCCCGGCTCCATGCCTACTGTAGTCAAGATGACAACCAGCGCTGGGGAGATACTGATTGGACTGTACACCGAGGACTGCCCTGAGACCACAGGGAACTTCCTCAAGCTCGTAGATGACGGGTTCTACAACGGCCTGCACTTCCACCGCGTAATCAAGGATTTCATGATCCAGGGCGGCTGCCCTCGCTCGAAGGACCCCAATAGCCGGGCCGCCGGCACTGGCGGGCCTGGTTGGAAGATTCCTTGCGAGGCTTCAGCTCTCGCCAAGTCACACGACAAGCCCGGCCTCTTTTCGATGGCTAATGCTGGACGAAACACGGGTGGTTCGCAGTTCTTCTTGACTACCGTTGCGACTCCGTGGCTGAATGGGAACCACGCTGTCTTCGGCGAGGTTGTCGAGGGCATGGATGTGGTTTACAGCATCGAGAGATGCGACACGGCTGGCGAGAAGCCCAACGATCCGCAGCAGATTATCAAGGTCGAGCGACTCTGACCTCGATTTGAACTACTTTGGGCATTCGAACCGCTTCGCCGACCTGCTATTTCGTTTACCTTCGCGGACAACCGTATTGCTGCGTCCCGAAAGCGAATCTTTATTATTAAGTAATTAACGCCTTTGAAACATGGCAAGACACCGCGTGGGTGACCGCAGAATCATCAGTATCAGCATTCCAGAGGAGTTGGCGAGGAAGCTTGACCGCCGTGTCGGCAAGGGCAGAGAGCAAGGCCGCTCCGTAACCATCGCCAAAATGATCTATCAAGGCCTCGAAGCCGAGACCATCCCTACGCGATTCGAGCGCGCGGTCGAAACCAGGAGCGCTGCAGCCGAATCCGGCGAGGTGCGCGTCGAGAAAGACTCGATGGGCGAATTGCAAGTTCCCGCCGACCGCTATTACGGCGCCCAGACCGCCCGCTCGCTGATTAATTTCGAAATCGGTGACGACAAGATGCCAACCTCGATAATTCGCGCCTTCGGAATCCTCAAACAAGCGGCAGCTGAGATCAATGTCAGCCTCAGCCAATTAGACCCGCAGGTTGGCGCCCTCATCACATCGGCCTGCGACGAAGTGATATCAGGCGTGCTTGACGAGCATTTCCCCCTCAGAATCTGGCAGACCGGCTCGGGAACCCAGACCAACATGAACGCCAACGAGGTCATCGCCAACCGAGCGATTGAGATGGCTGGCGGAGACCTCGGAAGCAAAACCCCCGTCCACCCGAATGACCACGTCAATCGGGGCCAATCCAGCAACGATACCTTCCCAACGGCCATGCACATCGCCGCTGCGGAGGAGATTCACCACAGATTGCTCCCCTCGCTCAGGGCATTACGCGCAGCACTGGCCTCCAAATCCGAGGAGTTCTCAGGCATCGTCAAGATCGGCAGAACCCACTTGATGGACGCCGTCCCACTCACCCTCGGACAGGAATTCAGCGCCTACGTCTCCATGCTCGGAGCCGACATCCGCAGAATCGAAGCAGCATTCGACGACCTTCTCGAACTCGCACTCGGAGGAACGGCCGTTGGAACCGGTCTCAACACCCATCCAGAGTTCGCCGACAAGGTCGCCGACAGAATCGGTGAGAAGACAGGACTGCCATTCATCAGTGCCGAGAACAAATTCGCCCAACTTGCCGCACACGATGCGATAGTAGCGGCATCAGGCGCCTTGAACACGCTTGCTGTGAGCTTGATGAAGATCGCCAATGACATCCGATGGATGGGATCAGGACCACGCTGTGGATTCGGCGAATTGTCCCTCCCGGCCAACGAGCCAGGCTCGAGCATCATGCCAGGCAAGGTCAATCCGACTCAAGCGGAGGCGATGACGATGGTCTGTTGCCAAGTCTTGGGAAATCACACTGCAATCAGCGTTGGAGGCAGCCAAGGCAACTTTGAACTCAACGTCTACAAGCCGATGATGATCCACAATCTGCTGCACAGCACACGACTACTCGCCGACACCTGCAGGAGCTTTTCCGACAAGTGCGTCGATGGGCTTTCTGCCAATGAGGATGCGATTCGCTCTCACCTCGAGAATTCACTGATGTTGGTTACCGCGCTGAACAATCACATCGGTTACGACAGCGCGGCCAAGATCGCCAAGCACGCGCATCAGCAGGGATTGACTCTGCGCGCTGCTGCGCTGGATCTCGGGTTGCTGACGAACGACCAGTTCGATCAATGGGTCAGACCGAACGAGATGATCGGCCCGAAGCAGTGAGACGGCGATTCTTGGAGCCACTCGAAACTGAAGTCAGCGGAGCGAGAGGCTCCGCAATGATTGATAATCTGATGGAATGGGCCGATGCCGTACTTTGGTACAAGGTGGGAGCAGCAGGGGTTCTGCACATGGGGGAGCATCCCCCCTGCTGACTCCGCAGGGTCCGGTTCTTTTCCCCGCCCGAAGGCGGTTCTTTTCTCCGGGTAGATGACTTCTTGACTCCGAAGAGCCCTTTCGCCGTTTCCGATTCCACTGGGATCGCTCCCCGCTTCTTCGTTCCTGTTTCCCTCCCTGGCTCTCACCAGTTCGTTCTTCAGAATCGATGCCGGTCCTCCACGCGTCTCCGCGCTCTCGTTCCCGCCGTGTTTCCCTCCGGTTTCTCTTTCCCCTTCCTTGCGTCCGGTTCTCTTCCACCTTCGTTTCCCACGAATCTGCCTCAGGTCTGTCCCATCTCTGGTTCTCGCCCTTCACACATACATCTCCGGTCTGGTCTGCTGGCACGGTTGCGTTCTCCCCGCCGAAGCGGTGCGGTTGTGTTTTCCCCAACTTTCCCCGTTGCTTCTCTCCCCTTTCTTTCGTCCGGTTCCTTCCACCTCAGTTCGACCGTATCTCCCCTGCCCTTCAGACAGGTTCGATCGTTCCCCTTCCTCCTTTCGGATTCCGGGTTCCCTTCCTCCTTTCGGATTCCGGTTCCCCTTCCTCCTTTCGGATTCCAGTTCCCCTTCCTCCTTTCGGATTCCGGTCCCCCTTCCTCCTTTCGGATTCCGGTTCTACCACCCCAAGTTTGGGGTTCGGTTCTGTGGCCCGCGGTTTGCGCCGAAGCGCGCCCCACACCACTCCCCTGAAGCGGCAACTTTGGTCTGTGCGGGGGAGGCGCTTAAATGTTTCGTTGAATGAGGTACTGTGGACCGGAAATAGGGGTTGGGGATGTTAATTTCCAGTGCGTTCCGAACCGGGCATCAACTGTTTCTTAACATCCTTAACCGCTCTCTCAGCGCCTGATTCCGGTCATTTTCCGGTGCTGAGGAAAGATCCTCTTCCAGACGGCGTTTGACGACTGCTGACTCGAGTAGAATGACTTTTCCGAGGTCATCGCCGAATATGAGTCGATTCTGGCGAGAATCCATGTGTCGGATTCTCGCATCATGTGAGAATTCTCTCGCCTCGGCAGCGAGCAGAGAGACTCGAGATTCGCTGCCGTCCCAACTCGATGCCCAGCCATCACCACTCAGATCCGCAATTGCATCGACAGTGCCATCGACATTTCTCACCCCACCGTCGAACCAGATTGAGCCATCCTCATGGCCGGAGATGAAACCGGAATCCGTTCCGGCGATGGTCGTGACCAAGGATTCGACATATTGCTCAATTCCCTCATCAGTTCCGACAGAACTGATGCTTCCATCACTATGACCGAGCAGGAAACGACCCGCAGAACCGCAAGCACCGCAGGTCACCGGACTGTCTGTGGCGAATTCGAAATGTTCGGCCTTCTCGCCTGGCCGAATCCGCAGAAATCCACACCGAGGCCGACCCAACCCGAGTAGAACCCCCCCATCTTCGTGCAATCCGAAATGCCACGGGCGCTCGTTGATAGTCCATCGCTCAAGCTGCTCGCCAGAGTCATCGAAGCGCCAGATCGTCGCCTCGATGAAGTCATCGATTTCCAATTCGTAAACCGATGAAGACGCCCAAACCACACCACTCCAAGCCTGTACGAAATCACTCCCTCCTTCGAGTTCGCGACTCCACAACAACTGGCCTGACTCAGCGTCAAAGGCATGCAGCGAAGCGGAAGCGGTGGCGTAGATTCGTCCGGCGTCGATTGCGATATCAGAAATCGGACCGCTCACTTCAGCGCGCCATCGCAGATCTCCTGATTCTGCAGACCAACAGCAGAGTTCTCCCCCGTGCGAGCCGGCGAAGATGTGATTCTCGCTCAAACGAGCTAGTGTGCATTTGCTGTCGAGGTCGCGAACGAATGAGGCGAGGCTCTCCAGAGAAGGCTTTGACACGACCCTCCCTCGGAACCCTCGATTATCGAACTTCCGCGTAATCAACCACAGAGGCACAGAGAACACGTAGAGCCTCGCGCAGTGGTCGCGAAGGAAGCTGTTGATTCACTACCTGGAAATCAAACCCTGTGACTCAGTGTTCCCTGTGGTTTCATCGACCGTTCAAGCGGTCACATTGTAGAGGCGTTCGACCTTGTCGCGCAGGTAGGTGACGAATGCATCCGGAGAGGGGGGCGAGCCGGTCGCTTCCTCGATCAGCGCGGCCGGCTCGAGAATGCTCCCACGCGCGTGCACGTGCTCGCGCATCCAAGCCAGGAGCGGTCCGAATTCGCCCCGGCGCATCTGCTCATCATGGTCTGGAAGCACCTTGCGGGCAGCCTCCAGCAGCTGCGCCGAATACAGATTGCCCAGAGTGTAAGTGGGGAAGTAACCAAAGGCGCCGAAGGACCAATGAATGTCCTGCAAGACCCCCAAAGTGCGGTTCGGTGGCCTGATTCCGAGAAATTCTTCGTACATGTCATCCCACGCATCGGGTAGATCATCGACTTCGATCTCGCCCGCGATGAGTTGTTTTTCAATCTCGTATCGAATCATGATGTGAAGGTTGTAAGTCGCCTCGTCAGCCTCGACGCGAATCATGCTCGGCTCGACGAGATTGACAGCTCGCCAGAGGTCATCGGCAGACACTCCCTCCATGAAATCTGGAAAATGCTCCTGCCACAACGGCAAAACCCACTCGCAGAACTCTCGGCTACGACCGACCTGATTCTCCCACAGCCTGCTCTGGCTCTCGTGGACGCCGAGTCCATTCGCTTGGCCGGCCGGCTGAAAGTCGAGGTTTCGCGGCCGGCCTTGCTCGTACAGTCCGTGTCCGGTTTCGTGCATCGAGCCGTACAGTGAGCCGAAGGGATCGGTCTCACTGTAGCGGGTCGTCCATCTGACGTCGTCTGGGTTCGAGCCGCCGCAGAATGGGTGGGTAGAAGCGTCACGGCGGCCTGCTTTGAAGTCGAAGCCAATGGCTTCGGATACCGCTTGGCTGAGGGCTTCCTGGCCTGTTTGACCCCATTTGTTGTCATCTACGAATGCCATGTCGGGGCGCTCGCCGCGTTCTACTACGGCCTTGACGAGTGGTGCGACATTCTCTCGCAGTCCGGCGAAAAGTGGGTCGACTCGGGCCACCGTGAGGCCCGATTCGTAGAGGTCGAGCAGGGCGTCGTAGCGCAGATTCTCGTAGCCCAGATAGTCGGCCTTCTGCCGGCACATGTCGATCATCTTGGCGAGGTCGTCGCGGAAGATCGAGAAATCGTCAGCCGCGCGCGCCTCGGTCCAGGAGACCTGCGATTTCGATTGGTGCTTGGCTAACTCGCCGACGAATTCTGTTGGCAGTTTAGTCGCCTTGTCATAACTCTCGCGCGCGAGGCGGAGGTTTCCTGCCTGTATTTCATCGAGGTCGTCGCGCGACTCCAAATCGCTGAGCAACTCACCGATGCGCGAATCTGTGATCATCTCGTGGCCGGTTCTCGAAATCCACGAGAGTTGTTCTGCGCGCAGTCCAGCGGCTTTTGGTGGCATCATCACTTCCTGATCCCAGCCGACGAGGCCATCGACCTGTGAAATCAAATCGATGTCTTTCAGTCGCGCCATCAGTTCATCGTAAGCATGCATGGGCAGACCTAGGCCCTCTGCCTCATCAACCCCTTCGTTTCGGAGGGCTCTTCAGTCGACTCAGATTTCGACTCCAAGCCAGCCACGCAGCGCGATGCCGATTGCGAATGAAATCGCGCTGACGACGACCAGAATCCCAGCCATTTCAGCAAATCGTCGACCAAACGACTGATCCCGAGCAACGGCGACATAGCCGTTGAACGCAGCAACGATGGCGAGGCCAATTGCGAGGGTCAGTCCGAGAGCCTGTTCATGTGGAGCAAAACCGTAGCGCATGGGGTCAGTATCCTGCAGCATCAAGTATGGCATCACTAGAAGGAAAACGGTGGAGATGTAAGCGATTCCAGTGAAGCCTGCGGCCTTGATGGGAGAGCGTCCATCTGCCTCTTCCTTGGTTGCGAGATATTCTGACGCAGCCATGCTGAACGAGGCCGCGATTCCGGTCACGAGGCCCGCAAGGGCCACGAGGTTGAGCGATTGGAATGCGAAAGTGAGTCCGGCGAGTGCGCCTGTGAGTTCGACGAGAGCGTCAGACAGTCCCAAGATGATGCTGCCCAGATACTTCAGCCCCTCCTCCTCGAGAAGTTCTATCAATTCAGCTTCGTGAGCCTCCTCCTCCTCAGCGATCTCATCGAGACCCAATTCGCGGTACTCCGACGCCATTCGCTTCTCGCCATTCTCCATCATCTTGACCGTGAAAGTCACTCCGAAGAAGCGTGCCAACAGAATCTGCCAGAAGACGATCAGCGCGAAGGGTCGCACATCGCGGCCTGTGCGCTCGGCGATAATCGACTCATGTCGCTTCTCGTCCTTCGCGATTCGCTCGAGAATATCTCGATTCGTCTTGTCTTTCTGACGACTCGCCAACTTGCGATAGACGGCCGCTTCGGTGGCCTCCATGCGCTGAATCCTCAGCAACCGTTTCAGCGTCGGCTCATCCATCAAAGGCAATCCCTAAGCCGCCGCTCATCAACTCATCTGCGAATCCCTTTCAACAGGCCCCTGCCAGACACGGTCGATGCGCGAAGCGATAGAGGATGTTTGGGATAATCTCGTCGACGAGATCGAGGAGCGTGGATTCGATCATCGATTGGTTATTCCTGGGACTTTGGCGATCGGGGTTGCGGCAATCGTTGTCGTAGCGACGCTGTTTTCTCTAGGTGCGAGTCTCGTATTCGACGAGCCGAGTTCTTCGAGCAATGTGCTCGACCTCTCATTCAACGAAGCCGTATTCATGCCGCGCGCCGAAGAGTGCATCGACGAGGGCAACGGACAAGACTCGCCAGAGTTTGCAATCGGTTACGAGCCGAGCCTCGCGATGGATAGTGCGGGCAACCTCTTCATCACGGCTCATAAGGACCTGCGTTGGGGTGGCACGGGGACTCCGCTCGGGCCAATCCTTGGGGGGCCATTCGATTTCTGGTACGCCTGCGAGGAGGGCGAAGAGACGACTTGGGATTACTGGGCGAGTTGGTTGTGGAAGTCCAACGACGGTGGACTGACTTGGGGGGCTGGTGACAATTTCGAGCCGACCCCCGGAAATCATCTGATGGCGAATTATCTCGCCGGCGGCTCGGAATGTCTGGGTGATGAGGGTGATATCGCCGTCGACGGCGAGGATGTTGTCTACTATCTTGACACGACATTGGAAGACAATTGGTGGCACAAATTCCTCGACGGCGGCAATACCTACGAGGGCGGAATCTGCGACCGGATGAACACAATGGCCGCGGACGACAGACCTTGGGTCGCAGCTCAGGGTGATGGCATCGTCCACTACCTTGGCAACTCGGGCGCCAGCCCACCCGAATGCAGTGGCGATGTCGGACGTTACTGGTATTATCACTCTGAGAACGGCGGCGACTCCTTCAGCCAATGTTACGCGATGCCTGGCGGTTGGTCGACAATCGCCGCCGAAGCAGACGGAACTTACGTCTATGTCGCCCAGGAGAGTTCGGACGGCGGCAGTGGCAACGTCATCGTGCGAATCAGCGATGATTACGGTCGCGGCACGGGACCGAGCCCTTCGGATGGCACTTGGCAAGAGCCGGTCAGCGTCGGGCCTCGTAACGGAAACTGCCCGGAAGGTTACCCCGTCATCGAAACCAACGAAATCGGCACGGTGGCGGTGATTTGGGCCGATTGTCCAGATGGTGGAACCGGCCCTTGGGACATGAGAATCGCGCTTTCTTACGACCGTGGCATCAATTGGTCGGAGTGGGAGATCACGCCCTTCGAGCGCGGAATGAACATGTATCCCTTCGTCTCGATTTCAGATAATGATGTGATTTCAGTTGCGTTTTACGGTCTTGATTTTGACCAGAATGGCAGCGAAGATGGCTATACTGCGGGCAAGGAATGGTTTCTCTACGCGGGCGCATTGCAGGCACCACAGGCCAACGATTCCTGGGACTTCTCGATTGCTGACCCTGCTCCGCTCCACACCGTCACCTCCTACGAGGAATCGAATGGTGATACCCATGCTCTGCACGATTTCTTCGAGACGGTGATCAGTGCTGATGGCAGCCGTCTCGGCATCGCCTACCAGCAGAATATCGGATTGCATCCTTTCGAGGATGATGAGGAACAGCGCTACATCAAATTCGTCAGCGTGAATATCTCAGGGATTGTCGATGTCGAATTGGACGTCGCAATCGACGGAGCCGTTGATTCGACATTCGCCTGTGATGGTCCTTCGCCAGCACTCAGTTGGACCGGCGTGCCGGCTGCAACCAAGAGTTTCGCTGTGACCCTGCGCGACCCTGACGCAGGCGATTTCGAGCATTGACTGGTTTCGATACCTCGGCCTGGAGAATTGAGAGTCGGTAATTCGTTAATTCCACCAGTCTTCTTCATCGGTTCCACAGTTACGAAGGGCTTTCTCTACGATGTCCATTAATTCATCAGGGTTCCTCTCTACGTTCACTATTTCCTCTCTGATTAGTTCATCTCCCAGCAGTTCCCTTACCGAAACGTGGTCGTCCCCTCCTTTGTCCCCTAGGAAAGAAATCTCCAGTTGTCTCCCTTTCTCCTTTGTATCCTCAAGATAAATCAATTCGGAGTCCCCATCGAAACTGGATATAATTGTCAACAATTCTATTGTCGACCGTGCTTCGAATTCCTTCTCTTTAGTTCCGTCAATGAGTACTGAGAAAGTGCGAGATCCTCCCTCGAATTTTTGGGCCTGAGCATCTAATGCCTGAGAGATCGCGAGGGCCTGATCCATGTCCAGTGAATCGAAGTTTTTCTTAATCCACGCAGACCTTGCCATGGCTTGAAGCTCCATCGCCTCGGGGCCAGAGTCCCAACCGCCCTGGACTTGTCCACTAGGCCCAACCTTAGTAGCGTCGTAAACCATTTTGTACCTCTTGTGGGAGTGTTCTGGGAGAGTCTTCTCGAATGACCTCGCGGTGAAAAGGGCGAGGAGTGGGAGGAGTACGCATGACGATGCACATAGGAAGTAGAGTATGGCCCCCCAACCTGAACCCCACGATAATGAAAATAGGCGATATGGGCCAAATACCATCATGGTGAATATCAGAAATATTGTTGATCCAACTATGACCCATATCCTAGGCGCCCTGTTGAAAGCAAGGAATGAGAACATCAGCGTAGTATCAGAGGCCATAAGGTCGTCTCTCAAAGAATGTATTGTATAGTTATCCACGGCATCAGATTATTTCTGAGCCAAGACCCATTCAGAAATCCACTTCTCGTCTGATGTGACAAGGAAGTATGGGCAGTTTCGATGTCGATTATCTAGAGGCCAACACGCTGAGAGAAGTCAGCATCTCGGCGACTTATTCGCAGTGACTGACTCATAACGAAGCCTTTTCTGCTCATCTCCCGCAGTCCAAACGTGGAACTCAATCACACTTCGGTCGGTTCCGGCACGCCGGTTCTGCTGATTCATGGGCTTGGCTCGAGCATTGCTGATTGGTATTTGCAGATGGATGATTTTTCGGCGGACCACGAGGTCATCTGCTGCGACTTGCGCGGACACGGCGACTCAGCCAAAGCCGCTGGACCATACTCGATGGAGATGCTCACCGAAGACGTCTCCGAGTTGATTTCGGCGCTCGGTCGCGGCC
>Ga0208879_1000319_pt1 | contig 50345 bp, 39 predicted proteins | sample Knorr_S15_td_Bot_FD_185605 | JGI IMG/M metagenome (GOLD analysis project Ga0208879, IMG submission 185605) | Marine microbial communities from Southern Atlantic Ocean transect - Knorr_S15_td_Bottom_ad_5009_LV_A (SPAdes) (version 2) | ecosystem: Environmental > Aquatic > Marine > Oceanic | place... | reverse complement strand
TCCAGCGCCCATTTTGCCACATCGATTCGGTGCACTCCGTCGTTGCCCAAATCGCCGGATCCGTAATCTAAAAACCAGCGCCAATTACCGTGAAACCGCCGCACGTTAAACGGGCGGGATGGAGCGGGGCCGAGCCACATATCATAATCGACGCCAGCGGGTGGTTGACTGTCCGCTGGCTTACCAATATTTGATTGTTTGGCACTTTCCCAGGCTTTGGCGACAAGCACCGTCCCTAATTCACCACGGGAGATCCATTGCATGGCTTTTTGAAAATGGGAACTAGTCCGAGATTGAGTCCCCATTTGGATAATGCGGTTGTACTTGGTCCCAGCTTGAACCATGCGCTGCCCTTCGAGCATGTTGTGTCCATCGGGTTTTTCGACATACACGTCCTTGCCCGCTTGGCAGGCCTGGATGGTTGGTATGGCGTGCCAATGGTCAGGCGTGCCGACGACGATCGCATCGATACTCTTGTCGTCAATCAGATGACGGTAGTCCGACGTAACGTAGGGCGCACTACCGGCGATAGATTTTACAGCCTCGACTGCTGCGATGTGCTTGCGAGTGTCGACGTCGGCCAAACCGACCATCTCCACATCTTTTTGGGCGGCAAACGTTCGCATCAAGAATCCAGCGCGACCATGTGTGCCAATCATTCCGATGCGGATTTTGTTATTGGGCCCGTTGGCAGCAGCCCGCAGCAGGTCAGTCGAAAGCGGGGCCGTGGTGGCTACTATGGTTGCTGTGGTCGCATGTTGTAACAGGTTTCTCCGCTTCATGATTGTCTCTTCCAGTTCATGAATCCATATCAATATTCAATTCAAGCCGGTGGGGAATGGCAGGGTGTTTGGTTGCCTGAGATCTGCAACTGAATTATAGCAGAATGGGCAGAAAGATATGGCTTAACAGTTGTGAGAGGGACCCGAGGGGGAAAACCCAAATCAGGGAGGTCCTAATTGCCGCCGGTGTTATAGAACAGTGCGCGTTTGTGTCCCGGTAGAGAATAATCGAACCCACATTTCTCCAAAAAATCTCCTGAGGAGGAAATTGCCATGACCTCGAGGACTTGGTGCTCTTTCGCCTTGGCCAGGCAGGCGGCAATGAGTTGCGTGCCAATACCCATTCCGTGTGCCTGTGAGGAAACTGCTAAACACTGAATCTCGGCGAGTTTACGAGAATATATCTCGATTGCGGCAAAACCAACAAGCTCGTCGCCATCCATCGCAACGAACCCATGCTCCAACAAATCAGAAACTTCTTTAGCGGAACGTGGGATTAACAGCTGCTGCTGGACAAAAGGTTCGATAAGGTCAAGTATCAAACCTTGGTCGCGCGGCTGAGATGATCGTATTTGAAATGAAACACTCATAAAAAACTCGGCAGCAAAGGTCTACTGATAATAGTATCGGCAGAAATGCCACAGTGAATCGACACGAATTGGCGGAGGATTGTCTGCCAAGGGGTAGGCGACTATTCGTAGCGGATTTCGAGGATTTTGAAGCGCGTGGTACCAGCCGGCACAACAATTTCGACAACATCGTCGATTTTGCTTCCTAAGAGACCCTGCCCAACTGGACTGGTGATTAGATATTTGCCGGCGTCGTAATCCTCATCGCCGGCGCCTACGAGTGTCATTTCTTCTTCGTCATCAAAATCAAGATCGAGAACCTTTACTGTTGCGCCAAAGGCGACTTCATCCCTGGGAACAGTGGCCATGTCGATGATTTGTGCGCGCGACAACTGACCCTTAATTTGATTGATTTTAGCTTGCAATAAGCCTTGTGCTTCACGTTGGGCGTGGTACTCAGCGTTCTCTTTCAAGTCTCCTTCTGCGCGAGCCTCGGCTATCTTTTCGGTGATCGCCGACATTTGGTCACCCTCCATAAGTTCCACTTGCGTTCGCTTACGCTGATACGCTTCACGGGTCATTGGCACACTGCTCATAGTAGTCCTCGAGTGTTCAGTCTATTGTTGGTTAGTGAGTTGTGGGCTAACGGCTTTGGCACTCATTTACAATATTGAGAGCTGTAAAGAATTGCAGCGCAACCTTTGCATTGAACCATTTTCCCAACACGCAATTCGCTCTCCATTTGCAACGAAATTTGTTGAAAACAAGTGCCACAACAGTTTTCGATCACTTCGGCTAATCCTTCCGGCCCGCGGGCCTCGGTCATACGGCTATATTCGCTACGAAAATCGTGGGGTAAATTACCTTCCGCGTCTCTAAGTTGTAACTCAATGCGAGAGATTTCCGTCGCCAATGAAGATTCTTCCTGAGCGATATATGATTCCGTTTCGACCAATGAAGTCCGAGAATCTTCCAGGTCGTTATGTAATGTGTCAAGCGATGCTTGCTCTCCTTCAAGATGGTCATACTGCTGTAAAATCTCATCGGAAATGCTGCTGACGTTTTCGTTGATAGCAGTAATTTCATTATTAAGTGTTTGGTATTCCTTGTTACTTGAGCACTCCCTTAATTTGCCTTTCAATATTTCGACGCGAGCTTCGCGCTCGCCAAGCAATAATTCCTGTTCTTTGGACACCAGCGTTAACTTTTGAATATCGGCTTTTTGATGCTCGTGGCCAGACTCGGCTCGGACGAGACGAAGCTGGGCAGCATCGAGTTGCTTTGGACAGCGTTCGAGCCGAGCACGCAGATCAGTCAGTTGCGTGTGAATTCGGTGGAGATCGCGTAAGATGTCTACAGTGGCGGTCATAATTGCGTATCCGAGCAAGCATTTAGATTTCTGGGTATCTCTCTTCTTGCTTGATGATAACAAATATTCAGGGTCTTGTGCACTGTCTCGACGACGTTCTTGGCGCACATGTTTAGGTGAACTGTGCCAAGGGTACACGAGGGCAGGGAGACGGTGGGTTGGATTTACTCTGTTCTTTCTGCCAAGAATCCCTCGATTTGCTGACTCCGAACGGGATTTTGAAGCTTCCGCACTGCCTTGGCCTCAATTTGACGGACGCGTTCTCGAGTCACCTTAAAGATACGACCAACCTCCTCGAGGGTATAGGTGTATCCGTCACCCAGTCCATAGCGGAGGCGAATGATCTCTCGTTCGCGGTAGGTCAATGTCTTGAGTATGCCTTCAATTTGTTTACGAAGGATCGAATTATTGGCATTTTGAACCGGATTATCCTGCCCTGAATCCTGCACAAATTCGCCAAAACTATTATCTGCTCCGTCCCCCACGGGTTTATCGAGGGAGACTGGATGTCGACCGATATCGAGAATGCGCCGTACCTCGTCGGCATCAACATCAGAACGTTTTGACATTTCATGCATAGTAGGTTTACGTCCCAATTCCTGTAACATTTGAGTTTGCAGGTTTCGTAGTTTGGACAGTATATCAATCATATGAACTGGGATGCGAATCGTGCGACCCTGGTCCGCGATTGCACGAGTGATCGCTTGGCGGATCCACCAAGTTGCATAGGTTGAGAATTTGAAACCGCGGCGATATTCGTACTTATCGACCGCCCGCATCAACCCCGTATTACCTTCTTGGATGAGGTCGAGAAAACTCATGCCACGATTACGATATTTCTTAGCGATGGACACCACTAGTCGGAGGTTGCCACTTGAAAGGTCGCGTTTAATATTGTCGTATTGCGTAAATCGTTTTTTGCAGAGTTCACAGCGTTTGAGGAGACTAGCGGGAGTTTCTTGGGTAATCAGCATCAAGTCCCGTAGTTCTCGTTTGAGGTTCGCTCGCCGATAACGAGCGTCTTTGGAACGGCCTCCTTTTAAACTGGCTAATTGTTGGACCAGCAGCTGCATGCGTTGGGAAAACTCTTCGAGTTGTTTCATTAGTGGCAAGATTCGCCGGGTGCGGAGGCTCATTTCTTCCACCAGGGTGATTGCTTTCTGTCGTCCGCGAATAAACTTGATCCTTGCCTCTTGTTTAGCTTCCTTGCTTTGTGACCTGCTAATGAGAACGCGGTAGTGGGTTTTGGTCTGTTCGAGGATATGTTCGATCGTGGAAATGTTATGGGGCATGCGCGCCAATATTTGCTCTTTGCTGAGTTGCTCCGTCAGTGACACTTTGATGGTGCGGTCAAACGGCAAGTCCCCGTCATGGACCTTCTTGATGGCTTCGAACGTCGAGCGCATTGCAAAATCGCATCCGAGCACACTTCGACGAAACATCCGCCGCGTTTGTTCGATTTGCCGCGCTAGCGAGATTTCCTGGTCGCGGGTCAAGAGCGGGATTTCAGACATTTGTGTCAGATACAGCCGGATTGGGTCGTCGCTGAGTTTGGGCATTCCGGTTGCGGCGGGTTGCTTGGCGGTGAGGGTTGTCGCCGTATTGAGGGAGGCGTTAACTGGATCCGGAACTTTGGAAACGACCTTGATTCCCTGCGACTCCAACTTGATCAGAAGTTCGTCGACGCTTTCGGGCGAAAAGTCGTCGTCAGGCAAGCAGTCATTGATTTCATCGAGCGTAAGGTAACCTTGCGATTTTCCTTTAACGGCAAGTAATTCAAATTGTTCTTCAAATAGCTCCATGTGTCGTAACCCTCCTGCGCTTCATGCGCGTCGCTGGACACCCGATATAAATGTTATTGTTATCGCGGGATGATGAAAAATCCATTTGTCATCATTCGGATAAACCCCGATCAAGTCTTTGTTGTTCCAGAAGTTGCTGCAAAAGTCTCATCTCTTCTTCGTCGTTGACTTCATTGCTATGTAACTTTCGGATTGTCTCGCGTTCTTCTCCGTCGCGTATCTCGCGTTGAAATTTGTCAATTAACGATTCAAGTCGAGCAGTTGGCGTAAGTTGCACGGTCGATTCTTTGGTTTTAGCGTTTTCTTCCGCCTGAACCAATACGAATTTGAGTGTAGGGTCCTCGATTTTCAATAATAAATGGTCAAAAGATATTTCATCACCCTGATTCACAAACTCCGCCAAAAATTCGAATATATGCCGCAAGTTGACTGAGCGAAACATATCGGGATCAAAACTACGTATTGCACCTGGGGTTAATTCTGGGTGCAAGACGAGCAATTCAAGAATTTCCGATTCGGTGGCATCTAAAACATCTGGTCGAGAGGATGGGGTAACTTCCTCGAGTCTTTCCTGTGAGTTTCGCGACCCATTCTCCCGTCTAATAGTGCTAAGTTGCTGCCGCAAGTCGTCTGCGGGTAGGGAAAAGGCGCGCCCTAGTCGACCTAAAATGAGTTGTTCACGGCGCCTATAGTCAACATCTGAAATTGTTTGGTCACGGGGAACCATGGCGAGCGTTGACAGAATATTGTGAATGGCCTGCGCGCTTTTGTGAGTATCCACTGCAGGGTTTATGCCCCTTAACTCGATGTTAACTTTGTGCTGTAACGCATCGACTGACGTGGCAATCAACTCAAAGAAGGCATCCGTACCGTGGTTCTGTAGATAATCACATGGATCGAGACCATCGGGAAGCGTGAGGATACGTAGATCGAGATGTCCCTTGACAAAGTGTTCTAAGACCTCATTCGCCCGCCGCCGACCAGCATCATCTCCGTCGAGGACCAGTGTTACTTCCTGAGCAATTCGCTTTAGGTGCTGCACGTGGATATCGTTAATCGCTGTACCGAGGACGGCGACCACATTAGTAACACCATACTGGTTGGCTACGATAACGTCGGTATACCCTTCCATCACCAGTGCCTTACCGCCCTTGCGTATGGCATCGAGAGAAACATCGATTCCGTAGAGTTGCTCGCTTTTGGAAAATATAAGCGTCTCTGGTGAATTAACATATTTCGCAGCGCGATCGTCAGCGAATTGGGGTAATATCCGTCCGCCAAACGCGACGGTACGATTTTGTGTGTCGTGAATGGGGAAAAGCACTCGTCCCCGAAAAAAATCGTAATAGCTATTCCGATCAGAATTGTGCCCCAGCAAGGCAACCGCTTTAAGGACTTCTTGGGAGTAGGGCGAGTCAGCGATTTGGTTGGCTAGAAAATCCCAGCGATTTGGCGCAAAACCGACTTGGTAAGTTGTTAGGCTTTCGTGAGTGATGCCGCGTTGTTCGAAATAATCTCTAGCGATCTGCGCATCGGCGTGGTGTAAGAGGTATTGATGAAAGATATTTTTAGCCCATGCGGCAGCGGCATAGAGAGTCTTCTTGTCATTGGGCGAACCTGGCGCGATGTCGTCGCGGCGGGGACCGGAAAGTTGTACACCCGCTGCTTCGGCAAGGATTTCTAGTGCTTCGCGGAAATCGACACCCTCGCGTTGCATTACAAAACTAAAAATATCACCGCCAATGTCACACACCCAACATTTCCAGGTTTGACGCTGAGCGTCGACTTGCATACTAGGGCGTTCATCATCGTGCCATGGGCACAATCCAACATAGATCCGACCTCGTTTTTGCAGATGGATACTTTGCCCAGTTAGGTCAACAATGTCCGTCAGTTGCCGTACTTGCTCCTTGGCATCATCATTGAATTCAGTTGGCATTGAGGTAACCGGTACGTGGGAAGTAGAAATCTGATTGGATGTTGATGTTAAAGGCGAAAAAGTAATGACACTAACAAATAGAATGTTACTGTGCTTGGTAAGTATAGTATTTTCATGAGTACGCTGCGAGTGTCATTTGGAACAGCCATGTTTTTCAATAAGTATATTTGACTTTTACTTGGCAATTGTTGTAGTCTCATGATGAATTGCTTCAGAAACGGAAGTCCGGATATACGACGGTCAACGAGTTGCCCAGTCAGGAGGGGTGCAACGATGCAAAACCCGATTTACTGCAGTCAAAGCGCATTCGAATTATTCGTGTCGCAAATCGGACAGCTTGAAACAGATGCCGGTATTTGCAATGCGGTGACAGCGATTGCGATGCATTTTGATCGGGGAGTTTCTCCGCAAGTTGTGGCTTTAGAACTGGACGACATAGCAAATCAAGTCTGCAACAGAGTTGTTAGCGGTAGCAGTCGTGCCCTGACGGCACATTTACATCAGGTGCTTTTTGAGGAACTTGGTTTTCGAGGTAACACAAAAAATTTTTTTGACCCAAAAAATAGTTTTTTGCCGTACGTGTTAGAGCGAAAGTGTGGGATACCGATCACGTTGGCCTTGGTGTATAAGTTGGTGGCGGGACGTTGTGGGTTGGATGTGGTTGGGCTTAATACCCCAGGTCATTTTCTGGTTCGTCTAAACCTAGAAAATGAACGGATGATCGTTGATTGCTTTTGCGGCGGAGAATTGCTCAGCGCCCACGAGGTTAGCAGTCGCGCTATGATGATGACGGGTTGCCAAGAATTGGCCGATTCTGCTGTGATTGAAGTCGCAACACACCGGCAATGGGTGACACGGATTCTTGCTAACCTGATTCACGCATTTTCGCTTGAAAATCGTCCCATGGATATAGCCGCTGTCTCTGAGTTGCACGATGTGCTGAAAGTTGCATACTGATTTGAACCACACTCGTTTCGCATGACTCTCAGTGTTCGTGTTTATTGGGATCGCGGTCGATGTGATTCTGATTTATGTGCAGGTGTAGTCGGGGAAGCTGTTCGAGTAGTTTTACAAGACCCTCATCCGTGACAACGGTGTCGTCGAGGTATAGTGATTGTAGGTGCTGCATGCCGTAGAGTGCAGGTAACCCTTGGTCATCAATTGGGACTGCGATCAAATGCAAAAAAGATAACGATGACATTGTGGCAATGGATTCAAGCGATTTATTGGACAAGCGTTTTCCACCGATTCGCAATAGCTCAATATTTGGGTGGGCGGATAGAGCGAGAATCCCATCGTCAGTAAAATCGGCCTGCGGCAGATTTAAAAATTGTAATGATTTCATGTTAATGATGAAGGGAATTGCGGCATCGGTCAAACGTGAGCGAATGCGGAGTTGAATTAGATTCTCCATGGACGCAAGAGGGATAAGCCCTTTTTCCGACATATTGCTGCTATCAATTAATATACTGGTGATATGATTGCTATTGGCGAGTAACAACAGTTCCTGATCGGTTACCTGCAGGCCATCCAAATCTAGAGTCGTTTTCGCTGGATTGGTCAGCGTATCATTAATGACTTGTCTTGCCGTTGTCTGGGCCGCGATTGCGGGGGACTGTCGCGTCTCAAGCAACGGAGCGTCACAAGCGGCAATTAGCAGGACTGCTAGCATAGCGTAGAGCTGAACAGTCGTGATTATCCATCTAGGGCAACGACGGGTGGAATTTGAGTTGGACACTGGAACAGGCATAAGAAGAATTTACAAGTAGGTGGAAAACAACGATAGCGTGTACTATATTGATAAGTAGCAAATCGTTTTGTTTATTATACATCGCACTTCCAACAACGTAGTAGGGATAGGAAGCCAATGAGAAGAATGCAACATAGTCTGGTTAGTTTGTTATTATTGTTCACCCTGTTTGCTGGGCTTGGAATGCAAGAAACGGCGCCTCCTGCGGGGGAAGCCTTGGTAACGGCGGCGATGGCCTTTCAAGGTACTTTGACTCCAGAGCAGAGCAAGGTTGCGGTGCTGGCCTATGACGATGAACGTCGGGTTGATTGGCACTTTATTCCAAAGGCTGAACGCAAGGGTCTAATGGTACGCAATATGACGAGGGCACAGAAAACAGCCGCAACGGCTGTTTTAAAGGCAGGTTTGAGTGTATTGGGCCATCGCAAGGTGCGACAGATTATGGCACTCGAGGCAGTTCTGCAGGATTTGGAAAAAGAAAATCCTGGAAAGTTTGCTCGGGATACTTTGCGATACTATTACACGCTTTTTGGTGATCCGGGTGAGACGGGCACGTGGGGATTAAGTATCGAAGGACATCACTTGTCGTTGAATTTTGTGATTAAAGATAGCAAAGTCGTTTCGTCGACACCACAAGTTCTTTGTGCGAACCCGACCATTGTGAAATCCGATGTCGGTAAAGTTAAAGCGGGTACTCGGGTATTGAAAAACGAAGAAGAGTATGCTTTTCAACTGGTGAATATGCTAGACGCTGAGCAAACCAAAATTGCAATCGTTGACCAGAAGGCCCCTCGCGAAGTGCGTAGCGCTGGCGCTGCACAGGTGCCTCCGGGCGAACCAATCGGAATTGCCTGGGCTGATCTGAATAAAGATCAACGCAATCTGCTGCGGAAGATAGTACGAGTTTATGCGGCGACGATGGCACCGGCTATTATGGCAGAGCGGATAGCTGATATTGGTGAGGGCAAATGGATGAACGTACATTTCGCTTGGGCAGGCGCCACAAAACCAGGCATCGGGCACTACTATCGAATTCAGGGACCAACATTCGAAATTGAATTTGTAAACACTCAGCCGGACGCCGCCGGAAACCCCGCAAGTCACATTCATTGTATGTGGCGGGACGTTCGAGGCGATTTTGCGATAAGTAAGTAAGGGTCTTTCGTTTAGTACTATCTATGCGCAAAAGTTCCAGCACGCTGCGGTTTTGAGATAAACCAACATTTATTAAGGTTTTACATTGCCTCCGTTGGAAACCCCTTCGTAGGCAGGTCAGTGGACGTACTGTTGTTACGGAGGCCGAAGGTAAAAGCGACTCCGGCTAAGCCCTAACAGTCGCCGCTGAACCGACAGAATCGGTCTCGATGCCATGGGCTAAGGAGCACCGCCAAGCAAATAATTCGCCTTTTTGAAAATGCGGTTGAACATCGGACGCGTCAGGCGACCGGTAAACGTGTTCTGTTGGCTTGGATGATAGCTTCCTAGCACTACACGACCGTCGGGTAATTGAAAAGTAGCACCATGACTGAATTTTGGTATCGGTCCAGCGTACAGACCGCTATGTCGTAAATAGTCGATCGTTGCCCGCCACGCGATTTGACCAAATGCTAAAAACACTTTGACCGGCAGGATCGCCACTAACTCGGTTAACCATGGCTGGCAATTTTGTACTTCTTGTGCGGTAGGTTTGTTTTGCGGTGGCGCGCAGTGGCAAACATTTGTAATGGCACAATTGATCAATTTAAGTCCGTCGCCGGTGTGTGTGGAATCACGTTGATTGGCGAATCCAGCCAGGTGTAGGGCTCGATATAACCAATCACCACTGCGGTCGCCAGTAAAGATGCGACCGGTACGATTGGCTCCGTGCGCTCCAGGGGCCAAACCGATAATTAACAGTTCCGCTCGTGGATCCCCAAAATTGGCGACCGGCTGGCCCCAATATTGCTCATCAATAAACGCTCTTCGTTTGGTTTTAGCCATTTCTTGGCAATGTTCGATTAGCCGGGGACACGTATTACAATTGACAATCGACCTGTTGAGCCTGTTCCAGCGTCTGGTATCGGCGGTGCGGTTGGAACTCATTTTCGGGGTGCTAATAGGTTGGAGACCGCGGTCTCGATTGTCGAGTGAGTAAACTTGAAAGACGCTTCGATTAAACGCTGTGGAATAACCCTTTGAGATTCCAATAGTACTTCGGCAAACCCGCCCAGTAGTATGCGTAACATAAACGCCGGAACAGGAAAAATAGCTGGTCTCCTTATCGACTTAGCGATGGCTGCAGTCAGTTGGTTGTTGGTGGCGGATTGTGGGGCGACTATGTTGTATATCCCTGAACAACTTGTGTCATTGATTAGGAATGCGAGCGCCGCTATACAGTCGCCAATGTGAATCCATGGTACCCACTGCGTTCCTGAGCCTATACGTCCGCCGACGAACATTTTAAATGGCCTTACCATCTGCGGAAATGCACCGCCAGCAAGACCCAACGGCACACCTAGTCGCGTGGTGATCACGCGGATGTCGGTTTGTTCTAGTTCAGTTAACGGTGCTTCCCAAGCTTGCACGACCGTGGATAGAAAATCCGTACCTGGTGAGCTCAACTCCGTGAGTTCATCGTCGCCAGAAAAGCCATAATAGCCAACAGCGGAACATGACATAAACGTCTCTATACTATGAGACCCCTGCAGTAGAAAATTCGTCAGGTTTTGCGTGCCCTTGACGCGACTATCGTAAATTCGATTCTTTTTAGATTCGGTCCAGCGACCGGCAGCAACTGGTTCACCGCTGAAGTTAACTAGGGTGTCCATTGTGTCAAAGGCTTGTGGCGGCGGATCGCCATCCGTGGGTTCCCAAGCAACTGCGCCTAAGAATTCCGCAGGACAAGCGAGTGATTTACATTGCTTGGCAGCGCGGGCAGGATCACGCGATAGAATTCGAAATTGGTCTTCGCTCGTTAGATTAAGCAGAAAGTTGGTGCCTACGAAACCGGTCGCACCAGAGATTAGATAAGCAGTCATAAAACGACCATTGTATAGTTTAAAAGGATGAGAAGTCGTCACGGAAGTAGAGTACTGAAAAGCCTAGCCCAATTCGACACTACCTGCAAATGAGCGGTGGAAATGAACGTGTTTCCATTGACCATCCTGATTCTCCCAAATCCGCGTTTCTTCATAACTTCCGACGGTATCATGTGCTTCGGCGTCAATTGCTTGTACTAACCGTACGTAGGTCACGCAAGCGGCATTTTCGCCAAGCATCCGAATATTCGGCGAACAAATCGTGGATTGACTTGCAGAGCCAGTCGAGCGGTTCAGGTAAAAATAGTGGAATGGCAGTCCTTCTACGAGTTGCCCCAACGCCTCGGGTTCATAGGCGGTGAGCGAGACGTCGCAAAGTTGGGTGTAGGTTTCCCAGTCCTTGGAATCAATCGCTTGCAGCAATCGTTCGCTGAGTATCAATAATTCATCTTCTATACAGGCTGTCATGATAAGTCATTTTCCAAAAATGATAGACCAGGGGTTAGGGTTGGTTTATTGAGTGTCGCAACCACGATGGAGTTTCCGCAGCGAGGCTCTTGGATCGAGATGGTCTTGCCGCCGCCGATCTTTTCTAGGCCCTCGGGGATCTTTACGGTGGCGACGTAAACCGCAATCGCCAGCAACAAGAGGAAGCCAATCACACCAAATATGTTAGTTACTAAACCGTTTGTGCGTTCACCCATTACATCGCGAGAATTAGTCAACCACAATAGTACGCCAGCAATTAGCGGACCCGCGATGACGGTTACCGCTTGAGCAGCGACAACTGCAGGCACGGCACTCATTCCCCAAGCCTTGACGAGTAATGCGACGATCATTCCCGTCAGCAATACCACTGTAGTAAGTACCTTTGGCCCTTTACTGTCCGCCGTTGAGCCCAAACCCAAACCATCAGAAAGAATAAAACCAGCGATCATTGAGTTAACCAAGAATGACGAATAGGCTGCGCAAAACAGCCCTACGCAAAACAGGATTTTACCTTTACTACCAAATGCTGGTTCCAACGCTGCTGCCACCTGTTCGACATTTTTCAAGTCTTGCCCTACGAGGACGGCAGCGGCGGTGGACATCAGCATGATTGTAATCACAGCCATAATGACAGAGCCGATCCGGGCGTCGATGATCACGGTTTTCAATTCTGATGCCTTCCAACCTTTTTGTTTTGCTAGGTACGCTTGAAAATAGGCGGCAGCGACAACGAAGGTTGTGCCCACCAGTCCGAGGACTTCGATTTTAAGGAACGCGCCTGTGGTAGGTAGAAGGCCCCTGAAAAAAGAAAATAGTTCTGGTCCGGCAAAGAACAAGTTTATTGCAAAACAGGTGAGCATTAGACCCACAAAACACATCATTAGTTTTTCGAGTGCTTGATAGAAATCTTTAAAGAAAAACAGAAACGAAATAGAGAGTGCGTTAAAACCGACGACTAACGCGATAGACCAATTGGTAGATAGAAAGACGTCGAAGGCGGATTGAACGCCGAGGTTATTTCCGAATTGGAAGGCGGTTGAAATGAAAAATACACATAGGCCAACGACAACCGCTAACCATCTTCCAGCTTTGCGAGTGAGAATCTCTGCGGGGGATTCCTGCGCGACGACTCCTAAACGTGCACCCATTTGCATATAAAACATCATAAAAATACAGGCGGTGATGACAACCCATAACATGGAATACCCCTGATTCGCGCCAACTTTACTACTCGCGAGGATACTACCGGGTCCGATGACAACGCAGGCTGTGATGAGACCGGGTCCGATCGCCTGATACCAACGTCGTTTCACAGGAGATTGCTGGAGGTCGGTCATGTGGGTGCTCCGAATGCATCGTTTGGGGGATTATGGGTTGTTGTTGATTTTCGCGTTGTAGCAAGACATTATTGTACAACAACTGCGGACGTCAATCGATTGATTTATAGTTCTCTATAGATGCAGAAATATTGTTTTCGATAGCGGCGATACATTGTTCTATGTGTTTTTCATGGGTCCGAAAACACAACACGCAGATTCGTATCAAAAAATGTCCGTCAATTGTTGTCCCAGATAAAAATATCTTACGTTGTGCATTGATGCGTGCCAGAAAGTACTGATTCAGTGAATTTAGCGAAGTTTTCGACGGAAAATCAGGGGGTGCTATGCGGAACGCGAAGGTACTCAGTTGCGGAGGAGACATTATTTCAATGTGTTCTAGAGACTTTACCGCATCAAACGCTTGCGTACACAGGTCGATTTTCTGGTCGAGGTATTGTGTGAACATATCCCATCCAAATAGTTTCAAGGGTAACCAGATGCGTAGCGCGCGAAAATCGCGTGATAGTTCTGGCGAAATTTCACAAAAATCGACATGGGCGGCGTCTTCTTGAAAGGGAGGCAAGTAGGCTGCGTCGACTTGGTGTGCTTGCCGCAGTGCTGCTTGTTCACGTACCAAGAGGCAGCCCGTACCGTAAGGAAGAAAGAGACCTTTGTGAGGATCAAGAGTTATCGAGTCTGCGCGGTGCAATCCACGCAGAACATCGCGTCCGCGATCGGTCAAACAGAAGAAACCACCATAGGCTGCATCGATGTGAAACCACAGTTGTTCCTGTTGAGCGATTACAGCTAAATCCTCCAGTGGGTCAACAGCCCCCGTATTGGTCGTACCGGCGTGACCCGTAACCAAGAAAGGAGTAAGCCCAGATTTCCGATCCAAAGCGATTTGTGACTTGAGTACCTGCAGGTCGATCCGATGTGTATCGTCACAAGGAATCAAACGGACGTTTACTTCCGGAAACCCTGCGAGGACAGACGCTTTGATAATGCTGTGATGGGATTGATCGGAGGCATAGATTATTGCGTTGCTAAAATCGTCTCCGAGTCGCATGCGGCGTGCTGTGACGATGGCCGACCAGTTGGCCATCGAACCACCAGTCGTTAGATATCCACCACTTCCTGTTGGGAATCCGACAAGGTCATTGAACCAAGAAATGATATCCGCTTCGATATTGGCCAATCCGGGCGCGACAGACCAAACGGTAACGTATTTGTTGATGATGCCCGCAATTAAGTCAGCAATAGCCGCATGGGGAATTCCGCCCCCAGGAACATACGCGAGATACCCTCCGGAGGTAGGACTGAAACTCGGGTGGATTCGCCGTTGGAAGAGGTCATCTAGCAGATCCACAAGCGAACAAGGTGAGCCCAGACGGGATTCACGAGGCGTAATGTTGGCACGCGGTGAATCGTGAGGGGCCCACGCATCATCGTCGGGCAGTCCGTCAAGATAGGGAACAAGTTGGTCTAGGACCAGCGACAGTTCTTGACGTAATTGATGGCCCGTTAATTCCAATGGAGAGTTAGCAGAGGAAATTGGTAGTTGTGACATGTACCAGCGGGTTTAGATATTGAATAGCGGAGGAGATTGACGTCTCAATTCTACACTTGCGGCGTAGGTCACCGAAAGGGTGCTAAGACGGGTAAACTCAGCATGAGAATATTTGATTTATCGGGTTTTAGGCGAATCGTGTCATCTTGTCTTTTGCGTAACCTACGCCACCCTGCTGTTAGAAAAGGTCTTTTTGGCTTGCCAGTTGTCGCCGGATTGACAGTCGCCGTATCAAATAGGCGACGTCAACGTTAGAATTGAGAAGTAAAAATGTCGGGGGAGCTAATGTGGATGATACGGTAAAGATAATTGAAACTAACCTAGCGGAAGTGCGTGAGAGGATTGCGAGGAGTGCGGAGGCTAGCGGTCGAACTGCCGGTGATGTTACATTGGTGGCGGTTTGCAAGTATTTTGGCAGTGATATCACGACAGATGTTGTCGAGGCAGGTTGCCGAGAGATTGGCGAAAATCGCCCGCAAGTGCTGTGGTCAAAGGCCTCCGATCTATCAACACTCGACGTTCGTTTTCATCAGATTGGGCACCTGCAAAGAAACAAGGTGCGGCGGACTATTACCTGTATTGACTTGCTACATGCCGGTGACAGTTTACGCCTTATCAACTCAGTCTCTGCAGAATCCGTTAAACAGGGAATTGTGACACGATTATTGATCGAGGTAAATGTTTCCGGCGATGAAAATAAACATGGTTTTAACCCGACCGAATTGGAGTCGGTTCTAGAAGATATTGCTGTGCTGCCAAATATTAATATCCAAGGGATGATGGCGATGGCCGGTTTAGAAAGTGATGCATCTAATGCTCAACGGGAATTTGCGCAATTGCGGGAACTTCGTGACAGATTGTTTTCCGTTTGTCCCGACAACGTGTCATTGAAACACTTATCAATGGGTATGACTCGAGATTACGAATTGGCCATTCGGGAAGGGGCTACTATCGTACGTATCGGTACTGCTTTGTTTGAAGGCATTCCGCGAGTATAATTTGTAAGAATCTAAATTGGTGATTCGATCCCACTAACATGCGTCGTTATATTTAGGCAATTCTACAAATGCCGAGTCAGAAACCATTTGCGATAATCACCGACGATCACAATCGTGCAAGGGGCCATGCCGAGACCGCTACGCAGTGCACGGATATGTTATCACGACCGGATGAAATGGTGGAGTTGTTAATAAAGACACAACCCTATCGATCAGATCAAAAGTTCCGTCTGGATGAGTCCTGCATGGAGGACGAATTTGCGTGGCTTTGCAGCTTTAGGATTGACAACGAGTCGACGTCCAAGCATTTTAACCGGGCATTGCGGTTGGCATATCATGCGGGGTACCTGATCAAGAATCGAGACGAACACTCAAATCAACGACAGGAGGACTTGCTGGATGCGTTGCATGGGATTTGCGATTCCTTTACACCAACGACGTCGCTGCAGCGCGTATTAGTGTCGTGTGAAATACCTTTGTTGGTGCTCGGCTTGCAAGTTGGAACCTCTCGTTGCCTTGTTAATCAACAGACGATTGTTGATAGACTAACGTCAATTTGTAACGAGGAATTCGACGGTGAAGGGATGCTGGCAAGTTCCGACTTGTGTGATTTCGCCGAAGTGTTAGCATCTTTGGCTAGGATAATTCAACTCGCTGCTATGGTGAATGGCGGACTGCCATTGCCGAAGTCCATTTTCAATCAGTTTCAGTGGGCCGTACGCCAGTTGCTCGTGATATGCACGGCGGACGGTCGACCTTTCGGTGGAAAAGTTGACCAGTTGAGCGGCGATTTCATTGCGTTGTTATTGAAATTAGGTGGTGATCCGAGTGATGTTCGCTTAGCTCATCATTTGGGTTTTCTAGCCGATTTCGCGGAACAATTTGCTGCAGAGCTATCCGTGAAAACTAAGCGTCCCAAGTCTTCGTTTCATTCGGAATGGGCGCAGGTTGCAATTTTGCGCAGCGGATGGGGACGTAATCGGCGTGAACTCGCAATTTCGGTTAGCGGCACGCAGGTTGAGGTCGCGTTACAATCTTGTGGTAACCATGTTTTGCAGGGTTTAATCGAATTTACAACAGAGGTCGAGGGTGTGTGTGTGGAGCCCACGGGAAAGTGGATTGAGACATGTTGGCAAAGCGACAGTGACGCAGATTATTTAGAGATGGAGTTGGAAATGACTGCTGGCTGGCGAATTCAACGCCAGTTTTGTGTAAGTCGGCGGAGTGGCGCAGTTTTGATTGCCGATGTGGTGCTAGGGACCGCAATTTCAGATGTTAGGCATACATTGAAAGTGGCGGCGGCGGCTGGCGCTAAATTTAGCGTTGTCGGCGACGGACGGGAATTAGTGGTGGAGACGGAAAACTTGTATGGTTTGGTATTGCCAGTGGGGTTGTCTGAATGGCGTACCGACCGCGGGGGTATCCGCGGCGATCTAACCGCAGCAAGTGGACTGGAATTGGTCTCAAGCGGTGAGCAACTTTCAGCTTTGTATTGCCCGCTTTTTTTTGCCCTGACTCCTAGGGCCGCCCACAAACAATTCACTTGGAGGCGGCTGGTGGTCGTGAATAAGCTGAAGTACGAGGCACAGGACCAAGCGGCAGCCGCTCGGATACAAGTTGGTGGCAGGCAATGGCTTTTATATCGCAGCCTTACTGAACAAGCAAACCGAACATTTATGGGGCAAAACTATGCTTCGGAATTCGTGTTTGGGGAATTCCTGTTAGATGGTAAACTTAAACCGTATGTAGAAATAGAGTAAGCGAAATTTATGTGGATACGCGTAAAAACACCAGTTCGACTCAAAGGTATGATCTATGACTTCGGCTACTAAGATAATGTACGTTTTGCTGTTGATGGTATTGAGTCCGACTGCGAATGCCGAAGATCCTGTAAAGGGAAAGGAGCGTGCTGATTCGGCAGTGGCGAACAAGATCTTATTGAAACCGTTGACAGCCAGTAAATCCGTATTGGCTCTAAAAAAAGAAGGCGGATTGTGGATTGATCTTGAACGGAAATGGGTGATAGTCGACGGGTCTGTTTGCTTACGCGAGGGTCCCTTGGAAATGTTCATCTGCCCGGCTCAAACGAAGGAGCACGAATCCGTGATCACCACGCCAATCGATGCTGAGAGTGTCCATACGAGTCTTTTAGCGATTGGTGCAAAAACCGGAAGTCCGGTTCAATTTCAACCTGAGTACAAGCGGGCAACGGGTTCGGTAATCGACATTGTGGTGGTGTGGGTTAGCGAAAATGAGAAAGTCAATGCGAGTTTAGGCCAAGATTGGATTAAGAAAGGAAATACACGCAAAACGATGCAGTATGGATGGGTGTTTGGCGGCAGTGGTTATTGGAAGAATCCTAATACTAATAAGACGATCTATTACGGGAACGACGGCTCATTGGTTTGCCTGTCAAACTTTCCCACAGCGACGATCGATTTGCCAGTGGAAAGCAGCAATAGCAATGCGGCGCGTTTGTACTACGCGAATACTTCTAAGATTGCCCCCTTAAAAGCACCGGTACGAATAATTTTTTCCAATCGACCGGATGTTGATGTTGCAAAAATCCCGAAAGTGCTAGGTGAGGGGTCTGCGTTACTAGAATCCGTCCGCAAATGGGCCATGGAAATTGGCACGACACGATGAATCGGTAGTTGTACAGTAGGTACAAGGAGTTTACCCGCCGAAAGGAACCCTTGTGGGTCCGAATAGCACGTTGGTGGACGCGACACAATTGTGGCTGAACGCTAATAACGGACTTTCAGCTAACGCTTTCCCAGTTACGCGAATGATCGCAACTATATTCCGCAGTGCTCTATCATCGCCGTGGGTTCACAAATATAGCTAGTGTAGAATGGGCCAAATTCTGCGTAGCGCGCGCTGGCTTCGTCGAAACGCATGCGGTATACAATATCTTTAAGGTACTCGGGGTTGCGGGCCCATAGTGTGACTCCCCACTCCCAGTCATCGAGTCCAACCGAGGTAGTGATAAGCTGTTGCACCTTGCCGGCAAATTCCCGACCACTGCGAGCGTGTTCAGACATCAGTGAATTTCGTTCGGCGAAGTCCAGCATGAACCAATTCTCACCGACGTCCCGTTTTTTATTCATCGGATAGAAACACGTGGCAGGCCACTTCGGGAAATCTGGCGTCAAACGCTGTTTTCGCATGATAGGTTCCCGCTGCTCATATGCTTCGAGTTTAGCAGTAAATGCGGGCGTGCCCTCCTCATCTCCTTCTTCGATGAGGCGCTGACCATATTGCTCAAGGGTGGGGACGTACTCCGAGATTTCCGTTAGCGAGACATAGCTATATGTTGACTCGAGCGTCGCTCCAAGACGGGTATTCAAAATGTTCTGATTGGCCTTTTCGATCACCAATGGATCGGGGTCCATAATCATCAATCCAAAATCGGCCTTGTGTCCAGAAACTATACTCGTTTGTAACCTAGCGGGACCGTTTTCAGACAAAGAGAGGGCCGCAATTAACTCCGTTCGCGCCGAGTCACGGTCGTCGATAGTGTTTAGTGCTGCACGTTGGAAACGATAATAGAAATGGCTGCAGTGCCATCCGACGGTCGGGATGATGGAAGGTTCGGGGAGGTCTTGGGCAGCGGGTCGTTGTGGTCGATTCATGTTGTTCGTATTTCTCAATTAGAATGTTATTCAACTCAGGAGTTCATTGACTCGTTGAACAAGTTGTTCCATAGCAAAAGGTTTATGTAAATATGTATCGACGCCGAGCAGTTCGGCGTAAGATTCGTGTCTTTCACCCTCGTTTGCGGTCATCATAACGATCTTAATCGGTTCCTCGTAGTCTTTACGTAGGGCTTCAATCACGAGAAAACCACTTCGTTTCGGCATCATCATATCGAGAACTACCAACGCAGGTTTAGTGTCGTGAGCTGCAGCTAACCCCGCCTCTCCATTGTTAGCTGTGGTGACCTCATAGCCAGCTTGTCTCAGCGCGAACGCAACCGTAGCAAGAATATCAGGATCGTCATCGATGACTAGGACGGAAGGGCCAGTTGTAGATTGGTCGGGGGCGGTCATGATCTGAAGGACTGGGAAGTGAGTACTGTTGAATTTGGCAGACAAAAGAGGGAAATTAAGGGCTATTGAAACTTACCACGTGGAAACTGTGATGCAAGCAATGGATTACAAAACCTAGGATTATCTTTTCGCCTAGTAAATCCGCTGCGCCGACTTGGATTAAAGTCGGAGGTACTGGTGACAGAACCGCTCCCACTTTCGTATGTCCCTGTTGTAGTTGGTACGCTAAGTGGTGCAAATTCTGCGATCAAATCCGGCTCAGATCACGAAAATAGGATCCTTTTCCCTATAAATTATACAATTCTAATTGAGCATCGTCAAAATACTCAATTAGATTGTAACCGCCGGAAATGATGGCATCGGATATAGGAGGCTGCGGCAGCAATACACACCCAACCCTACTACCTACTTGGTTGATGCGGGTTTGAGTGAAAAACTCATATAGTGCAATCCGCTAGGTCGATTGAACAAAACACCGCCAGTAGGGGCTAGGTGTTTTGAAATATCCGAGAATTCCGGTAAGGGGTGATCTTGGAAAGCAGAGTTAAGCACTCGGAAGAATTGATTGTCCGAGGCCTGGCTCGTGATTGTGTCTTGCACGGAATCACCGAGCAACACGTCGTAAAACATTTTTAGGGAATGCTCTGGGCGACTAAAGGAAATAGCGGACGGTTGGATTTCGCCAGTCTGTGCTTTGATTTGAGCGACAATCAGCTGAAAATCACTCTGATCAGCAAGCTTTTCGCCCTCACCAGTTGACGTGTCGATAACGGATTCAACAATTTCAAACGAATCGGCGACAACCAAGTATCCATCGACAATGGCGAATGTTGGTTGTGGTTGGCGAAAATTTTGGAATAAATTTTGTGCACTTTCCTGTGGTGGGGGCTGATTCTGAACTCCGTCTGGCTGTTGAAACGAAACTACGGGAGGGCGAGGTTGTCCGCCGCCAGGGTTAGGAGTCGAAATCAAATAATAAGCCCTTCCTCGGTAGTCCTTTTTCTCGATTGGCGCTTCGAACTGTTCAATATTCGCGTCAATAAAATCAGCAAACGCGTCTGGGTCTTTGAGTTTCACCGAAATGAGCCGAGACAGGCTATTGAGTCTAACTGGTTCGATGACCTTACCAATCATTGTGAGCCGACCGTCTATCTGGCCGATAACATCTTCCCGCAAATTCCACCCAGTTGGAGTATTGACATTATCCTCAACGAGGTTTTCAAAGTAGCCGGCACCGAGGATTTGATCGACGAGTTTTTCTACTTCGTCATATGTCTTTTCCAGATCCCAGAAGACCGTGCTATAGTCAGCCACGTCAGCAGGAACCCACGATTCTGGAGTCATGTCGCCCGATCCAAACGTAAGGAGGTTAAGTACTCCACGGCGTGGTGTTCCTAACGCGAGGTGAAAATGGGCGACGCTATCAAACCCAGGTGGCGCTAGAATGATTGAACCGCCAACGGCTTTAAATCCGTCAACACCAAGTGTTGGTAATATGGCCATGACTGCCTGAGCTTGGAAATTGTCACGAGTCGTCGCATTGATGAGAGTTAGCGGATCAGCGAAAAAACTAATTTGAGGCTGGTAGTCGTCGGCGCCGACGCTGTTCCGCATGATATCTGTGAATTTACGATTGTCAGACAGGTTGCGGTCAGTTTCTTCGGCGGTTCCCTCCCAGGCGCTTATGAGATGAGTAACCATCAATTCGCTGCTGCACATTACAACCGTTTCTTCTTTAATGAAAATGTATAGATCGTCGTCAGCACCGGGGTTACGAAAAATTGTGACTTCAGTTTCGCCGATCGTTTCTTGAACTAAATCACCCGCATTACTAATATGTTCGAATTCCGCGCGTTCAATTAGCTTGTCGGCGGTGTCAGTGTTGTCGCCTACGTCAGCAATAAAGGCAAACATCGGACGCGCAGTATCGGTCACTGCTAGCGAAAATGCAACTTCGCCGGTAGGCAGTTTAAGGAGGTCTTCAAGGGTTACCCCAAGTTCCTCTTGGATTTGCGGAAACGCGTCAAGCAATTCACTGTAGAGACGATCGACTAAAGGTGCTACCGTTGCATCAGCACGAATTGCACCTAGTGAGGTCCGAGCGAAATCCGTTTTCAATTCCGGGAAGTCATCGATACGCAAATAGACTACGGTATTATACGGAAACAGCTGCGGTGCTGTTGGCCGAGCGACCGCAACGGGGAGTGACGCAAAGGTCACCGAACAGAAAACCAAGAAAACGCTTATTCGAAAACGGAGCATGAGATACCTTTTCATTTATTCTGGGAAAGATTAGATGTGTATTTTCGTTTGGGTTGTGTTTAAACACCAAAGTCAGCGGAACGTTCCGGAAATAAACACTAAAGTGCAGGATGTTCGAAAGGCAAAAATTTGGCTGTTTTGGCAATGTAGTTTGGTTATGTTACGTTTGGCAACGACAAATATTCGGCTTTTCTTCACTAATTCTATTTGAATTGTCGTTGAAATCCCAGTTTTGCCGAAACAAGTATACAGTGGCGCTGTTTAGTATGTTAAGTTTCCTTGCTTACGATAGCCCACTTGGCATAGAATAGATATAGCTACCGAATAAATGTTGGAGATGATTTATGACTAGCAGTTTCAAAATATTGATCGTACTAACCCTAGCGTTTTTGTTTGCCGGAACGGCCGTAGCCCAGCCTGGAACTGGCAATGCTGGTGGTCAGGCCGGTACTATTCAAAACGATGGGCAGATTGAAGGCGGTACCCAAACCACAGGTTTCATTGGTGGATCCGATGCTGGGAATCCGCGCAGCCAGAGTTCCGTGGGTGGTGGATTCGGAAATAGCATGGGCGGGTTCGGCGGCATGGGTGGCATGGGTGGCTTCGGCGGCATGGGTGGCTTCGGTGGCATGCGTGGCTTCGGAAATCAAAATCAAAACCAAACGCAAAACACTTTACGGTTTCCCTATGTAATCGCTTTTAAGACGGCACCGTTCGTGCCACTGCGAGTACAAATTCGGGCGGAGACGCGTTTAAAGAAATTACCCGGCCTGTCCAAGTTCAACCAAGTGTCGGTGACGATGAACAAGACAACGGCTACACTCAAAGGTGTGGTGGTATCGGATCGTGACAAGCGGTTCGTTGAAAAGCTCGTGTTGCTAGAACCGGGCGTGAAAGTAATCGACAACCAGTTGGCCGTAAAAGCTGTCGACTAGTTGCAAGAGGGTTTAAGTTTCGCCTTAACCTCCGCTCCCACAACAGTGAGATGCGTCTGTTACGCACTCGTCCTATTGTTGCGCCGCGTTTCGGGCGGAACCAGGGGGTAAGACCTTGATAGCCGTGAGGCCCGAGGGCGACGTTAGCAAGCGATATGGCGTTGGTAGATGACTTACCTGCTGAGGTAGTAGTGTAGCAGTAGTAGACGGTGTTGAGTTTGCTTGGGCTACTACGGGTGTCAGCGTTGTGTGATTGACAGGCATCGTCGTTGAAGCAACGAGATGCCGAGTCAGATTTTGAGGAAGATCGAAGGTAGTCGTTTGAACGGTGCTGTTGAGGTTACCCTGGTAGTCCTCTCGAGAAATTGTTTTGGACCGTAGGCCCAGGTTCGTTGGCCCTGACGCGGCAAACTGATCTTGGGGCTCCGCCGTCGGAAGTGGCCTGTGTTTTCCGGGCAAACTCGTTTTACTGAAATGGCCAGTTACGTTGCGACCTTCGCTGGGCATAAACACCGGAACAAGGCTGATAAGTCGTTGCTCACCACCAAACTCTTGCCACGGGATCCAAAAGCTATAGGATGGTCCGAGTTCTGAATCTGATAAATGGGTCTGCAGATGGTCGGCACGGAATACGAACTTGCGGTCGGGGTTGCGGTTAGCCACGTCCTGTTGTGATGCGTCCGTATCATCAAACGTATATACAACTAACTCCCCGTCGACTTTAATCGCTTTTTGCTCGTGGTTGTAGAAGTAAATCCTACCACCGAAACCCTGAACGGGCCTAGACCCTGGGACGTTAACAATATCATGGGTCCACACAGCTGCAATTCTAACGGGAGTGGAATCGAGTTTGCGCGTTTTTGCGGCCTCTACATTCCACGGGAGAGTGTCGTTTGCCGATCGAAGATTCTTGGTAAACGTCGTACAACCGACGGTCGTCAAAACGAGCGCGAACGCCGAACTGATCAGGATAATTCGTCGTGAAACGGAAACAGGCATTTGGGGGAGTCCTGTGGAATAGCGAAATAGAAGGAAAACGTAGAGGTAGTGTGGTCGGCTATTGTATTAACGATTGAACAGCGGATCGGGTAACGATTGTGGATAGGCGGTTCGTGGATACTGCATTGTTTGTGTTGATTGCGCGTCTGGAGTTACTAGCGGTTGACCCGCCGCCGTACGGGTGGCGTTGATAGCGTTTACTGCCCCACGAGAGTACTGGTTAGCGGGGTAGGTTGGCAATACCTGTTGGCGTTGTTGTGGCCGTGGGGGTTGTTGCACGTACTGCGTTTGCGGAAGGGCGGTAGTTGGTTGACGGTTCATGTTTGTTTGAAAGCCAGGTGATTCATAGGCGGGAGCGGGCGCAACAGTTGCTCGCGGAACCGGCACAGGGGCTGTTTGGTGTTGATAGTAGTTATCAATGCCTAAAGTAGCTCCGACGGATGGCGCGGGAAACGCGTGGTCTAGAAGTGTCCCGGCGGGATTGTCATCTGGGTAAATTACCTTAGCCCCGTTGCCCCAGAGGCCCTTGCCCGTGGACAGACCAACGTCGCCCTGGATTTCAATTAAGTCGTCCAGCAACCAGCTCATACGGTCTGATTCCATGGCTTTGATCTTGTCAATGTCCGCTTCGTCTTTCACGATTCGAGGAGTCATGATTATAAGGAGTTCCGTTCGTTTTTCAGATTCGGTGTCATAGCGGAATAATCTACCGAGGAAAGGCAGGTCACCGAGGTAAGGTATCGAGCGGCGGTTGACAACTTTACTTTTGGTGATCAAGCCAGCGAAGACGACCGTTTCGCCGTCGTGAGCACTGATGACCGTAGATGCAGTAGTCGTGTTAATGGGGGGTGATAGTATCGCTTGACCATCAGGTGTTATGGCAACCGGTGTTCCAGAATCTACCGGTCCCAATTCAGATTTCTCAGTTGATAGGTTCATAATAATTCGGCCATCGGGTGTGACTCGGGGACGAACATTGAGCAATAATCCAATGGGTACGTCCTCGGTAGAGTTGGATACACCGCCGTTTTGGTTGGTGGTGCTGCCTGTTATACGGGCAACATTAGAGCCAACCTGAACGAAAGCATCGGACATGTCGAGTGTCATGATCTGGGGACGACTGAGGATTTGTAGACGCCCGCGATCTTGAAGAGTTCGCAGAAGGATGTTGATGGACTCATTGGCAGCGGAGAATACAAAGCCACCATATCCCAAGCTCGCACTTGATCGTCCTAAACCAAACCCGGCAACACCTTGGCTTACCAAGGTTTCTCGCGATGCCAAGGACGCTGCTGTCGTGTCGTTACCCAACGCTTGTCCTTGGAAGGCATACCCAACTGCGGCTCCGCGGTCGAATAGCATACTGTCCTGCAGACCAAGTTCGACACCGAACTCAAATCCATCATTTAGTTCTACTTCCGCAATCACAACCTGAATCATCACCATTTTTGGCTTGAAGTCCAAATCTTGGATGATCTTTTTCAATGTTTCAAAGTTACGTGGAGGAGCCGAAAGAATCAGTGAGTTGCTCAAAGCATCGAAAGCGATGACTACCTGAGTTTCTTTAATCTCAGCATTGGTGATACTGGATTGTTGGTTAACATTCTGCGTCAATAATTGTCGCTGTGTATTAACATAATTGGTCAACGTCGTGCCGACGGTTGTGGCATCCGCATTTTCGAGCCGTATTACTTCAGTGCGTCGGTTCTGAATGTCACCTTCATCTAACCTTATTAGGAGTAACTCTACAATTTCTAAGTCTGTCGAGGACCCGGAGGCTATAACGCTATTGGTTCGTTGATCAACCGCAAAGCGGAGGGGCACAAGAGACGATTCACCTCCTCCAATTCCACCGCCGCCGGCGGAGATAGCTGTGTTGAATGCGTTACTGGAGGCGTTATTTCCGGCAGTAACCTGAAGTCCGAATAGTTCTTGGAGTAGTTGGGCGAGATTTATAGCGTCGCCGTTCTCGACCTGAAACACCTTGATTTGAGCTTCGGCGTTGGGTAGTTGGTCGAGTTGATTGATTAGTTCCTCAATCAGCGGCATGGCTGTTGCTGGAGCCCGAACGACCAATGCATTTACATTCTCGTCCGCGGTAATTGTTGCCCCGGCCAAAATTCCCGAGTTAATTCTACTTTCACCTTCGGTTGTGATGGTAAGGATTTCGAGTTTTGATGACTGTGGGCTGATCGTGGCTGTGCTGCCAGTTTGCCCTTGGCCACCGGGCTGCTGCGTTGCGGAGATGCCGGTAATTGCCTCTTCTAGCACCGGTTGAAGGTCAGCGGCGAGTGCATTCTTAAGTCGAAACACTCTAAGTTGATTCGTTGCGGGGGAGTCTTCGACGTCTAGTTGTTCGAGGAGCATTGCAATCTCAACTAAGTCGCGTGGAGAGGCGTTGACGATTAGGCTGTTGGTTCGATAGTCCGCAATAATTCGAGGGCGGACGCCAAGTCCGGGTCGCACTTCATCGTCTGTTCCTGGTTGATTTGTGTAGAAATCACGGATTTGACGTTCGGCGTCCAATGCCGACATGTGCTTAAGTGGAAAGAACTTTAACTGAGTGGACGGAGGTACCGGTTGGTCAAGCTTGTCAATGAGGTCGAGGATGGCCTTCATGCTTTCCTGACGCCCGATTAATAACAAAGCGTTAGGTTTATCAAGTGAGGTGATGCTGACGGGACTATTGCGAGTACCGAACACGTCGTCGTAGAGTTCTTCTACGAGCTCCGCAAGCACAGTGCTGTTTACGTGTTTTAATTCATGCACGATCACGTGCGGTTGTGTGTCATTAGTGTGTTGTTCGATCTGTTCGATTATTTGAATCACTCGTTGCACGTCATTGCGATGTCCCTTGATGATAAACACACCCAAACCTTCAATAAATTCAATTTGGACTGGGCCAATGAGTCCCGCCTCTTCCGGTTCGACCGTGAGGACGGTAGATCCTAGTTCGCCCGGTTCCGTGTCGTCTGCCGGCTGAGCTGAGCTATCTTGAAAAATCGATGAGACAAGGTCGCCTCCCCATTTTTGCCGGTTTGCAGAGGGCACAAACTGCACGGCAGCCTGTCCTTCTGGGTCGTCAGTTTTAGTGCCTCGAACTAATGCAATTGCAGCTTGTACTGTCATTGGGTCCGCTCGCTTGACGGGCACAATGCCAGTTCGAGTGTCTTTATCGTTATTAGGTTTATCCAATGCTGCAGCTACTCGTAGCCATGACGCAGCGGCGTCTTCATCACCGGCGACTTTAATGATGGATCTATTGCGATCAATGGTCATGTGTGCGGACGTGCCTTGAGGTCCGGGTAATTGTACTGTTGCGAGTTGTCCGGATGCATCGGTTGTCAATGATAATTGACCGCCGAGAATATTCCGCAGCGCGGATTCGAATTGCGTGGTCGTCATATTGCGTAATAGGTGACCAGAGGGCGTTACGGGAGCGGAAACATTTTGGGCAGAGATGGGCGACGAGTTGGATCCGGTAGAAGTCTGATTAATCAGATTCGCTGCGATTCGCTGTTGGGATTCAGTTGCAATCACGATCACTTGGTTCGTTCTAGTATCGGGTGCAATCCTTACATTGTTAGTGTAAGCGAATTTCGCCCGCAGTTTGGTAACTAGGGTTGTAATCGCCTCCGCGGGTACACTGTAGCCTTGGATAACCGACGGAGCGGTAGTTGTCGGAGTTGCCGGTTTATGGATGGGCTTCTTGTCCAGCGTCTTAAGTAACTGGCTAACCATTTGGTGCACTTGGGGTTCGCCTTGTACGGCTAAGGAACTATTGGCTTCATCGATGAAGATGTTGACTTCAAATCCAAAGTCACCGAGCACAGCTTTGAGTCGAGGAGCGATATCTTGGGGCGAGTTATTGACGACGGTATATCGCGAATAATGTTTGCTGGCAGAATCGATGGAGTTCGTTTGGCCAATAACGCTGGGGGTACTGAATAACGCTGCCAAGGTGAAAACGACCAATACTCGGGTGATGATTGAGCGTGCGAATACGTAATAAAGTGGATTCTTCATCGTTAAATCTAAACCTTTTTCTGGTAACTATAATACCGAGATACCCGTCTAACTCTATAAGTCGTGCACCTCAAACGCACGTAAACTATCCGTTATGTTCGTTGTAATCGGCATAAACCCCCATCGACATAAGCATAAAACTACACATATATGACATATTCTCGCGGAAAAGACCTAATACTTAATGGTAGAGATTTAGCCTATTGGACACGGTCCCTAAGGGGCCTAGAAGGTGCCAGATATAGTTGTTCGCAGTATAATCCAACTGGGAGTTGTCACAATTCCCAGGATCGTGAAATTTGAGTAAGCTGCGACAGATCTCAAGTGTTGATTATGCATCTGCTCGGCTCGTTCGCTATGGCGAAGGAGAGTGGATATAGAAGTCCTAGGGGTTGGTGCGTTCGAGTAAACGTTCTGCTGCCACGGTTAGATTTTCAGCGTTTGCAAGAGATTGTCCGGCCCTAATGAGTAGTGTGTCATCAGAATCCGTGACGATGAGCATCTCTTTTTGAGAAATTTCACGGATTGTACCGGCGATATTGCCAATGTCGACGCGATCTCCGATTGTAAGTTTTATCATTTCATCGATGTCGCGTCTCAGAATCCAAACCTCAACGTGGTTGTTGATCTGCACGGTACTCGTGAAGAACGCTAGTTGCGCAGTATCGAATTTCGGTGGCACTGGTCTAGTTGGGGGGATCACCCTATCAGGTTTCTTTGCAACATTTACAATGAATTCTCGATAGACAGTCTTTACGGGCAAACCGGTATCGCTGGCGGATACCCGCACCTTGTACTCGCCCACGTTATCGCCACGGACCGTCAATCGGTTGTCTCGGATAGTGGCAACGAAGCCAACGGGCAAAGAATCCGATTCAATTCGAAAATTAACAGATTGGTTCTGTTGCTCGTTAGTTCCTGGATTTCGAGTTAGCGTAACGATTTTTGATTGGCCGACAGTGGCGGCAATCCGGCTATCGCCTGAGAAACTGGGTTCTAGGTTTTCTGACCCGAAAATATTACGATTAGTCATGAGGGTCAAATATTCATCCAAGCCGCCGTATTCTAACTGCTCGGAAACATTAACGGCTTTGATTGATTCACGATCCAAGTCCTCAGTCACCGCGATAGCTTCGATACGTACAGTAATGCCCAGAAAGTTATAACCCTTGGGTTTAACTGCGAGATCCAAAATCCTGTGTAACGATTCCTTAGCGTAGAACCGATAAAGAAATTCCGTCAACTGTTCTAGTGAGCCGTTGCTGCTTACCTGGAACAAGTGTTTATCGTAGACGTTGCCAATTGAACGGATGGGGTCGGACGTGATCTTTACATCCTGCAACCCAACTTCTTTTTCCATCAACGTGAATAACCACGATTTATACGATGTTTGTGCTGCGGATTGGTCGCGCGGCAAAGAACGGTGGGCGAGCGCGTTAAGTTCAGCGCGGTCGCGTATTGCAAGCTTAGTGTCGCGTTCCAGGAAACCCTTAGCGGTTGCTAGGCGATCTTCTGTATTTTCAAGCTCAGTTAAATATGCGGTATACGAAGATAACACAAAATAGCCAAGGAATATTACGCTTAAGGCTAAAACAATCGCACCCAATCTCTTCTCGCTATTAGACATATCAGAGTTCCTCTACGTTAGTTTGAACGGGAACAAGCGTCGTTTGCAACGGTTGCGAACTGGGTTGTTCGAGTTCGTTTTCTTTGCCTACTTCGGGTGATGCGCCGCTTGGCTTCGAATTTCCTTCGCCGTCATTGCTTCCGAGGGGTGGAGTGATTAGGCGAATGTGTTCTGTGACCGTCCACGGATAATCAACGTTTTCGGGATCTGGCTGAAAGCCAGTCCCGGTAATTTTATGCGCTGGCGTTAGGAGGTTGGTTTCAAGCATTTGCAGCGACTCAACATTTAGTAAATGGACATCCACGTACATTTGTCCACGAATTGTTGTGGGGCGGCTAGAAGTAGACGTTTTCGCTACAAAGCGGTCGACCAGGGCCTGTCTGGGGGGGGGGAATTTGTTGGACATCGAAACCAATTCGTCGAGCCAGTTGATGCGGGAGTCCTCAAACGATGCAATTTGTTGTAAACGATCCGTCAAGGCTTTGTTTGCCTTGTCTTTGCTTGGCTTGTCTTGCACGGCGGCTTGCAGTTGCTCAATTCTGTTCTGTGCCGTCATGATAGGTCGAATCAACAAGAACGCCGCCAGGAGTATCCCCACGACTCCGACAGCAATATATTTGAGATTTTGGCGGAACGGAGATACGGGAGCGGGAGGTTTGCGCGGATTGACGAAATCCATCGTCGCGGTTTCCCCAATTTGTAGTTGGTAAGCAGTGCCGATCAAAGCAGTAAATTGTGCCGGCTCGTCGGGCGTCGATGCCGCATCGCTATTATCAAGCGACGTGACAATGCAGTCATCGAGGGGGTTGTAGAGGTCGACATCAATCATGAGATGCTGGGAAAGCTCATCCTGAATTTTCTGGTGTAACTTTGAATTACCAACGATCGTGGCGATTTCGATATCTCCGGGGGTTGGTTGATTTGAATAGGATGCAATGGTACGGCGAACTTCCGCGAGTACGCGCTGAGACGTGAGTCCGGATTCTGGGAGTTTCACAGAGCGTGCAAATTGAGCCATGCCATTGTGGGATACGGTTAGTTCAATTTCACCGTCGAGAAGATCTATAATTAATCGATGTTGTGACGTGGGGGTTTGGGAGTGAAGAAAGTGTGCCGTGCTAAAGGAACTTAAGACGACAGAACTTGGCGTCAATCCGGCCATGTTGGACGTGGCAATGACGTCAGCTAACACCTCAGGGGCCACTGTAGCGACGGAGACAAAGATTTGATTATCGTCCGTCTCGCCAATGACCGCAAAGTCGATGGGCCCTTCGTCAGCCGTATTGAATTGTTGGGTCACTTGGAATCGTATTGTATCGGGCAGTTCGTCTGCTGGTATATTTGGCAACGTCAGCAGGCGCATCTCAGTCTGTGCGCGCCTCAATACAAACACAACATCGGATTGACCACGGAGACCAGCGGCTTCTGCAGCTGCTGCCAGAGCCGATTCTAGTGGAGTGAGTGAGGAATCCGAGTCGGATTCATTGCTGATGGCGATTTCGACCATCTTATCAATAGCCAAGTTGTTGCCTTGGACGCTTGATACCAATAGCCGGACGGAATTTGAATCCCATTCGCAGGTTATAAGTTTTGCCATGATTTATATCTTTCGATCGATAAACGTAAACTATTGCAGGTTAGTTGAGGGCATCGAGGAGTCACCAGTTCTGTATTGATAGCCTAGCACCTCTAGGGGATATCCGCGGCCTAAATGGCTTAGGTCCCGCCACAAACGTATACGAGGTGTAACGGTTGTACTATCTATAACGACTTCCGCACGAGATGACGCTTTACCGCCTTCGTAATAGCCGATGATTTGAGCACGATATACGTCCCCATTGCCGGTTATAAAGGGCTGTAAAAGCTTCATTTCCTCGAGCGATACAATGAGGTTTTTAACCAACCACGTTTCGTGGCGTGTATAGTTTGAAGTATCTTGTGTGGGATCGGTGAAGCGTTCCTGTACGATCCGGTCAATTGCTTCGGAATTCAACCCAGGAACGCCTTCGAGTAGTGTTCGAGGGGCCGCGTTAATATTCAATCTACCTGGAATCGTTGGATTTGCGTTGGTAGACGCATTATCCATCAAATGATCAATATAGCTGCTAAATCCCGCCACAGGCCACGGGGATTGAATGATGATGGGATCTTCTCCATCTTCGGCAGGTGGTCCTTCAAGGGAAATTCCAATCAATTCGAGAATCTGGGTTATTTCCTGATCAGCCGCGACGGTCAGGTCCACCTGATAGGCAGCAGCGGGAATTGGAATCGCATCGGAAGAACCGGCCGCCGGCAATCCTTGACGGTATAGTATTACGAAATTGGCGACATCGACGCTAAAAACGGCAGACAAATCTTGATGAAGCTTCGTGAGGTCCTCGTCGTTGAAATTGATTCGGGGTTCACCATTTATGTTGAGGTTGTTTTCTTGACTGTACAGTGTCAGGTAGGAGCTCCAGCCTCGTTCTAGAGAGCCACTAATCATGCTGTCAGCGGCAGACTCTGCAGTGGCGGTCAAATCCGCTATTTGTTGCACGGCCGACAAAGCCGCTTGTTCATGGGCGTCCACCATGCCGTTACGATTTACATCCGCGCCAAAAAGCAGTTGTGGTGAGACACCTCGTACCAGCAATAGTTCCTCTACGGTGTTGAAAGGTCCGTTGGTGGGAGTGTAGGGCGATGAGAGACCTTGGTAGTAGTCATATTCGGCGCCGTATTCGCGTGTGTCATCGTCTTCATCAACCCAATCCATAATTGAGTCTGCGACATACTCGGTCATACCGGGCAGCGCCATGAGCAGATTTCTGCCTCCGTTTTCAGCGAAAGTGTCGGCCAGAATGAGGGTGTTGAGATTCAGTCTCGCAGACTCATTCTCGAGCCCATAACGGATGCCGGCGGTATAGCCGTCTGAGTTAATTAAAGGCGAAAGAATCGTAAAATTTCCAGCGGCGACTGGGTCTGGGTCTGGGATGACATTGACGGCTTGGAAAAGCACAGGATTGTCATAATTGCCGCCGGATTCTAACCGTTCCGCTTGGGTCAACGAGAGATGTACGCGGATCGTATCAATTCCGGAATCAACCAACCAGCGAGTTTGTTGGTGATTTGATGATAGTAAGGCCGTTTGATGGTGAGCCAGCATCATTGCCGAAAATGAGTACGCCCCCAGTGAGACGACCATCACGACGATGAGCACAACCATCAAGATGGAGCCCTGTCGTTTGGTGGTGGAATTTGTCTGTGTGTTAATGTTCATAGGCCCAGCGACTCCATGGCTTCGTCTGTATCGTCGAGTGGTCGAATTTTACCCACTGGCAAACGTACGACTAAACGGTAGGTGACAGCAGATGTCTGCTCACCTAGAGAATCGTCAGAATAAAACGCGTTGACAACTCCACCGGAGTGATATGGTGAACTGGATTTCAAAGTTAACAGCACTTCAACCGCCAGCGGCAGAGCTTGATAGGAGTCACTGTCCCAATCGCCGAGCCATTCGTACCCATCAAAATATCGAAATTCAATTGCGACGACCTCCGGAGCAAGTAACTGATCGCTTTTTTGCAATTGTTCGGTGTTGCCACTGTTGATCGCGTAGCTAGTGATCGCCCGGCTAAGTTGGCGCCTCATCAATCCCGGGACGTCGTCGCTCGTATTGAAAACATCATGGGCAGAGGCATTTACTGTACCATTACCCACACGCACGTAATATGAAACCATTTTGACATCACTTGGGATATCAAGTAGTTCGCCGATAGAATTGGAGGAATAAAGCGTCTGGTATTCTTCTTGGCGAGGAATTCGGCTGATGTCAAAATTGATGGAGTTTTGGGTGCCGTATAATCCTAGATTGACCGGAAAACTCGTTTGGTAATCATAACTGGCAGATTCTGCTCCAATGGCGCCAAGGTCAGCGGGAATGTCCATTGCTGAACCACCGAGCAATCCACTGATGCCATCCATGGAAATGTCAGCGAGCGCAGAGTCTACATCGACGCCCTCATACTGCACGGCGCTCTTAATATCGATTGCGATGCGGTTTAGCAAAGCTCGCGCGAGTTGCACTTCCTCAACATGCATACGTTGTTTTTCGACGACATAGAAGTGGTTGTTGATGGCGTATGCTATCAATCCGAGAACCAAGGCGGAGATTGCCATAGAAATAATAAGCTCTAATAGCGTGACGCCAGGTTTGTGGGTTTTGAGTAGTCGGATCATGTTAAATATCATCTAAGGTGAGGAAATCACGCAATAGTTCGTTAGATTCTGGTGCCAGTTCAACTGCGGGGTCGATCATCCAGGTCGTGATCGAGTGCTGCAGGGGGAGACTGCCGTCTTCCGGTATATATTCAACTAAAATTTCAACGGATAACAGCATCCCCTGGGAATCAATGGCTTGGGAACGAATCGTATACTGAAAAGGTTCCATGGTTTCCGTTGTAGGAAACGGGATAGGTCCCGTAGCAGTTGGCGATAGAATGCCGGCTTTTACCTCAGATAATTTGGATTCAGCTAGGAACTGTGCTGTGGTGAGTAGTCGCGCCTGCAGGGCATTTTTCCCGCCAATTTGGACTAAAGTACCGATGGCTGCCATGGACATCCCGAGTACGCCAAGTGCGATGATGACTTCCATGAGTGTGAAAGCCGCGCGGTGACGGGAACGATGGCAAAGTGTTTGTGAAGCAGCTGGATATCTCATTGTGCAATCCTCGTAGCATCAAGTTCGAATACCTCAATTTGCGTCATAATCTTAGTAACATAGGCAATACCAGTGAGTCCGCGTATACGCACCAAGACGAAAATCTGCAAGTCGTCAGTGCCAATACGGACTTCTGATTGACTGGTACTTCCATCGGGGTAAAAGAGGATAGGTTGCGACCACACACCGGCAACAAGATCTGTAGCGCTACTGGTGTCAACGTTCGCCGCGTTGGGATTAAGTGTGGGATCATGTGGTGCGAGTTCGCGGCTATCAAAAGCTTGAGTACCGGCGGCAAAGACCACCTTGTCCGGAAGAGTTTGCACTTGTTGCAGCAATCTCTTTGTTACATTGCGATCGTCGTTTGTTGTCTGTTGGAGTTGACCGAGCACATTAAAGTTACTAGCGGACATGTTCGATTCGACGTCCGAATCCCCGGTATCCCACGCTTCAATGATGAACTGGTTACCCCCAATTTGATACCGCAGTGCCAACGTTTGTCCGCTGCGCATGGCTTCGTTGCGACTGCGAGCAAAAAAAGTTCGCACGGTGTCGCCCGACCGGATAAGGCTCTGAGTTTCAGTAGTACTCATCAACGCAGGGTAGATTAAACCACCGATTACGATGATCAGCGCCGCCACGACCAATAACTCGAATAGCGTAAAACCGCGACGTGTTGCCACAGCGATTTGTTTAGCGAGAATTGTTGGAGTAGGGCTCATCATGGGAGACTGCTTGTGCGGCATCGCCCGTCGGGCGATGCCGCCCTTTTGATGGTTCACGTTGGGAGGCTTAGTATGACGTTACGGTAATGTCGTCGTCTGTATCGGCGGACATGTCAGCGCCGATAGACCAAATACGATATCCAGATCGATTCGTCTGGGGATCATTTGCCCGCTCGTAGTTGTAAGGGTTTCCCCAGGGGTCCGTTGGAATGGACTTTTGTAAATATGGACCCCGCCATTTTTGCTGCAGGTTGCCGTCGGCTGGCGCGGTTCGGAGCGCCTCAAGTCCAGATTCGCTGCTAGGAAATTGCCCAACGTGCATCTGGTAGTTATTCAAAGGCAGCTCAAACATTTGTAGTTGTGTCTTGGCCGCGTCTTCTTTGGACGTGGCAAGAATGTCAGTAAAACTAGCAACAACAATACTACCTAGTATTACGAGGATTGCCATTACAAGGAGCACTTCCATCAGTGTAAAACCGAGTCGGTCATTTTTGCGTTGGCGGGTTCGAGTTAACATGTGTCATATTTCCTTGTCGTAAACGTTGGTTAGCGTAAAGTTCTATAAATGTTTAAATGCTGTTTGTTAAACACCACATTCATGTAAGTTGTTTCGTTGGAAAAAGTAAATTCAGCTAGTTAAGTGTTGTCCTACAGGGCACTGCTCATCTTAATTACCGGTAATAATAATGCAATTACTACCACCAACACGGCCGCGGCCATTATTAAAAGCATGATTGGTTCGAGTAAACGGACTGCGAGCGTAAGTCGGCGACTGGTACGCAGTTCGAGGCTATCTGCGATATCAATCAGTACATCATCGAGAGTATTGGATTCTTCTGCAACGGCAATCATTTCAACCACAGTCACTGGGAAATAGCCGCTCTTTCCGAGAGGCTTGGAAAGCGATTGCCCGCTAGAAATATTTTCGGTTGCCTGGTCGATGGCCTCGGAGAGGACTCGATTGCCAGCAGCATCGCTGCTTATCATGAGCGATTTGAGTATTGGGACACCGTTACGCAACATGGTTCCTAAGACGCGACAAAACCGAGCAACGGCAAAAGCTTGGAAAATACTACCCACCAGCGGAAGCCTGATTTTAATCAAATCCCTGAGTCGTTTACCGGCTTCGGTTTGCAGGTAGTTGTAGACTGTAATCCCGAGAGCGGCGAAGAAGAAGGCTGCGACGAGTGCAGTCGGTCCGCGTAACGCATCGCTGAAGTTCAGCAGCCAATCCGTCATGAGCGGCAATTCACCTCGCTCGCGTAGGTTGTCAAACATCTCACCGAACTTCGGAACAAAAAAGATTACGAGACAGGAGACGATGATAGAACCGATCGTTCCTAGGAAAAGTGGATAGGCTAGTTGCCCGATAGTTTCACTTTTCAGATCTTCCTGCTGTTCGGTAAACTTTGCCACGCGTTCCAACGCATCTTCGAGAAATCCACCCTCGGCGCCGGCCCGTGCCATGTTAACCGCCACTTCATTAAACACTCTGGGAAATTCCTTCATGGCATCTGCCAGCGTTACCCCATCCTCTATTTGGCCGTGTATTTCGGACAGGCAATAATGCAAAGTCTTGTTCGAAGCTTGGTCACGGAGGATGGCAATGCTGCGAAGCAGCGGAACGCCACTGCGTATCAACGACGAAAGTTGCGAGTAAACCGTGGCCATAATTTGGCCCTTTACTCGTTTGCGGCTAGTTTTAGCGGTGGCGACTGCATCCGTGGTGAATTTAAGGGGAAACAGTGTCTTGCGCGCGAGCATTTGCACGGCTTCGCGTTCCGTGGTCGCATCAATAGTACCGGAAACCTTGGCTCCGGTCGCAGTGCGGGCTGTGTAATGAAAATCTGGCATAACGAATCCCCGTAGTTGGCTTAAGACTTGCCGACAATCTGGTCCCCCTTGGTGATTCTGAGAACTTCGTCAATGCTCGTGATGCCCGCAAGAACCTTACGCCAGGCGTCGTCTCGCAGGGTGGTCATTCCGCCTTCAACAGCAGATTTTTTGAGTTGCCAACTGCTTGCCCGGGCATTCGCAAGTTCACGTATGGCATCAGTTGTGAGCATCAATTCATAGACACCCATTCGACCGGAGTATCCGACGTTGCGACATTCGCGGCAACCAACGGCTTGGAACAGATCCTGACCGTCAATTAAGTCAGTTGGAAAGTCAGGTGGCAGATCGATTGCTTTAATTTTGACTGGAGTTTTGCACTCGTTACAGAGGCGACGTACGAGTCGCTGGGACATGACGGCCTCAACAGTACTGGCAACTAAAAACGGTTCGACGCCCATGTCTGTCATTCGAGTATAGGCTCCGGCCGAGTCATTTGTATGTAACGTACTGAAAACCATATGACCGGTTAGAGAGGCCTGTATCGCGTTTTCTGCGGTTTCCACGTCACGAATTTCACCGACTAGTACGATGTCGGGGTCATGACGCAAGATGCTGCGCAGGGTGGTGGAAAACGTGAGCCCGATTTGAGAATGGACCTGGATTTGATTGATGCCATCGAGCTGATATTCAACAGGATCTTCAGTCGTGATGATCTTGTTCGATGGATTCTTGATTTCCATCAACGCGCTGTAAAGCGTAGTTGTTTTGCCTGACCCAGTCGGTCCACAAACTAGTACAATCCCATGCGGCAATGTAATGAGTTGCTTGAACTGTTCGTAAATGTCGGATTCCATGCCCAGGCTCTGTAAGTCGAATACCATGGACCCTTTGTCCAGGATACGCATAACGATGCCTTCACCGTGGATCATCGGGATCACACTCACGCGAATATCGATCTCACGACCCTTGACTTTGAGTTTAATTCGACCGTCCTGTGGTAGTCGTTTTTCCGCGATATTGAGATGTGCCATAATCTTCAAACGGCTAATAATCGCCGCTTGAAACTGATTGATTTCCGGGGGTACTGGTTGTGGGTGTAGCATGCCGTCAATACGATAGCGAATCGTGACACCGCTCGCTTGCGATTCGATGTGCACATCACTAGCTCGCATCTGGATGGCTTCTAGCAAGATCTCATTGACGAGTCGAATCACCGAGGCTTCTTGGGCCATTTCGGATAACTCCGAACCATCGCCCTCAATTTCGTCGAGCAATTCGAGGTCGTCGTCTGTGCGTTGTTGGATCAGACTATCGATCGTTTCGCTACCAACACCCAAGTGTTGTTTGATAAGCGAGTCAATTTCCGGGCTCGCGGCGAGGACGGGAAGGACTGCTTTTCCAATCGCGGCTGCAACTTCGTCAACGGCGTACAGGTCAAACGGATTGCTGGTGGCAATCAGTATCAGTCCATCCTCGACAGCAATGGGGAAAACTTGTTCCCGATAGATAAGCCGAGTGGGAAAGTCGTCGAGCAAACTAAGGTCGATATCTGCCGTGCGCAGGTCGACATAATCAACGCCGATCGATTCACCGATGGCCTGCAGCGCGGTTTCCTGTTTGAGGTAGCCGAGTTCAACGGCCATGTCGATTTGGTCCGTTCCGGAAACGCCCGCTTGCAGAATGGTTTCCACTTGGGTGTCGTTTAGTAGGTTTTGATTTTGTAGTATTTCACAAGCTTGCATAAGTCGGGCCCTAGTTTGCTTTCGTGGAATTGCAGACGTCGTAATTCCTAGTTGATCAATTAGCGAGGTTGCCCGCCGGAACCACCGCTTGGGCGTCCGCCAGAACCGCCACTTGGGCGACCGCCAGAACCGCCGCTTGGGCGTCCGCCAAATCCTGATGAACCGCTGGGACGACCACTGGAACTGGAGCCACCAAAACCGCCGCTGGAACGCATGCGGTTGAACATTTCCATTCGTTGGCGAATTGCATCAATGTTAGCCGCCGAGGGTGCTGTGGAAGTACCACGAGTACTAGCGCCACCACCACTGCCGCCAGAACTACCGCCCGCCCTCACGTTATCGCCAAGAATTGCTCGTAACGCGGTGTTTACGACATCGGGATTAGCAAGATGCAGCGTGCGGACTTCGATAGAATCTTGTGTCTGGGTGCCAGCTTGGTCTAATGCCAGTACCAATTCATGGACTTCCTGGAACATCGGTTCAGGTGCGGCGATGATTAATGAGTTGCTAGACGCGTCAACGCCGATCGTCATTTTAGCCGGTTCACCTTTGACTTCTCTGTCTCCACCGCTACTACCGCCGCCGCGACCACCACCAGCCATTCTTTGCATCATTTGACGCATCATATCTTCCTGGCCACCCCGTTGCTGTTGTTGCCCACCGGAGGAAGCACTAGTGATTCTGCCTGCATATACTTCCTTCAGAACAGCAGCTATTTCGGTAGCGTCAGTATAAGTAAGCGGAATGAGGCGTGGTTTTCCTGCAGTTTCTATTTCGGTCTCGCTACCTTCGCGGTCGATCACTGCCAACAAGTCGTCGATCATTTGAAGGTCTTCATCGTTGGCCTGGACAATCAAGGCATTAAGTCGCTGATTAGCGACGATACTGACAGTACCGGATGCACTAAATGTTGACCCTGTTGTTTCACCACCACCTCCGCCACCACCCAACAGCATCCCCATCAAGCCACCACCCATCATACTGGTAGCCGCATCGTTCACGAGTGAACCCAATCCGAGACTGTCGTCTTCACCGCCGGACATGATTTGTTGGAGCAGTGATTTGGCAACGTCGACTTTGGAATATTTTAGGTAGAAAATGGTGATTCGTCTGTCCGAGGCCATGGAATTAGGGGGCGTTAGGCGGCGAAGGATCCCTTCAAAAGCGTCGAGTGCTTTGAGGTCGTTACTGTAAAGAATAATCCCTTCGCTGGTGACTTCCACTCGGATTTCATCATCCGAAAGCCCCGGAAACGGTTTAGTTTCTGGGGTCTTGGATGGGTCCTGTTGTTCCAATTGTGCCGTTACAAACTGAGTAAGTTCTGGTGGCAACGAGCTCGCTGTTTTCTGCAACGTTTGTGCTCGTATATTCGTTTCCGCGGGGGTATCCCGTGGAGGATCGATAGGCGCTGGTTTGGGGTTAGTCTGCCGTTGTTCTATAGTCGACTCGGATCGTGTTTCAGGTGTCACAATGCGAATCCTATTGTTCCCTTGCCAGAAGCGCTCGGCACGCTCAACGGCTTCGATCGCTCTGTCTCCAGTGTACGGAAGAATGCGAATGTTACCCTCTTGCGGCGTCATGTTTTCAGCCTCGAGCCGCTCGATCATGCTGCGAATTAAGGCCAGCTCAGCTTCAGTTGCACGTATGAACAACTTCATTGTTACTGGGTCCGCGGTTACTTTTGGTCCAGTCGTCGGCGCTGGTTCACCTTCTGCAACCTGCGTGCCGAACATGTTTGCGATCATGACCAAAGCCATTTCCGTGTCTAGTGACTTAAGTGAGATCACTTCAAAGACTGGAACGTCGCCTTCAAGTTCCCGTATCGTAGCTTGAATACGAGCTTGCTCCTCAGGACGTGCGAACGCGATTACCTTGTTTGTGGTTGGGTCTAGTGCTAGTCGGATATCGGGCAATCCGGAAAGCATCGTCTGTAGAACTTGGAAAGTCGTATCCGGGTCGGCGACACTGATAGGGTGAGTCTGCAGTAGCGGTTGTTCCAGTGGTTCAGTGCCTTCTACTCCAGCAAGTGGATCAATATCTAGCCTTTTTACCAGGTCTTGAAGCATATCTAGTTTGTCTTGCTCACCGGTAGCAAAAATTCGCGTGCCGAGCGTGTCGACGGCAAAATTGAGACCTTCGGTCGAGAAATCGTCCTCACCCATACTGAGCATTGTGCGGGCAACTGCCAAAATATCTTCCGCCGGGGCAAATTCAAGTTGGATTTCGATAACTTTGCCGGCGAGTTCCGTGCGAGGCTTTTCAACGCCCTCAATGACGTCACGAATTGTCCGTAGTCGTCCAGCCGTTTCTTGTATGAGTACTTGTTTAGCAGCGGGGAAAACGAAGAGTTTGCCCTGTGGACCGATAAGTTTCTGCAGGTCACTGGTGGCTTCTTCGGGTGTCATCTTTACGAGTTGAAAAAGGGTTTTCACAAGTTCGAATTCGCCGCGTCCGTCAAGTTCGGAAACGGGTACATATTGCACAAGAACTTCCGGCACTGGGTTTTCGAGATTAACAACCGTAAGCAGTTGATTTCGACGCACTAAAGTGTAACCGCGTGTCAGCAACATCCCGTTCATGAGATCCATAGCTTGGGTGGGCGTATAAAAACGAGGATCGGAATAGTTCAGTGTGCCCGGTGGTGGACCGTCCATCTGTAGCGACAGTTCGTTTAGTTCTGCGAACCACGTGATAACGTCCTTCCAGGGAGTAAAGGTGAATGCGAAGCGAATTTCAATTTCACCTTTCGCATTTAGTATCGTTTCGCTCTTGTTGTTGACTGTGGGCTCAGCAGGTGGATCCGGTTCGCCTTTAGGGGGTGCTGGGTCTGGGGAGGTATTCTCTTCAGGTTCAGTGCCTTCTGCTGGTTTTCCTTCATCAGCAGGTTCCTCGCTCGGTTCGGTTGAAGCAGGTTCCTCGCTCGGTTCGGTTGAAGCAGGTTCCTCGCTCGGTTCGGTTGAAGCAGGTTCTGCAGGTGGTTTAGCTGACGCGTCGGCACTAGGCTCAGTGGAAGCAGGCTCCGTAGGGGGTGTTTCCTCTGGATCCTCATCTTGGACCAAGGCCACAGGCACTTCGTCAGAACCAATAAGGCGTAACCAAGATTGGCGTTGATTGTCATTTAGAGTTGCGTAGATTCGGCGCTCTACCATGACAAACAACTGCGAATGTTCAATTGCGTTTGCACCTTGGGATAGCTGCATGCGGTGTTGACTGAGAGCTTGAATGCGTTGAAGTTGGGAGTCGCTCAGGGCAAGAGTAGCTCTGATTTCGGGTCGTAGCAACGATTGCAACCCGATTTGCCGAAGTTGAATTTGGTTGACAACAGCGCGTTGACTTACGTTAAGCAGTGACAATGCAAGTTGATTAGTCTGAAGTTTAAATTCTTGATGAGCGATTTCCCGCTGAGTGGGGGAATCCTTGGAATGAAGTTCGTTGAATAACGCAATACGTCGCGAATGTAATGCTGTCAGTTCTTGCTGAACGTGTGAACTCAACGCTAATTCCGATTTGTTTTCAGGCGAAAGCAATACACGAAGTACGGGGTTTTGGGGATCTGCATTAGCTGCAGTCTTTTCAGCTCCGTTAAACTCGCTAACTGAGAACAAGGTGATAAGAAGCGTAGGGATCAACAACATTATAAGGCTATTGCGATTCATCTTTTGATAAGCTCCAGTCGTTAAACGCGATCCTCTTTTTGAGGGAAGTCCTTGCTATGCATAGGATAAGCGATTATCGATGATTATAAATAGGTGTAAATACTGTATTTTGACAATGCTAAGCCACCCGTTTGGCCATTGGATTGTTGGATCGTTACGTAATATAGGTTGGTTTGGGTAAATCTGTGATATTGGCAATACACGACAATAGCGCAAAAAACCCCTGTTAAATAATATATACCCATTAAACCACGACGAGGTCGGAACGTTTCGTTGTGTAAATAGGAAATATAGGTCGTCGAAGGCGTTTTAGTTTGCTTTGTATCAGTTATTACGATTTCCGGTGTTTATTTGTCACTGTTTGACCGTCCTAAGTGCTTTTCCCTCCGTGGAGACTAATTACCACGCCGACCTACCGTGGAATCTGAAGAATCCGTTATTGTAGTTCTCTCTTATGACCGATTGTGTGTACAATTAAACAATCCTTCGGATAGGGCTCCTGACCCTTTAGGAAGACATCGCGTTCAATTTGATTGATAATTTATAAAATTCATGCTCAAAATAGCATTAAAACTCGCTTTTATCACGTGCGCAATCGCGGTCCTGTTGGATGCTGAAAATGTCGTAGTAGCGCAACCGATAGGTAGAATTCTGGACATACGCGGTTTTGGCGTCGACATCCCGCCAGGTGAGGTAGCAGCCGGCGATGGTGCTGTTGTACGTACACGCGATCGCTATGGCGATCTCGTTTTGGCGCGAGTACACGTTAACGTCGGTGAAAATCGTGTCGTTTTGCTACCGGACGGACAATTGGTGGGACGTCACCAACGTGAAGCGGTCTTGGTTGATGAAGCATTTGAAAAGGCTGATATGGTCCAATTGGGCAAACAGCTGATTGAACAGGAATTTCCAGGTTTCCGAGTCAAGCGGACCGCGCATTATATCTATATCTACAACACGTCAGAAACATTCGCCACTGCCACGAGCAAGATCCTTGAAATGATGACGCCTGGAATTATGGGTTATATGAAGAACTTGGGGCTAGCAGTTCACCCACCAGATGTGCCGTTAGTGGTGATCATGTTTAAAACCGAGGAGGAGTTCAAACGTTATCGAGAAATACCTGACGGTATGATCGCGTATTATCATACGTTGACTAACCGCGTGGTCATGCACGAAGAGTCGCGATTAAATTCCCTTAAGCCCGAGCTCGCGTTAAAGCAAAAGATAAATACGATTGCTCATGAAGGAGTACACCAACTGCTGCACAATATCGGTGTACAAACGAGGATGTCCGCGTGGCCTATGTGGATCACAGAAGGAATCGCCGAATACCTTTCGCCAACGACGACAGGCAAATATATGCGTTGGAAGGGAGCAGGGCAGGTCAACGACTTTCGTATGATGGAATTGGAACAATTTTTACAAGTTAGTACACAAGTTGTCCAATCACCGGGAGATTGGTTGCATGGAACGATTTTGGCGTCACGTTTAGACTCCCAAGGCTATGCGTCCGCTTGGGCTTTAACACACTATCTCGCGAAAACGAGGCGCGCTAAGTTCAATGCCTACGTGCAAGAACTGCAAAAACTTGGACCGCTTGATGGAGGATATCGTGTGGTGGCTGACGGAACGGTACCCAAGCACCTCGAATTATATGCTAAACATTTCGATGGGGATCTCGCCATGACCGAGACACGACTAAGGCAGTATTTGACGAAACTCCCTTACGTCGACCCGTTTATTGAATTCCCTCACGTCAGCGCAGTTATTGGGTTTTCAGCAAATGGTCGTTTTAGAAAAATGGGTGGAGTCTTTCATAATCCGATGCTTGCTCGACAATGGATCGCGAAAACAATTGCCGAATTGAAACTTACACCCCAGAACGTGCAGACAGAGTTGAAGAGTTTCAATAATCGAATATTGGCGCAACGCTACCTGCGAGCAAAGCTCCAGTAGTTTCTTGATACATCATCAAATCCCGTAGACAAAGCCATGGAACGAATTGGACAAGAGTTAGCAGAATTTTCGCTGTCGCTAAACGTAATGTGGTTGTTGCTCCCTCACGTGTTTTTGCTATGTGTCAGTCGTTCGCTTTACCGCCGCAAGGGTTGGCGGGGTTTAGCGGCACCCGCAGTCGCGTTATTCAGTGGATTTGCGGTCGTTGTCGATTACCTGTTGTTAGAGGTGTTTGAAATTACGGGGCTATATTTGGGTTCAGGAACCGGACGGGTCATCTATATTCTTGGTTTTAACATCCTCGACATTTTTCCTTACGCATTGCTTTGTAGTTTGCTATTCAGTTATGACAACCTTGTGTCTATAGAATGTCGTCGGTTGCGTGGGCTCGCAAATCCGAATTCGTTGACGGCCCACAATGGGATGCGAGGTATATTGCTAGCGATGTTGTCTTTCGTTCTACCGATCAGTATCCTCACCTCTCCCCTTGGTTTAGTGCGATCACAATCCAAGTTGCATGGGATAGCTAAAGGAACAATTGAGCCGCGGGGCAAGGGTATGGTGATACTGGCCTTGGGTATTTATGCTGCGGCTATTGTTGCGGTCTGTATCATTTGTGGGTTGAGCATCGCTGCTCTTCAATTTGCGGATTTAGAAAATCACGAATATTTCGACGTATTGTCTCGCAACTCGCTGCTGCACCTGCCGTTGCACGTTGGCTTAAAAAACCCTTGGTTGACGGTCGGCTTTCCATTTGCGGTTGTCATGATCGGCGGCTTTGTTGCTCAGCGTCGTTATGGGTTAGCTAGGTCGTTGCTAGGCTGCACCGGCGTGTTGTTGCTCGTCATTGCCTCGATTCCTGTTGAGTACAACGGTGTAATTCCATCCGCCAAGGCGCATATTGGGTTGGAGGTATCGGCATTACTGGCCATCGTGACTGCCCTGTGGATGCCGCAACAGGTTGACGTGAAAACGGTTGACGTGATCGTGGAATAATGCGGTCACACTATTGGTTTTGGGATGTTGCGTGATTTAACGCAAGAGTCTTAATCTGAGCGATCATGGAGTGAAGTCCGTTTGCGCGGGAGCGACTAATGTGCTGAGTAAGTTCGATTCTGGCGAAGACGTCGGCAATGTCGAGTTGTAGGATTTCATCGGGTGTCTTGAGGTTGTAAAGCTGAACGAGAATAGCAGCGAGTCCTTTGACCAGTTGAGAGTCACTGTCCGCTATGTATACCAGTTTACCACGGTCGTCTGTTGATTTTTGACACACCAACCAAACTGTACTGAGACAACCCTGAACGCGGTTTTCCTCGCATTGGTATTTCGCCGGAAACGCGGCCATGGAGTTACCCAGTTCAATTAGGTATTGATAGCGTTCCTCCCAGTCAAAGAATAGTTCAAACTCTTCAACCAAAGCGTCGGCGGTAATTGTAGGAAATGTTGTCGGCAAAACAGAAACCCGTTCGATGTTATAGTAAACGCACTCGTTTCACGGCGCATTATATAGGTGGCACGTTTTGCAGTATAGAGGCGTAATTCAAGGTTACTAAATGCGGATGGTGAGTTAACGTAATCCGCCAATTTGATAATGAATTTGACTCGTCGCGCGGATTACCAATAGTCGCAGAGGCGGGTAATAGACAATTACGCCGGGCCCACCATTGATGTCCCAGAATTCGGGTGAGATCGTGGTCTTGATGAGGTTTACCAGAGCTGGACCGTAATCCGGTTTTCCCGGGGCAGCGTTTCCCTGAAGCATGCGGTTAGCACCACCCATCGCGTCTGAACTACGCTGCAAGTGTTGTTGCAAAGTATCGAGCAGGGACGACGTTTGGTCAGAATATCTATTAGCGGTTTTGTGACGGGCGGCGTATTCCATTGATTTTAGAATCTTGAGCAGCCGCGCTCGCACCTTGATGCGGTAATTATTAAGAGTCGGACTGGTTAGTAGTCGCTGGTCAGTCATGATTTCGCGGTACAGTTCGGTAAGCCCAAGAACCGCGGCTTCACGCTGCGTTGGTATGGTGGCAACCGACTCCAGCCGTAATGCGGTAGCCACGGCCTTTTCAATTTCGTGAAAAGGGCGGGGTGCGGTTGCACAAATGGCAGGGGATAACATCGTGATGCAAAGAAACACTATGGCAGTTCGTTTTAGCATAGGAACGCAGATCACCTCTGAATGTTGAATTTGAAATCGACAGGCGAGTCCTGCTTATATTGTCCGGTGGAGTATGCAGAAAATCAAGTGCGTTTCAGCGAGTACCGCCACTTTAGCGACCGGAGTAGTGGCATACCATCATTCAGTTTGTCCGGTCGTGCTCATCTGTTGACCCCCAGGTAAATGAATATTTGTTTTGGGATGGGTCTACGAAGAGTTGGTTAATTGCTTGATAGGATGATAAATGGTATTCTGAGGGTCGCTGACAGGGGTTAATATTCTGGTGATCGGCCCGAGTCGTGATGCCCAAAGGATAGACGACGGCATGGCACTAATACTTGAGAGTCCAAATAGGGAAAACTTGATATGACACGATTAACGACTAGGACAGTGCGTGCAATCTTTACGCTGGCGTTGTTGCTTAACTTGAACCTTTGTACGTTGCAGGCAAGTGACAAACCGGCACGCATCCTTTTTGTCACTCAAAGTGCCGGATTTGTGCACGGCAGTGTTAAGCGTGGTGACAAACCGCTGGCTGTTTGTGAACGTGTAATGACCGAATTAGGAATTTCTTCAAAGTTGTTTCGAGTGGACTGTTCTCAAGATGTAAAGGCCGACTTTACGAAAGACAAGCTGCAGCATTATGACATTGTCATGTTTTACACCACTGGAAAACTGCCAATTGATGATGCAACGCTGGACTATTTCTTCAACACTTGGCTTAAACAAAAGAACCATGGTTTCATTGGAACACATTCGGCGGCCGACACGTTCAAAGACTACAAGCCGTACTGGGACATGATCGGTGGCACGTTTAATGGGCACCCTTGGTCGGCGAATACCACGGTGACGATTACCAACCATGAACCTGACCACCCGATTGTTAAAGCTTGGGGATCCGAATTTTCGATTAAGGATGAAATATATCAGTTCAAAAATTGGCAGCCAGAGAAGGTTCGTGTCCTGATGAGTTTGAATATGCAAAAGACTGCGCTCAAGCGCCCGCTGCACGTTCCGATTTGTTGGTGCAAAAGCTATGGTGCAGGCAAAGTGTTTCACATGAGTCTGGGACATCGTGAGGATGTCTGGACCAGCCTGACATATCAGCAGTCTTTGCTGGGCGGCATCAAGTGGATCTTAGGGCAAACCGAGGGCGCTTCCGAACCGAACCCAGGTCTATCGGCAACCCAACAGGAATTAGCCGAAGCCGCCGCTGCGCAATAGGCAACGCTATTTATTACGCCACGGAAAACTCTTAGTCCAGATTTCTTCTATTAAGTTAACATCACGCGTGATGTATCGAATGTCATGTGACTTGCCAGCTACTTTTGTTACGTTCATTTGTTGCGTGGGAATGCCAAACGATTTAAGCGAGCCAATATCGGCCAAGCCATCGTAGCCAAGGGCAATTCCAGGTTTTGTCTTTTTAGGTGCTAATTTTTTGTAGCGTTTTAGGAGCGGGTCAGCGGGATTGTGTACATTGAGATATTGGTCGACGACGGTTAACGCTTTGCCAAAATACTTTCCCGATTCCAGCCAGTCCTGATCGATGGCGCCACCGACGGTGAGATAGGTTACCTTGCGATTGGACTGAGGTTTCAGTTGAGGTGTGTAGGGATTCGAACCACCCCCGAGTAAATGCAGGGCACAGGAGGACACACGCGCTCCCATGCTATAACCAACAATAAGCGTACGGTTGTGTGCACGACACCGATCAATAATATGGGCTAAGTAGAATCCTTGAGGTTGTGAGCGAATTGCCTGGTCCTTAAATTCTTTTACGATTCCACCGACTTGGCGGTCGGCTGGCCAAGACCATATGACGTAGCGAAACTTATTGGCATCAGCGACGACTGGACGTATGTGTTGATAGACATCTAGAGTTACCTGCAACACAAGTTCGGTTGAAGCGGGACTGCCGTGAATGAGAAAACAAGTGTCAATGTCCTGACTTATGCTGAAGTCATCTGCCGTTCGCCGCTGCCATTGTCCGGAAACGAGTTGTAGGTATTCAATTTTATCAACGTCACGTTCCAATTGTTCGTATTGTGATAAACCACGTGTGCTGACGTGCCAGATTTCGTGGGCCGCCGGAATATTGTCAGGTGAATATCTAGCAAGTAGCTCAGGAGAGGTTCGCTGAGCAGATATGAATTGAATGGGCAGTGCTATTGAAAGTGACAAAATAGCCAACTGCAATTTTGTGATTAAGGTCATGTTAACGCTGCTTGGTGGAAGAATGCTAGTTTTGAGTAGGTAAGTAAAGCTGGTTTTCTGCGACGTTCAACGGCCACTGTTTTTGGGAGCATTTGGCCCCGCGTCGCGTCCGCTGAAACGAAGTGTTGGAGGAGCGGGTGGAACCAAAACGAATAGTAAATTAGGGAAATGCGGTAGTCTCGGGGAACTTAAAAATAAAAATCGATTCAGCTGAGAAACGAAGACATTCATAGTCGCTGCGAACCGTAGTTGAATGGTCTGTTTTACGCTATGGATACATTCATAAATAACCTATCATTATTATCATAGTCAAGTAGGTTAGTCGATGTAACTATTTTATAAGGCATTTAGACCGAATGGGTAACGTTGTCGAGTTACATCATGCGATTGTCGATCATTATCTGACGATTGCGCGTGATAGAGATTCTACACAGCAAGAGTTTCGTAAGTCCTTTGATCATTTGGGGCAAATTTTGGCGGTGGAAATGACAAGAGACTTCCCCGGTGATGCCAACAGTGTTGATACGCCACTGGAGGCAACTCAGGGTTTTCGGTTGCACGCTTGTATTGCGTTAGTACCAATTCTGAGAGCCGGGTTAGCACTCGTTGATCCCTTTGTCGAGTTGCTGCCAACGTCGGTGGTGATGCACCTGGGCATGTATCGCAACGAAGAAACGGCAGAGCCCGTATGGTATTACAATAAACTCGACGAGCAAGTGCCTGTCGAGCGCGCGGTGATTCTTGATCCGATGCTCGCCACTGGGGGTTCCGTCATGGCGGCCGTAGAGGCGCTGCGAACGTACGGGGTAGCTCAGGTCGAGGTGGGTTGCGTTGTTGCTGCGCCTGAAGGTATTCAGGCGGTGCAAGAGTTTGATGCGGATGTTGATTTGACAATATGCAAAATTGATGACCGATTGGATGATAATTGTTTTATCAGACCTGGTCTCGGTGACGCTGGCGATCGGTATTTTGGCACAGCGTAGTGGGAGATAGAATTTGTGAGGCAGTCATTATTGTTACTTTGGAAACGGATAAAGTTGGCACCTAGTTGGGGACAGTCTACCGATGGATGATGTATTTCCGCGTCTTATTAGTTGTGTTGGTCTACTTGTAATGTTGTTGCTCGCGTGGGCGATGGGTAAACATCGGAAACAAGTCAATTGGCGAATTGTCGGCGGTGGACTGTTAGCGCAATTTGTGCTAGCGGTATTTGTCATGCGAACCGAAGAAGGAAATGCACTATTTACTGCCATTGGCGGGGTGTTTGCCGGTATGCTGAATTTTGTCGATGAAGGATCGGCGATGGTATTCGGCGACAATTACACGGATTTCTTTTTCGCGTTTAAGGTTTTGCCGACGATTATCTTTTTTTCGTCGTTAATGGCTGTGCTGTATTACCTAAACATCGTCCAGCCTCTGGTTCGATTTTTGGCTTGGACGATGCGGGTAACATTTCGCACTTCAGGTGCGGAAACACTTGCCGTGGCGGCCAATATATTCGTTGGTCAAACGGAGGCGCCTTTGGTGGTCAAGCCCTACGTGTCGGGGATGACTAGGTCGGAGTTGATGTCGTTGATGGTTGGCGGATTTGCGACAATTTCCGGCGGAATCTTAGCCGCTTACATTGGAATGGGAATTGACGCAACACACTTAGTGAGTGCGTCGGTAATATCCGCGCCGGCTGCGTTAGTTATCGCTAAGCTACTCGAACCAGAAACGGAAGTTCCCTTGACGTTGGGGCAGGGAGTCACCATCCAAAAGACGGACAGCGATCCGGTGAACGTTGTGGATGCCGCGGCTCGTGGCGCCGGCGATGGGCTAACGCTGGCACTTAACGTTGGTGCAATG
>Ga0208879_1000317_pt1 | contig 51008 bp, 48 predicted proteins | sample Knorr_S15_td_Bot_FD_185605 | JGI IMG/M metagenome (GOLD analysis project Ga0208879, IMG submission 185605) | Marine microbial communities from Southern Atlantic Ocean transect - Knorr_S15_td_Bottom_ad_5009_LV_A (SPAdes) (version 2) | ecosystem: Environmental > Aquatic > Marine > Oceanic | place... | reverse complement strand
ACCCGAACCCGAACCCGAACCCGAACCCGAACCCGAATTAGAGATACAACCCTGCGTATTATCAGATAACTCAGGAATCTGCGCAGCAAGCGCGTCAGGTAGGCTACGCGGTAGAATAAGCCCCAATGCTTCTTCGCCTAAATACTCACTATGTATATCTTCGCTCTCTGGCTGGTTTGTCACAATGCCAAGCTCCAGCGTATTGTTCGCAATGCCTGACAAAATAGTACGACGAGGTGCGACTTCCACGTGAATATTAAGCGCGCTATGCTGTTTTTGCAGTGCCAGCAGAGCAGGGTAAATACGCTGAGCAATCGCACCCGAGCAGGCCACTACACACTTACCTTCAAAAGGGGCGTCAAACTTTAAGCTGGCAATAAAATCTTGCTCTTTTTCCTGCTGCTCCTTGGCATAGTGGTACACACGCTGGCCCTGTTCAGTTAGCTGAATCCCCTTGCCTAAACGGATGACTAGTTCACACTGACATGCCTCTTCCAGTTTCTTAAGGTGCTGACTTACGCCCGGCTGCGTCATAAACCGTTGCTCTGCGGTGCGCGTAAAGTTCCCCGTTTCTACTAACGTGATGAAGGTGTCTAGCCAAGTAGGGTTTATCATTTTCTATAATTTAAAATTATTAAATTTAGAAAATATCATAATTTCATGTTTCATCTTTGTCTAGCTACTATGTATGCACATTCACTTAAGCGGTGTTCGAGTTGGCCTTCTTGAAGAGGCGGCCGCTTAAGCCATTTCGATAACTTGCACTACATAGGAGTAAGTGATGACTGAAGCAGTAAAAACACCATATCCACGTACGTTTTCTCATATTGGAATTTCAGTACCTGACTTAGAAGCTGCCGTGAAATTTTATACCGAAGTACTTGGCTGGTACCTCATCATGAAGCCAACCGAGATTGTTGAAGATGACTCGGCGATTGGCGAAATGTGTACCGATGTATTTGGTCCAGGTTGGGGAAAATTCCGCATTGCGCATCTTTCAACAGGTGATCGTGTTGGCGTTGAAATTTTTGAGTTCAGCAACCAAGAGAACCCAGAAAACAACTTTGAATATTGGAAAACCGGTATCTTCCATTTCTGTGTTCAAGACCCAGATGTAGAAGGCTTGGCTGAGAAGATTGTCGCTGCTGGTGGTAAAAAGCGAATGAAGGCGCCGCGTTATTACTATCCGGGTGAAAAGCCTTACCGCATGATTTACATGGAAGACCCGTTTGGCAACATCCTTGAAATTTATAGCCACAGCTATGAGTTGCATTATGCAAGCGGCGCTTACGAATAAGCATTGTTTGTAAGGTCTGTTACTTATCGCTTCATGCTTGTATGTAGCGGGTGTTAATTAGCAGGAAGGCGAGGGCGTTAATAGCAATTAAACGTACCTCGCCTTTTTATTTTTAATTAGGCTAACCGAACCTGCCAGATACATAAGGGTTCGTAGCCTTTTCGGTTGCAACCGTAGTGGTTGGCCCATGACCCGGGTAAATCGTCATATTATCCGGCAGCACCATAATTTTCTGTTTAATCGAGTCGATTAATTGCTGATGATTACCTTGTGGGAAATCAGTTCTGCCAATAGAGCCTGCGAAAATTACATCACCCACAATAACGCGATTACTTGAGCGTTCTACCAGCACCACATGACCAGGTGTATGACCCGGGCAATGCAGCACTTCTAGCGTTAAATTGCCCACTGAAATGGTATCGTTGTCGTTTAACCACTCGTTGGGAGCAAAAGGCTGGGCGGGTGGAAAGCCAAACATCTGGCTTTGCTGCATAAGTGCATCTAGCCAGAATTTATCGCCAATATGCGGCCCAAAAATAGGTACACCGTAATGTTCTGCGATGGCGACGGTACCACCTACATGATCTAAGTGCCCATGAGTGAGTATAATTTTCTCTATACTCACGCCTTTATTTGTAGCAGCTTCAATTAACGTTTCAACGTCGCCACCTGGGTCGACAAACGCGCCTTTGTTAGTGGATGAATCCCAAATTAATGAACAGTTTTGGGCAAAGGGCGTAACGGGTATAACTTGAATTTCCACGGTTTAACCTTTTGTTTCTTTGTTGCTTGGAGCGAAATGAAAAAGCGCAAAATAAAGCAGTGCGCCAACTACTAATTCACCCAGTAAAAATAGCCACGCATTGGTTGACGACTGTGCAATAGACCATGCGCAAACCGCTAGTGCGACAAAGGGTATCAGACGTCGAAACAGGTTTACAGGGCTGGCAAATGCGTCTGCAGAGCCGTTAAAATAAGCGTCATTCTCAGAATTATCTTGCTGCATGCTGCTTTGTGAAGAAGCGCTCTGCGAGGAAGCCCTTTTGAAAGATGCCCGCTGGGCTTTCATCAGCACCCCTACACACACGGCGTAAACCACAAGCCGTGCAAGCACGCTTGAAATAGCTAACCACACAAAGCTGCCGCTCAGCGCCATAGTACCGGCAAATATTCCCAGTATTGATATGGAAACTGCTGGGGTAGCAAAGGATGTGTGAATCTCACCTAACTTCTGTCCCAGTTTACCTGGAATAAGTGACTGCTGCGCCATAGAGAACGTAAGTCGAGACGTAGATATCATATTCGCTAACAAGTTACCGGCAACCGACACTACGGCGGTAAGCGTCATTATGAGGGCCCCGGTTTCGCCAAATATCATATTGGCGAGTGCAATTAGCGGTGCGCTATCAGGTTTTGCAGGCCCCACGGTGTGCCAATAAAGCCACTGCACGCAAAAGTAAAATATGGCAATACCTGAAACCGTAAGCATTAGTGCACGAGGTATGGTTTTTTTCGGTGAATTGGTCTCGCCGCTCGTGACCACTACCGTTTCAAAACCAATAAAAGCGTAAAGCGTAAGTAGGGCGCCGGCAGATATGGTGTCAAATGCAGGCACAACGGATGTCGATGTACTTGTAAATGCAGCAGAAAAGTCGAGCTGCCAGTAGCCAACTCCAATAAGCGCCACGAAAGGCAGCAGTTTTAACACCGAGATAGTATCAAGCGAGCGCATGGCGGCCTTAAGGCCAACAATATTCACTACGATTAGTGCTGTGGTAAGCGCAATAATAGCGAATGACTTGCCTATTCCCGCATTCAGTTCGGGCCACACATAGCCGGCGTACAGCAATAACACGTGCATGTTGGCGGCAATCGCGGTTGCGCGAGCTAAATAGTAAATAAAGCCAGTTTGAAACGCCGCTGCGTCGCCGAAGCCTTTCTGGGCGTACACCACAGGTCCACCGGTTTCTTGGTACAGCGCCGCTAGCTGCCCAAAACACCACACTATGGCCAGCATTAGCGTGCCAAAAATCAAAAAGATGTAAGGGCTGAAAGCGCCGAGCTCAGCGGCCATTTTAGCGGGCAGAGCAAAAATGCCCGCCCCAATAAGGCCATTTAACACCAAAAGGGCAGCGCCAATGCCGCCAATCCCTTTGGTTAACAGGCTTTTGTTTTCGCTACTCATTTAGAAAAAACTTCTTCTCCAGCCACATAAGTTGCGTGTACTTCGGTTTTCCAAATGTCTTTGGCATCAATGGTAAAAATATCTTGGTCGACCAAGATAAAGTCTGCCCATTTTCCTGGGGTTAGTGTGCCTAAGGTATCTTCCATGTGCCCTGCGTAGGCAGCATCTAAAGTAAACCCTTTAAAGGCTTGTTCAATGGTTAACGCTTCGTGGGCATACCAACCTTTTACGGGTTGATTGTTTCTGTCTTGTCGCGTAACCGCAGCGTGAAGCCCGTAAAATGGGTTAGCAAGCTCTACAGGGAAATCAGAGCCTAAGGGCAGTGCAATGCCCGAATCGAGTAGCGTTTTCCACGCGTAAGCGCCTTTCATACGATCTTTGCCTAAACGATCTTCCGCCATGTTCTTATCGCTGGTGGCGTGAGTAGGCTGCATGGAAGGTAACACCTTTAGCGAAGCAAAGCGGGCTAGGTCGTCAGGCGCAATCACCTGTGCATGCTCAATGCGGTTGCGCAGTTCGCTGCCGCTAATACTCTTAAACGTGGTTTCAAACTCGTTCAGTGCGACATGGTTAGCCTTATCACCAATGGCATGGTAGTTAAGCTGGAAGCCTGCACCGATAACTGTGGTAAACAGTCGGGTCATATCTTCTGGTTGAGTTAACAGCAAACCATGTTGATGCGGTGCATCTGAATAAGGTTCAAGCAATGCTGCGCCTCGGCTACCAAGTGCACCATCGCCATAGGCTTTTACCGAACGAATATATAAAAAGTCATCTTGGTCGCGAATAGTACCGTTGCCTAGCATGGTGCTGAGGTCAGGGTCAGTCGCACTCACCATGGCATAAATACGCACAGGCAAGTCACCTTCTACCGCTTCTTTCAAATAGAAATCGTAAACGTCTCTGCCTACGCCAGCGTCGTGCATTGACGTAACGCCATTTGCTAGTAAGTGCACACCTGCTGCATGTAATTGTTGCTCGTAAATAGCGCTGCTTGCTTTAGGCAAATGCGCTTCAATTAATTGCGATGCATTATCAATAAAAACACCGGTAGGATTACCGTCAGCGTCTTTAATGATTTCGCCCCCTGCAGGCGATGGGGTGTCTTTAGTTATACCCGCAATTTCCATCGCTTTACTGTTCACCCAGGTAGCGTGGCTGTCTACACGAGCTAGTGCCACAGGTCGGTCAGAAATGACTTTATCTAGGTCAGCCGCTGTTGGAAACGCTCTGTCAGACCACAATTCCTGGTTCCAACCGCGCCCGGTAATCCAAGCTTGTTGTCCATTCGCAAATGCGTATTCGGCAACTGTCTTGGCCGCGTCTTGTGCACTGCTACTTTCTCGCAAATCGACTTCCAACAAGTTTGCGCCTAAGCCAAGCAAATGCCCGTGAGCGTCGATAAGCCCGGGTAGCATGACTTTGCCTTTGCCATCAATAGTGCTATCGACAGGCGTGTTGCCTTTGTCGATATCTAATGCAACTACTTTGCCTTCATCAATGACAAGGTTTTTAAACGTAATGAGTTTGCCAGTTTCATTTAACGTATAGCCTTTTACGTTCTCAACAAGCGTTGCAGCATCCACCGTAAGCGTGGTGGTTATAGCGCCTAACGTTGCCGCTGTTGCAAACATTGCGCTTAGCAATTTTGAAAGCGAGTGCTTTTTAAATGTCAGTGCCGACAATGTAGAGTTCATAGTGAGTTTCTGCCTTTTTTATTTCTGTTTTATTCTTTGTTTTTTTAGTTTGTATACCGAGCTGCTCGAGTTTCAATAGCTACGCACTAACGCAACGCTATGCCTCGACACGCTCGGTGTCTTCAAATTCGTCTTCGTCATCAAGGTCAAGAATGGGAGGCTGCAGCAAAAAATCTCTCTCCCAAATCTTAGCCATACTCGACTGGCTAATGTTGCCACCACTCAATATAACAAGAGCGGTTTGCCCAGGTGGAGTGTTGGCAGCCCAAGCCGCTACTGCAGCCATGGTCATCGCGCACGTGGGCTCAATATGAAGCTTTAGTAAATGATGTAGCCATTGGGTCCAATAAGCAATTTGCAGCTCATCTACTTCGTAGAAATCATCTATTTCTTGAAGTATAGGAAACGTTACATCGCCAACAGAAGGTGTGGCTGCACCGTCTGCTAAGGTATTTGGAGCATAGTCTAAAGCAATGATCTCACCAGCTTGCAACGACATAGAGGCATCATTCGCTTCGGCGGGCTCAGCGCCAATGACCAATGCATTTGGCTGTAGTGCGCGAGTTGCCAGTAATGAGCCCGACAATAACCCTCCGCCACCACACGGCGCGAAGACAGCATCCACCTCACCAATTTCGTTAAGCGCTTCTAACGTTGCCGTGCCTTGTCCTGCCACAATATCTTTGTGGTTAAACGGCGGTATCCAGACCGTGTCTGGTGCTTTTGAGGCTTGCTCGACAGCCGCATCTGCTTCTGGACGGGTAGGAAATAGTTTTAATTCAGCACCATAGCTTTGCGTAGCGGCAGCTTTTATTGGCGAAATGGTCTCGCTCGCAAAAATAGTGGCCTTAATACCAAAGTGAGCTGCTGCATAGGCTACTGCCTGAGCATGATTTCCAGAACTATTGGCGACCACATGTTTCGGTAAACGACCTTCCTCTTTCAACCGGGCTAAAAAATTCATGGCGCCGCGAATTTTGAATGCCCCGATGGTCTGTAAGCACTCCGCTTTAAACAGAATGCGGTTGCCCATCCATTTGTTGAGCAACGAAGATTCAACAATCGGCGTTTTCTTTACGTCGCCTTTTATACGTTCATAGGCTTGTTTAATGTCTTCGAAATTTGGGGAAATACTCATTAAGTAACGCTCTTTTCATTTTGGTTTTTTTATGGGGTAGCGCCGACAAGGGCCTTTACGCACTAAAAGAAAATCGGAAGCCTTACAGTGCCAGATACTATTAGATAACGCCAGAGCCTATACCACATAAGACAATTCATATTTATTTAATAATTCTACTTTAGTATACCGGCGCTAGTTACCGGAGACAGGCACATGTTAAGCAAACACAACCATCGTATTTACGCCTTACCTACGGTTTTGTTTCTTTTTCTCACCTTTTTATTTGTTTCTGCTGGTGTTTTTATTCAAAACGATGAACGCGCAGCACGTATTTCTAAGGCGCAGTCGGTTGCCGAGCAGGTAAAAATTAGTCTTGAAGTTTTCTCAAGCGAACGTATTCAAGCGCTGCATAAGATTGCCAAGCGTATGCAAAGTACTTCTGTACCTGCTGAGAAAATTTGTTTTGAGATTACAGAAACAACAGCGGTAACTAACTTAAGCGCTGCTAAACATTTCATTTCTACACTACGCGATTTGGGGTGTAGCTTTGCCTTAGACGACTTTGGTGCTGGTATGTCCTCGTTCACCTACCTGAAAAACCTAGATGTTGATTACGTTAAGATCGACGGCTCCTTTGTGCGAAATATCGTTCACGATCCTATCGATCATGCTACAGTAACAGCGATAAATAATATTGCGCACAGTATGGGTAAACAGACCGTGGCCGAGTTTGTGGTCGATAACGCGACCGCCGAAGTTTTACGAGAGCTTAAAGTAGATTTCGGTCAGGGCTTTGCTCTGGATAAACCCAAGCCACTGGCGCATAGAGTTCAATGGCGAGTTAAACTTGCCTCTGCCTAAAAGGAAATGTCATGGGTTTATTTGATACCATCATGGGTAATGCAAGCGAGACTAGCGCTTCAGATGTTCAAGAAGAGCTTACGCCTATACTTGCTGCTAACGAAACTGTTACCTCTGCGTTTAAGCTAGTGCGCGATTTAAGTGTATTCACGAACAAGCGCCTAATTCTAATTGATAAGCAAGGCCTTACCGGGCGAAAAGTCAACTATCACTCCATTCCTTACAAATCTATTACGCAATTTATCGTTGAGACGGCAGGACATTTTGATACTGACGCCGAGCTTAAAATTTGGCTGTCGGGCAAAGCCGATCCTATTGAGATTGAACTAAGTGCATCGTCTGCTCAGGCGGTACAGCAAAGCCTAGCAACCCAGATGTTTAGCTAGTTTCTGCATTTGTAATACTTGATAGATGCTTTGAAGTAGCAAGTAAAGAAAGTCTAATCACCCTGCAAGTGCACAAAGCGCTACAACGCAAACATGCACAAAATAAGCGTTAATTAAACTGACCAAAAAAAAGCGATGCTTCATAAGCATCGCTTTTTGCTTTTTACTGCTTTCTAGGGCTTGTTGAGCTTAGATGTACAGAGATCAACATGCCCCAGGCTCTAACCGTATTAGTCTTTCAAGTTACGGTTAAAGAAGTTAGTAATAGTTTTGTATAAATGAATGCCCGTTTGCTTACCACGGATGCTGTGTTTCTTGCCCGGGTAATCCATAGTTTCAAATGGAATTGCCAAGTCTTGAAGGTGCTTGTAGAGCATTGTTGAATGGGTAAACAACACGTTGTCATCTGCCATGCCGTGGTAAATCAAAAGGTCGCCCTTCAGATCTTTTGCGTAAGGGAATACTGATGACGCAGTGTAAGCATCGTCATCCGTATTTGGGTTGCCCATGTAGCGTTCAGTGTAGTGGGTATCGTATAGGCGCCAGTCGGTAACCGGCGCACCTGACACGCCCGCTGCGAAGTAATCGCCCGCTTTGAACATGGTCATTAGCGTCATGTAGCCGCCATAGCTGTGGCCATGAACACCAATACGCTCAGCATCAACGAAAGGAAGTGTGCGCAAAAACTCAACGCCTGCAACCTGATCGTCTACTTCAATAAAGCCCATTTTTTTATAAATAGGATCTTCAAAGCCTTTGCCGCGATAGTTAGAGCCGCGGTTATCTAGCGTAAATACCACATAACCTTGGTCAACCCAGTGTTGGAATAGCAAACCACGGTTACCCGCCCAACTGTTTGTTACAACCTGTGCGTGCGGGCCGCCGTAAAGGTAAACAATAACAGGGTGCTTCTGTTTAGGACTTTGCTTGGCACTGTCAGGCGTGTAAATTCGATACTTAAGGGTTGCGCCATCCTTTGTGGTGATGTCACCAAACTCAGGTGCCGTCCAGCTATCCATGTAAGCGTGCAGAGGGTGGCCTTCTTCAACTTTATTTTCTTCAAGCCAGGTAATTCGCTCGCCAGTAGCGCTATTTAGGCTAACTTGTGCAGGAGAGTTAATCGTTGAAAAACGGTCGATAAAGATAGAGGCATCTTTGCTGAATGCCGCGCTATGGTATGCGCCTAGTTCAGTGATACGCGAAATTTCGCCGCCATCTAAAGGCACGCTGTAAACATGGCTTTCTAGTGGGGTGTCTTTGCGGCCAGAGAAGTACAAACGGTTGTTTGCAGTATCAATAGCTTCAACACTGTCAACAACCCAGTCTCCTTTGGTTAGCTGCTTAACCAACTTGCCTTTATTGTCGAAAAGGTAAAGGTGTTTAAAACCGTCGCGCTCAGACGCCCAAATAAATTGGCCTTTGTCTTTTAGGAAGTAAAGGTCGTTGTGCAGGTTTACCCACGTGTTGCTTGATTCTGTAAGCAGCACGTTTTCTTTTTTGCTGTTAAGGTCGAACGCGCGCAGCTCTAACGTTTGCTGATCACGCGTTTGCCACTGGTAGGTAAAGGTGGTGTTGTTTGGCATCCACTTACCGCGAGCAAAATAAATGTCTTTATCTTTACCTAAATCCACCCAAGTGCGATCACCTGAGTCGATGTTTTGAATAGCAAGTTCCACCAAGACGTTTGGCGTGCCCGCTTTCGGGTATTTCTGTTCGATAAGCTTGATGTCGTCAGCATAGATTTCAGAACGCGTAATCACATCTACCGGGCTTTCATCAACCTTGGTAAAGGCAATTTTAGTCTCATCTGGCGACCACCAGTATCCGGTCATACGGCCCATTTCTTCTTGCGCCACAAATTCGGCCATACCAAATTTAATGTTGTCGCCACCTTCTTTGGTAATTGCCGTTTCTTTACCCGATTCAATGTGTTTTACATAAAGGTTCTGGTCGCGAATGAAGGAAATGTAGTTACCTTTTGGTGATAATTTAATATCAGTTTCAAAAGCGTCAGTATCTAAAAGTTGCTTCGCCCCTTTTTCGCCCAGCTTGTGATAAAACACATCGCCACCTAATGGGAAAAGTAATGCTTTACCATCGTCCGACCACTGGTAGCTTACAATACCGCTGCCAGATAAACGCATACGCTCGCGTCGCGCTTTCTCTTCATCAGAAAGCACTTCTTCGCCGCTTTGTAGGTCGTTTGAGTCGAAAAGCATGCGAGTTTGGCCACTTTCAATATGGTATTCCCATAGATCTAGGCGCTCGTAGTCGGTTTGCTTACCTTTAAGAAATGTTACCCGTTGACCGTCAGGTGATACTTTTAACGAACGGGGTGCGTTGCCATCGAGTGAAGGAGAAGAGAAAATACGCTCAATTGTGAGCGTTTCAGCGTTTAAAGCAGTAGAGAGCATAGCGGCTCCAATTAAAAGGGCTTTTTTCATTTTTATCTGCATATTTGACTGTCGAAGGTTTGATTGTAGTTATATCAATTTATGATACAAGGTGCGACATATGAAATCTGCAATGGTGCTAGGAGCGACAGGTTTAGTGGGACGAACGCTTGTAAATATGCTGTTACAGGATAGACGCTACAATGAGGTAACTTGCTTAGTTAGAAAACCGCTCTCCTCCAGTGTGTTTAACGACCCTCACAATCGCCTAAAGCCTGTAGTTATCGACTTCGACAATCTACAGGACTATCAAGGCTATTTTAGCGTAAATCATGTGTACTGTTGTCTGGGCACCACGCTTAAAAAGGCGGGCTCTAAACAAGCGTTTCGCCGCGTTGATTTTGAATATGTTCATGTTTCCGCACAGCTGACCCGAGCTCAGCGCGCGGACAGTTTTGTATGGATATCATCGGTAGGCGCTGATGCTAAAAGCAGTAACTTTTATTTACGAGTAAAAGGCGAGCTAGAAAACGCGATTATGCGAATGCCTCAGTTACCCCATGCCTCTGCCGTACGCCCTTCGTTATTGTTGGGCAATCGCGACGAGTCGCGGACGCTAGAAGATATAGCGCAGAAAACGGCGCCCATATGGCAAAGCATAATGAAAGGCCCGTTAAAGAAATACCGACCTGTTCATGCCGTTGACGTGGCCAGAAATATGATGTCGCTGCAGCGCTGGAAATAAGCGCCACAGTAAATGTCACAACCTTAACGTGAAGCACAACCCGACTTGATATAGAATGCGCGGCTTTTAACGCACTAGGTGATACGACTTCCTTATGTTCCGTTGTAAACAATTCACCGTAGCACAGGACAAATGCGCGATGAAAGTGAATACCGACAGTCTGATTTTAGGAAGTTGGGCACAGTTTCGCGCAAACCTCAGCCATGCCCCACGTATCTTGGATATCGGCACCGGCAGTGGCATTTTAGCATTGATGATGGCCCAAAAAGCCGCGCACTTTCGCAGACCGAGCAGTGAAGCGCAGAACGTTCAAAGTAGTTCAATTGACATCAGCTCGTTCGAGAATGGTGCAGCCAGAATTGACGCGATAGAAATAGATGAGCAAGCCGCAGCGCAGGCCGCTACCAACTTTAAAAATGCAAAATGGGCCAAACAGCTGTTTATTTACTGCTGTGATGTAACTGGCTACACCTCCCCCCACTTGTATGACCTAGTGATTTCTAATCCGCCTTACTTTGACACGCCAGCTACACTTTCAAATGCGTACAGCAAGCAAAGCCAATCTCGCTCGGTGGCAAGGCAAACGACTGCATTGGGCCCAGATGAACTTTTTAGTGCAAGCAGCACGTTGTTAACTGAACAAGGGCAAATGTACTGCGTATACCCAGCGTCGATGGAAGCCTCTGTTATCGAAACGGCTGAAGGTTATGGCCTATCGCTGGCAGATATTCTTTATGTAAAGCATACATCTAACAAATCGCCTTATCTTTGCGCGTTCCACTTTAAAAAAGTAATGAAGGGCGCAATTGATAATCTTAAAAACGTTACTGCACATCGGGAATGGCCGAGCTTAACCGCGAAAAATGCAATCAAAAATGAGCTGATAATTAGGGATAAAAAGGGCGAATATACCAGTGAATACAAAGCCCTTTGTCAGCCTTTCTACCTTAAATTTTAATGAGCTTATGTCAATGAACATAGTTGCAGAAGGCTTTGGCGCAATCGCCGTTGTTTTAAATTTTATTGGGTATCGCCAAACGAACGTAGACAAGTATTTGCTTATTTCTGCGTTTGCCTTAAGTGCACTTAGCGTGCATTTTTTTATGCTAGATGCCATGGCCGCAGGCATTGGAACACTGCTTGCCAGCGTTCGTAACTTTATTGCCATTAAACATAGAAGCAATGCCATTTTATTTTTCTTTGTTGCGGTGAATCTAGGCTTCCTCGCTTATGAGTGGTTTGTGCTAGAGCACAGCTGGATAATCTTCATTGCCTATGCGTCTTCACTTATTTTTACAGTGGGATCTTTGGTTATTCGCAATACGCACACTATTAGAAAGGTTTTTCTTGTTGCTGAAACTTTAGGGCTGTTATATGCCATTTCCGTGGGCAGTATTTTTGGAACGGTATTCAATGTAAGTAACTTGATCAGTATTTTAAGTAAGCTGCGCAAGCCCTAATGCTTTAGCAATAAAACTCACCTTATCAATTCGTCTAATTTGCCCACTTTAATCCCGTTCAGTCGGGCTGCTTTCCTGCGACTTATGCTAGCTGCTATATAGCTTTTTATATAGTCTACACACCCTTGTAGGCCTTGCCCTACATGACTTATACCAAAGTTCAATGAGCTAAAGTTCAATATCAATTTGCGTATGTAAGCGTATATTTATTAATCAGTAAGTATGGTTTCAGCAATTTTTCCTGCGTAAAGGCCGTATTAAAGAAGCCAGTGTTAAATAACTCAACTGATTCACCGTACACATTGATGATGTTGTAGCTGGTGGTTGAGAAATCGTAGACAATGCCTTTATCAGCAGCGCTGAACCAACTAGCGTCAATACAAGTAACCGCTTGGCCCGAATCGTTAGCGTCAGTGCACGACAATGTTGTTGTGCCATTGACCGATATTGACGCAAACTCCTGAGACTGCGCTGTTACTTCGGCAGCAATAGCATTAAAGTCAATATTGTTAACGTCAGCCTTACTCACGCTGCCCTGTTCAACAGATGTTGCTGTCGAACCGTTGATGGCGGTGTAATTGTTAACGTCGTTGAGCGTTACAACGCCGTTGACTTCACTGTTATCAAGTTCAACGCTAGATTCAGCAAATACGTTTCCGTTTTCAACATGGATTTTCCAGACACACCGAATGGTACGATCTGAACAAAATTCATGCGATAGCACAAGAGATACTTTGGTATAAGGTCTTATACGAAAAAAGCCACCCGAAGGTGGCTTTCTTTATATTGCGTGGTCAGAAAGGCGTTTTAGCTGCTCTTTTTAACCAAAACAGATACTTTATCAATACCTGCAATTTTAACTTGGTTCATAACTTCTACCACAGTACCGTGCTCACTGTCTTCGTGAGCCTGGATAGCAGCTGAATCCGTGTTGTTTTCCGCTAAGTATGTCTGCGCGTTTGCAACCACACGACGAATATCAACTTCGCGGCCACCCATCATAATTGTGCCATCAGCATCAATACGGATAGAAAGCGCTTTTGAAGGCTTATCGTTTTTCGCTTGATTATCTTCAGGACGGTTTACGTCCAAACCTTTCTCTTTCACGAACGAGGTCGTTACGATGAAGAAAATCAACATGATGAACACGATGTCCAACATGGGGGTCATATCAATCTGAGCCTCGTCTTCAGCCGAGGTATGCTTCTTTCTTTTCATCTCGTCTTCTTTCTTCTGTTACGTTCGAGCGCTTTAGTATACTGCTTGTTACAAAAATATACAGGGTTTTGTACAAAAACAGTGTGCTCATTAACACTTGTTGTTGAAAAAAATGCTCAGTTTCACAGTAATAAAACAACAAACTAGGTTTGTTTATGTGAAATAGCGACACCTAATTGGTAAAAATACAACATCAATGCCTGATTGAGTGATGTACGCAAGTTACCATGAGGATAAATGCCAAGTCTAGCTTCCATTGATTTTTTTGTCCCCTGCACCAAAAATGCATTCTTGATCTCGTGATCTTGAATACAGGCTTCAAATGCGCGGGCAGCCATCTCCTGAGGCATAGCATAATAATACATTTTTAACACGCGATCAGCTTCTACGGATCGCACAAAGTACTCATTTGGTCTTTTTTGATCATTTAGGAACAATAGCGAGAAACAATCGCTCAATTTTTGATTTAACGGATGAGGATTCATCGGGGCATTGTCGAGCCAGGCCTGTGTGGCAAAGCTACCGGCGGCAATACCGTCGAACATGCGCGGCGCAATATAATATCGAAAGCGTGAAACCATTCGTGGGCTAGCGCTCCCGCTCCTGCATTTTTTGCTAGCGCAAGCTGTCTCTTCGCACTGTTGTAGTGGGCACTACTGTGTTTTTGACCGCCACTGCCAAAAGCCAGTGACAGGGATCCGTTTAACGATAACACCTGTTCATTGATATTTAAGATCGCGACCAGATCGTAAAGCGCATCGAAAAAGAGGTTGGCAGCGATCTGTTGTTCTTCTGCTGTTACCCATCTACCCACAGTGATCGTAGCGAAATTAAACAGTTTGCGAATATCTTGAAATGAAACATCAGCGCCGTCCCTGTGACTTGGGCCGTTGCGATAAAACTGCTGATGAATACGGCCTTTACTTTCCAACACTGACATCCGAAATTTATAGGCGTTAAGCCATCGAGACCAATAACTGTTCGCACCATGCTTCGATGCGCGCGTCTGTTTTGTCGTATTGGTTTTCATCGTCAAGAGACAGGCCAACAAACTGAGTTTTGTCTTCGGTTAACGCTTTTGAGGCGGTAAACTCGTATCCTTCGTTTGGCCAATAACCTACGATCTTACAGTCTGATGGCAATATTGCATCGTGAAGCATGCCTAGTGCATCTTGAAACCATTCACCGTAACCAAGTTGATCGCCAAGTCCGAATAAGGCGATGGTTTTCCCTGATAAATCCAAACCGTGCACTTCTTCCCAATGAGACTCCCAATCTTCCTGCAGCTCGCCAAAGTCCCACGTTGAAATACCAAAAATGATAATGTCGTATTCGGCCGTGCGCGTTAGGTTAACGTCTTTAATGTTGTGAAGGTCAACAATATCTTCGTCGAAAAGGCTATTGAGCTGCGCTTGGATTTTTTCTGCTGCCATTTCGGTATAGCAAGTTGTTGAGCCGTAAAATAATCCGATGGACAGTGCGCTATCACTCATTAGATACCTCTTTTGAACTAATCGTCTTTAGAAGCTGGGAATTCTACCTCGTTACCGTTGCTCAACAAAGCTTTGCACTGAACATCGGTGTTTTTCTGTGAAATTTTTAATACACCAATGGCGCAACCGTTGAATAATTCGCCATAGCCCAAACTTGGCTCTCTCGCTTTTACTGACATATTTCGACGTCTTGTGAAAAGGTTGAGGGGTGATTTGGAGCGATAAAGCACGCGGTTTAATCTATCTAGCCATTTGATCAATCCATCCGGAAAGGCGTTTTTTAATCCACTGCAGGTGAACTGGGTGATGTGAGGGCTGTTGCGCCTAAAGCGCAGGCGTACATCGTATACAAAGGAATAGTGCACATCGCCAGATAGAATGATGAAATCGGGGGGCGTTTTGTAATGCCTGAATATGTTTAATATAACGTTCGCGGTGCCTTTGTGGGCCATCCAGTTCTCAGCATCAACAGTAAGCGCCTTGCCAAAAAACGTAAACACCTTTTGAATGGCTTCGATAACCTTTACACCATAAATGGGAGCGGCAGAGACAACGATGACAGATTCTTTGCCAATTATAGAATGCTGAAAATCACACAGTGCTTCCCAGTCCATTAGCCCCGAGGGCTTATTCATATTAGATTCACTGCGCCAACGCTGCGTGCGGGTGTCTAAAACCTCAATAGGTGGTGTGGTATCTAAACGATAATGCCACTGATCAAAATCCAAAAGATCATCAATGATTTCATCGTGCGAGTTTAAACCGCTTTCTCCCATTGATTCTTGTACTTTAGCAATTAATGGCGCTACTTTTTTTGGTGCATTTCCCCAGCCTTGGCAAAGCAGGTAGCCGATAAGCGCATTGCCGATCATGCGTTTTGACAAAGGGTTTCCATAGACTTCTTGTTCCCAGCCCCGGGTTAAGTTCCAGTCGTCGGTAACATCGTGATCGTCAAAGATCATATAGGTAGGAATGTGTGCCAGCGCCCTACGTACCTGCGGTAGCTGTTTTACAAAGCCGTTAAGCGCCTCGTGTTCTTTGTCGAAAATAGCGTGGTATTTTGGGGGGATCCCATCTTTATCTATATTGATATCAGCCCAAAGCGTGTCGGACCACACTAGTAAATACATAGCGATGATCTCCGCACTGCCAATCAAATGGTTTTGCGCGTTTACTGATGTGAATACCGGTTTTTTCTTAGCACCAAAGAATATTGAAGACAGTACCGTATTGGTCGCAATTTGAGGAAGAAGCTGCTCTCGTTCGTAATACCCATGTTCATGTGTGGCAAGTTCATTAGTGTTGGTTACTACTGCTCCTTCCAGTGCTTCATGATAAAGGCCTAAACGGTCAATCACGCTATGTATGGCTTTAAGCATAGGACCTGCGACATCATCAGCGTAAATTTGATCGCCCGTCATCAACAGAAGGTCGGGAAAATCATTTTGCTTTTTGAACGCATTTTTATGGAGTACATCTACTTGTGCTAGGGCATCATTACTGTGAAAGTGAGGCTTGCGGCATGAGCCGTGCAATATGGTCTCGGGAGTCTCGGTGTAATGGAAACATAAGGAAGACTGCCCATCGTAAAGAAGCCCGCGTTGTTCATCTTCCCATGAAGCCTGCTGAGCGTCGTCGCTAAATGATAGCGAGTAACCTATCCGCGCAGTATCTTCGAAGGGCTCTGACGAAGTGAAAGAGAGCAAGTGTATAAATGCGTACTTACCTACGCGTACGGTTTCGCGTTGACAACTGCCGCTGACGACTTCATTTGCAGATAGATTTAGCGTAGGTGAATCGGCGTTACTGGTTACTACCCAAATATGACATTCTGTAGATGTCACCTTTCGTACTATTGGACCTGCAATAACTTGGGGCAAGTGCTGCGTAGAAATGACGCTCTCCTTTAATTTTCGTCAATATTAATACACGTAAGCGTGTTAACTAAATATGCTGCACATTAATTGAAAACATGATGACAGCACGGCTATTTAACGTTGCCAAATCATATATGTACTCAGCAAACCTGATGTCTATCGCATAACCTTACTCTTTTTTGTGAATAAACGGTATGCTCGATATACTCCCTTACAATTTTTTCAGTTTTACCTTTTGCTCTCGTCTTAATAAACGGAGAGAGGACTTCACACTATGCTAAAATATTTAACCAGTGCTGTGCTAACCACTTTACTGATAAGCGCCTGTAGCGAGCCGAAAGACGTGGTTATTACTCCTGAACCTCAAGACTTAACAGAAGTCACTGTGGGTAAATGGATCCTTGATGAAAAAGGCAACGTTATGTTTGACCCTCAAACCTCAGGGTTAGTGGTGTTAGACGGCCAACTTGTCACTATCGCAGATGCTAGCGCTGATACTACTCAACAGTTGAAACTTCATAGCATTTCACCTGATACCGCAACGCTGAGCGCATCGAGCGAACGTTTTTCATTTTCCAATACCGTGCGCCGAAGCTGCTTTTATAGCTATTTAAGCGAGCAACCTGATTTAGAAGCGTTAGCCGTAGACCCCAGAGACACCAACGTAATTTATACGGTTACCGAAGATGCTACCCGTACCGGCGCATTAAGCCCTCGTTGTGAAACCAAATACGAGGAAACAGGGTCAACAGATTACCCCACCTTGTTGGTAAAATTGACGCGAAAAGACAATGGCTCGGTTGAAATGTCGGACGTGCGACCTCTTCAGTTTCCCAACGATTTTGAAGTAGGTAATTTTCCTAACGACGGCATTGAAGGGTTGACGATGGCTGAAGACGGCACGTTATATCTGGCGCTAGAGAAAGATAAAGCAGGACAGCCAAGAATTTTTACATTGACTGTTGATGAAGACTTTTTCTCGTCGAATGATTTTGCCACAGTGAGCGAGCCTAACCTTCAACTTCCTTCGTTTACTTCAGGCAATCACCCTATCAATGGACTGGCGTTATATACTCATTCAACGGGCGCATCCTATTTGTTTGGCGCAGCAAGAAACGACAATGAACTGTGGGTAATTGATGTGAGTGGCAGTAAGCCAACAAAGCGTATCCCTATTACCTTCGACGTTGCCGGCGACCAGAATTGTGAACAGTACACAATGGATAATTCGTCGATGGAAGGACTAGTGACCATTGAAAATACCTTGTGGGTCATTAACGATCCTTGGGAAAAAAACTACCTTAAAAACGCAACGTGTGAAGCGCATAAGAAGCGTTATGAAGACTTAGCGCCTTTATTATTCCCATTAGAAATTAACAGCGTTTGGTTTGAATAATAAGAAAACGAATAGATTGAAAAACAAAAGGGTTGCTTTTAAGCAACCCTTTTTATTATTGATAGCGCGCTTAATATCGCTGTTTTATTTATGCGTCGCTGCGAAGTCGAGAAGCGAAGGTTTTTTTGAACTTCGCAAGTTTAGGCGCCACCACCATAGAGCAATATTGGTTTTGTGGATTATTTTTGAAGTAATCTTGGTGGTAGTCTTCGGCGTCGTAGTAGTTATTTACTGCTACTATTTCAGTCACTACGGGATCGGGCCAAATCTCTTCTTCTGTGATTTCTGCGATAATTTTTTCTGCTTCAGCTTTTTGTGTATCGTCGTGATAGAAAACCGCGCTGCGATACTGTGTGCCTACATCATTGCCCTGTCTATTCAGCTGTGTAGGGTTATGCAGCGCAAAGAAAATTTCTAATATCTCTCGGTAGCTAATACTGTCGGCATCAAACGTCACTTGTACCACTTCAGCATGGCCAGTATTTCCTTTGCATACCTCTTCATAAGTTGGATCGGCCTTTTCTCCTCCAGCATAGCCAGAAATTGCTTTTTCCACGCCTTCAACGCTATTAAACGCTGATTCGATACACCAAAAGCATCCGCCTGCCAACGTGGCGACTTGTAAATTTGCCATAGTAAAAACCTCTCTTAATCTTTGTCTGTAGTGTGGTTGCGGGTAGGTCACAACACAAGTCATCCAAGCGTGTTTTTTTATCGTATAAACGAATATTAAATAAGAATAATGTGCGAGCTAAGTGAAAGGTTTTAACATGTGAGGTTAACTGCTTTCTTTCAAGCAGTTTGCAACTGGTAAGAGTGCGTATAAGCGTGTTCAAAATTTGGCAGAGGTATTCAGTCGTGATTATTTTCTATGACGGGTATTGTCCGTTGTGTATCGCTGAAATGCGTCATTTAAGAAAAAGAGACGAGCACAACAAATTAACATTGGTAGATATTCAGGCCCCCGATTTTTCGAACCGTTATCCAACCATGGATTGGCATGCACTCAATGCAAGAATTCACGGACTTCGTGAAGACGGGACGTTGATAACTGGCCTTGATGTCACTCATGAAGCATGGAAAGCCGTGGGCATGGGTTGGCTATATGCACCGCTTCGCTGGCCTGTTATTCGTCATATAGCCGATGCTTTCTACAATGTATTCGCAAAGCATAGATACACCATTTCATACCTGTTAACAGGTAAAAAACGCCAGTGCGATCGCTGCATACCAGGAGAAGCCAGTGAAAAATAACGTCCTTATAGTGGGCGCGTCGGGCGGTATTGCGTCTGCGCTTATTGAGCAATATAGCAGTGATGGTGCTAGGGTGTTTGCGGTTAGTCGCGCCCCTTTATCTGACACTAATCATTCTGGGGATGTTACCTATCATCAGCTGGCCGAACAGGACGATATGCACATTAGCGGTTTTGTAAAACAACTCGCTGAGCAAGACGTTGTGTTAAATACGGTAGTAATAACAACCGGTTTTTTGCATAACGAAAGCGATGGCATTCATCCTGAGAAACGTTTGGAAGATGTCAGCGAGCAGGCCTTAGCGGCTTATTTTTCGACTAACAGCATTATTCCCGCAATGTGGCTCAAGCATTTAGTGAATATCATGAGTAAAGAAGGTTCAACCCTTGTTTGCTTAAGCGCGAGAGTAGGGAGTATTTCAGATAATGGACTTGGAGGGTGGTACGGCTACCGCGCGTCGAAAGCGGCGCTCAACATGTTGGTTAAAACGGCGTCGGTAGAATACAAGCGCAGATTGAAAGACGTGATGCTTGTTTGTTATCACCCTGGGACGGTTGATACGGGGCTTTCTAAGCCTTTTCAAAAGAACGTCGCTGCCAAGAAACTGTTCACGCCTGAGTTTACCGCTAAACAGCTTATTCATCACCTTTCGGCGCTTAATCGAGACCAAACTTGTCATTTTATCGACTGGAATGGCGAAGTGGTAACTTGGTGATACGGTCTAACATCATTTCAGCAAGTCCAACATCAAGACTTTTTATTTCACTGCTGTTACCATGCTATTTTTGGGAATGGTGCAGCGTATTGATAAGCCCATAGAGGTAGCAATACAACGCGTTGACGCCACACGTGAGTCATAACAATAAATGCCATCCTGATAATAAATAATACCAGTTCGCTAGGCTTGATTCTTACGAATAGTAAGTACCGACAACCAGCATAAATTGTGAGCACACGACGTTTTTGTGCATCACAAGGCGTGATACGGCGAACTGCTATAACAATAACTCAACAAGAGGAAGGGATATGAGCGGGGCCAGAGAACAGTTCGGATCGCGCATAGGTTTTATTTTGGCTGCTGCAGGTTCTGCGGTAGGCATAGGTAATTTGGTAGGGTTTCCTGTCGGTGCAGCTAAAAATGGCGGTGGTGCATTTCTTTTAATGTACGCTATTTTCGTTTTTGCCATTTGTTTACCGGTAATGCTGGCGGAAATGTCAGTTGGTCGCCATGCTAAAAAAGACCCGCTTGGTGCATACAGTGATATAAGCGGTAATGAAAAGAAATGGAAAGTCGCGGGGTGGCTAGCTATTGCTACGCCGTTCATGATTGCCGTTTTCTACATGGTTATTACTGTGTGGCTTTTCGGCTATTTGTTCGAAGCAGTAAGCGGAAATCTAGACAAGTTAGCTAACCCAGAAACCTTTGGGCTGTTTATTAATTCAGAAGCCATCTTTTTATATATGGCGGCCGTTGTTGGTGTGGTCTACCTCATCCTTCAAGGCGGTGTAAAAGAAGGGATAGAAAAAGCGGCAAAGCTGCTCATGCCTGCGCTTTTCGTGATGCTTATCGGTCTCGTTATCTTCGTATTAACCCGCGAAAATGCGATGGCTGGCGTTGAGTTCTACATCGTTCCTGAGTTTTCAAAAATCACTGCTGAAGTGGTGAATGGTGCGCTATCGCAGGCCTTTTTCTCTCTATCGTTGGGTATGGGTATTCTTATTACCTATGGTAGCTACATTGATAAGCGTGCAGATGTACCGAGCGCTGCCAAGCTGGTGGCGTTAACAGACACGGCCGTGGCGTTCACTGCGGGTTTGATGATCCTTCCTGCCATCTTCTCTTTTAACCCAGACATTAACCCTGATGATTTAAGTGAATCGTCAGTGGGTATGATTTTTACTTATCTACCTAGTATCTTTCTAGCGTTACAAGATTCGATTGGATATATGGGCGCATCGATTGTCGCTAGCTTGTTCTTCTTATTAGTGTTCTTTGCGGCAATTACGTCGCTAGTGTCTATTTTTGAAGTACCTGTTGCGGCGCTTATGGATGAAAAAGGTGTAAGCCGTAAATGGGCGCTTGGGTCGCTAGGAAGCATTATGATTTTGCTAGCCATCCTAAGTGCGTTGTCATTCGGTAAAGTTGATATGCTTACGTCGTTTATGCACTACGCTGGCGCAGATAAATCACTATTTGATGTCATTTACGATGTGTTCTACGACACGATTTTGCCTTTAAACGGCTTGCTAATTTGTTTGTTTGTTATTTATCGTTGGAAGAGTGCAAACTTCAATGCTTCTTTGGAAGAGGGCAGCAGTGGTTACAAAGGCAGCTGGTTTGAAAAGTACGTGGATATTTCGCTTAAAACCTTTATTCCGCTTATTTTACTCGTGATTTTTGTAAACACGGTAGCGGTAAAATACTTCGGGTTGAGCCTATTCGGATAGTCAGGTTTTATAAGAAATGACGTGAGCTAGCAGTGAGCTCAACTTAAAAACGGCAAGCCTAAAGCTTGCCGTTTTTGTTTGTGTCAGAGTATGTATTTTCACTAAGTGAAAGCCTAAAACATGCGATAGGGGTCGCTATACTCTGGTGTAATATTTAGCCTTGCCCAGCTTTGTGCGGCGTCAATCACTTTGCCAGCAGGTTCCGCTTCAGTATCAGAAAAGCGAGGAGCATCAATATCCATCGCCTTCGCTGCATCCACGTAATAAATACCGCGCTTAGGATGAGACAAGCTGCAAAGGTGAATAACATCGTTAAGCGGCTTGCCACAAATGATGGTCGTCAGCGCAGATACAATGTCGTACACATGTACAAGGTTTATTCGCTTATTTCCTGCATCTAACTGTTTTCCACTTAACGAGCGGGCGGGGTGACGGTCTGGGCCTACTAAACCGGCTAGGCGAACAATACTGATATCAACCTGACCTCGTTTAGACAATAAATAGTCTTCAATAGTCACGTGGGCTTTGGCCGAGGCTGTTTGCGGCTGTGTAGTGCTGACTTCGGACACTACCTCATTTGTTGCATCGCCGTAAACCGACGTGGTGCTGATAAACACGATATGCGCCACCTTTACGCTGATGGCTGCGTCTATCAACTGCAGCATATTGTTGGTGTATGACGCGAGATCTGTGTTTCTCCTGCCAGGGGGAATATTTAGCAACAAGGTAGCGTTTGGCAAATGGTTACAAAGCGCTGATGTATCTTCGCCCAGGGCATATTCAATTGCGGTGATACCTTGGTCTTGTAACGCGAGACGTTTCTGTTGGCTTCGAGTGGTGCCAACAATATTGACCTTTCCTGAAAGTGCGTTGCCCACATAGCTGGCTAACCAGCCGTAGCCACTAATTACTACATTTTGAGTCATCGATTAAATACCCCTTTGTTTAGGGCTTAAGAGTACATTAATTGGAGGGCGGTTGTCGTTAACTGTAAAAATGAAAAACCGACTGGGTTACAGTCGGTTTTTCAAAGGTGAGTGGTTAGAGTTGCAAGTCGTTTCGCTTTGCGCGTTTAGTTCGCTAAATGTTCCAACTACATTTTCATTTCGTCGTTGTGGTCATGGTGGTTGTCTTGATCAATATCTAGCAGGTTCAAGTCATCTAGCCCCGATATGGATGCCTGCATCTTGCCTTCGGCATAATCCGCTTTCTTCAGTACCTTACACAATGCATCGCCTTTTTCTTCCAGCGCAGCCGCTTGGCTTTCTAAGCGATATTCTAAATCTTCACCCCAGCGCTCCATCTTTTGCTCAAACTCAGACATATCACCGCCTTCCCACAACATTTGTGTTCCTACGGCAATAAGTATTCTACCCATAGACTCACTGATTAAAGACTCAATTTGCGCTTCGAATTCTTGCTCCCAGCTTTCGTCAAACCAACCTGGCTCATCGAATTTAGTTGAATCAACGCGAATATTCCCTGCGTCATCATAGAATGAAGTGTTTAGTTTGGTTTCAAGTGAGTCGAACAGTTCACGAAAATCGTCACCCATTTGATCGCCGCCTAACAGTTCAGTAAAGACTTCAGTTACTGCCACGTTGGCAATTTGCAGCCCTTCACTGGCGATATTCAAGGTCATAGGGATGGCGATATCAATGTTGTTGTAATATTCACTTACCCAGCGCTGTTGTTCGCTGTCAAGCGATACTGGTTCGCCGTTAATGGTCATATTGTGATGGGAGTCAATCGTCATCACTGAGCCATTGTCCATCTGTACCGTTAGATCACCTTGGTAATATTGAATATGACCATCAAGCTCCATGTCACAACTGTTGTTTTGAAAGCTGCTGTCATGCGCCAATGCGTGGCCGCTCATTAAAGTACTGGTAAGGGCAACTGAAAGTAATAGTTTCTTAGACATTGTTCATTCCTTAATTTACGTGTGACGCGTTAACGAAAGTGCTCGAAGCAAACTGCAATGCGTTGTAGTGTCACTGTCAAATAGACGCTAACGATACTCGCTGTTATACCTAAGGTAGAGCAATGGCCTTGCCAATATTTAAAGTCTATATCTTTCAAATGGTTAGTGATATTTGATGATTTCTTTATGCTCTGCTAAATACACTATTTAGTGAGATTACCAACTAATTAGTAGTTTTGACTAAGATCAATTAATACCGATAGCGGTACATTTAAGCCAATCCAAGCATGGTTAAATCTTATTTATTGGTGCATAATACCCCCAATAATTTTAAGGGGTTATCACAATGGCTGATTGGATTAATGCAATTATGTTTGGTGTTGCGCTAATTGCCTTTACGCTAGGGCTAAGCAGCATCGTTATGGGCTTTATGACTGCTAAAGCAGGTGCTGAAGGTATGCAGGAAAAAATCGAGTACGGTTTTTTTGGCGTTACTGGTTTAGTACTTTGCTTACTGATGGCCTACGCATTGGCTTAAGCGATAAGCATTAAAAAAACCGGCTATCTCAGCCGGTTTTTTTTCGTCTTGAACAAGTCTTTATTCATCACTGCCTTATCGATTAGTTTCGCTCTTCTCCTGAGCATCCTCAGGCGCATTGTCGCTTTCGGGACTATTTCTATAAGCGCTTTGTTCGCGATGGGCAAGCAGCGACAAATGTCCATCACGTTGATAAGCGCGTAAATCGAACAAATCCAGCATAGCCATAACGTGGTCGAAAATATCCGCCTGTACTTTTTCGTACCTCACCCATTCCTTTTGTGCACTGAAGCAGTAAATTTCTAAAGGTAAACCAAGCTCATTAGGCGGTAGCTGCCTAACCATTAGGGTTAGTTCTTGGTTTATATCTGGGTGCTTGCGCAAGTATGCCTCTAAATAAGCTCTAAAAGTGCCGATGTTGGTAAGGCGACGGCTGTTTAGCAGATCCGACTCATCAATGGAGTAATCTCGGTGATAAGCGCGGAGCTCATTTTTCTTCTTATCGATATATTCGTTGATATAGCGAATTTTCGAAAAGCGCTCTAGCATATCGTTGTCACAAAGCTTAATAGAGTGCACATCAATATAAATGGCGCGCTTAATTCTGCGTCCGCCAGACTCTTGCATACCGCGCCAGTTTTTAACTGCTTCTGTAGTAAGGCTGTAAGTCGGCAGCGTAGAAATGGTTTTATCCCAGTTCTGTACTTTGACGTTGGTAAGACCTATCTCGAGTATTTCACCATCTACTTCATACTTAGGCATGGCAATCCAGTCGCCCGTATTAAACATGCGGTTAGCGGCTATTTGAATGCCGGCCACAAAGCCCAGAATGGTGTCTCTGAATATCAATAGTAAAACAGCGGCAATGGCGGTTAAGCCAGACACAATAAGTAGCGGGCTTCTGTCTACAATTAATGAAATACTTAATAGTATGGTGACAATAGCAAATGCCAATTTGGTAACTTGAATAAAGCCAGTGATAGGTGCGCGTTTAGCAAGCGCTGAGGCGTTATAAACGTCTTCCACTGTGCTCAACATGGCATATAAGGCAAGAAGGCCGCTATATAGCATGTATAGCTGAGCGCTCTTTATCACCATACCGTGCATCACGGCTTCATCGCTAATAAGTACTGGTGTAGTTAGGTAAATAAACAGGGCAGGAAACAGGTGCATTAAGCGACGGAAAAATCCGTGCTGCTGCAAAGCGTTGTCCCAGAGGTTATTGGATTTGTATACCCAACTGGCTATCTGAGGGCGCACCAATAGCCTTGCGATAATATAGATTACCGCCGACACCACTAAAATACTACTTAGTGCGATGACGTTATACAGCGGATCTTCAGTAGTAAGATTCGGGAAATTATCATTAACTATGTGAATAAAGTTATCGCGTACTGAAGCACTGACTTCCATTAATTACGACTCCAACATTTTCTTTATACGGTTGTCTTTATTTTCCCATAGACCGTTCAACCAGTTTTGGAAATAAAGACGAAACTCAGACTCAGTGCGTTCTGAATGCTGTTGTAATTCAGGTACCGGCGTAACGTTCACATCGATCACGATTTTTGTCATCTGACCGCTAAGCATTGCCATCATAGGGTGACGCTTATTTTCCGGGTAGAGCAGCGAGATATCTAACACGTTGGTAAATAATTCACCCATAGCTGAGAGCGTAAAGGAAACGCCGCCGGCTTTGGGGGGCAGGAGGTTTTCATAGGGACTTTGCTTTGACAGATGCTTCAATGAAGTAAATCGAGTCCCCTCTACGAAGTTAATGACCGTGGTGGGCACCGTTCTAAACTTCTCACAATACGCTTTGGTGGTTTCGAGATCCTTTCCTTTTTTCTCTGGGTGCTTTTCCAAATACGCACGGGTGTATCTGTGCATAAACGGCATATCAAGTGCCCAGGCACCCAGTCCGACAAATGGCAGCCAAATAAGCTCTTTCTTAAGGAAAAATTTGGGTGCAGGAATGCGGTTCGTTGCGAATTCAATGAGCAGAATAATGTCGAGGTAGCTTAAATGATTGGCAATAATCAGATACCAACGGTCTTTTGACAGTTCGCCGTGTACCGAACACTCAATATCGACGCGGTTGAACAAGCGTATCATGAGAACGCTGACCCGTCCGAAGCTAAACATTAGCCCGTGCATCACTTTATTCCATGCTGTTCTTATCTTTCCGTTGGGCATAATAAGTTTTACCAAGCCCAGTAAGATAATTAAGCCTCCCCACAACGCAAGATTGAGGATTTGTAGTGAAGTATGTAATACGAAAATAAAAGGAGCGAGTACTGCGCGAATCATAATGGTTTCTGTGTTGCGTTTAGTGAATCTAAAAGTTGATCTTTGGCATGCCAGCGTTCATTCAACCACGTCTGAAAACGGGCTCGAACTTGCGGATCATCAAAATAATTGTCGCTGAAAATGCCGTTTTCCATAATGTCTTTGATGGGCATTACGTTGATATTCACTCGAATATCACGAACCTTACCACTAACGAAGTCCCAGAAAGACGGTACGCCGTTCGGATAATCAATTGTGACATCAATAAGCTTATGCAAATGATCGCCCATCGCAGACAAAACGAATGCTATGCCGCCTGCTTTAGGCTTAAGTAAATGAGTGAAAGGCGAGGCCTGCTTGTCGTGCTTGGCTTGCGTAAAGCGCGTGCCTTCAACAAAATTCATAATACTTACAGGCTTATTTCTAAATTTCTCACACGCTTGGCGCGTGGTTTCCATATCCTTTCCTTTCAAATGCGGGTTTTTAGCCAAAAATGATTTGGAATACCGGCGCATAAATGGAAAATCGAGTGCCCACCAAGCCAGACCTAAAATGGGAACATAGATAAGCTCTTTTTTGAGGAAAAATTTCAAAAATGGGATTCTTCGGTTAAATACACGTTGAAGAACTAAGATATCGACCCAAGATTGATGGTTAGCAACAACGAGATACCAATCATCTCGAGTGAGTTTTTCTAGTCCGTTTATTTGCCATTTGGTGCGTCCGCTGATGCGCTGATTCAGGTTATTAACGCCGATCCACGCAGTCGCGCATGCGTCGAGTAAATAAGAAATGAATCGTCGCCACGGCGCAATAGGTATAAGTTTAAAAATAGCCAATATAAAAATAGGCGTTGACCACACTACCGTATTGACGAAATAGCAGATGACCGAAATAGTGCCAACAATATGATGCAACAGTGCTTTTACCATTGTACTTACCTCAAAAATTAGGCGCTTAGTGTAAACGAACTTGATCTAAAATCCGATAGAGCCTTTACTGATTCCACAATAAAGGTGCAAATTTACGTATTTAAGGAGCTGAAATGGAGCTTATTGGCGAAAATAGAGCATTCGGGGGACGGCATTTACGCTATACCCATAAAGCTGAAACAACACAATGCGATATGACCTTCGCAATTTTTCTTCCCCCTTTCGCCTCGAAAGAAAAGCCAGTGCCCGTGCTTTACTGGCTGTCAGGGCTAACATGTACCGACCAGAACTTTATGCAAAAAGCCGGTGCAATGAAGCTAGCGGCGGAGCTAGGTATGGCTATTGTAGCGCCCGATACATCCCCCCGTGGCGAGAACGTTCCAGACGACGAAGAAGGATCTTATGACTTTGGCCTTGGGGCAGGCTTCTACGTTGACGCTACGCAGGCGCCGTGGGATAAGCATTACAAAATGTATAGCTATATTGTGAACGAGCTACCTGCGCTTATTGAAAGCGAGTTCCCTGTAAGCAAAGAGCGCGCTATTAGCGGTCACTCTATGGGCGGACACGGTGCTTTAGTCATTGGCATGCGTAATCCTAATAAGTTTGTATCGGTATCGGCCTTTAGCCCTATCTCAAACCCTTCAGATTGTCCGTGGGGCGAGAAAGCCTTAGGTCGATACTTAGGCGATGACAAGGCAGCATGGCAGGATTACGACGCCTCGTTGCTATTAGCAAGCAAAACACACAGCGTACCTATGCTAGTAGAGCAAGGGACAAAAGATGAGTTCTTGCACGAGCAGCTGAAACCTCAGTCACTTGTTCATGCTGCGCAACAGTCAGATACGCAACTTACGCTTAACATGCATGAAGGTTACGATCATAGTTACTTCTTTATTGCATCATTTATTGAAGAACACCTGGAGTTCCATGCAGGACACATGGGGCTAATTTAAGCGTAAAATACAAGCTGTAAAAAAGCCGGATCGTACTCCGGCTTTTTTGTTTACAGGCTGATGAGGCTTTGCTGAAGCTTACTTTAGCTTTTGCGCTAAAGTTATAAATTCAGGTATGGCAACGGGGCGCTGATATAAGTAACCCTGTCCATAGGCACACCGATGATTTTGCAAAAACTGTTGCTGCTGTTGGGTTTCAATACCTTCTGCAATAATCTTAATGTTTAAGTTGCTCGCCAGTCCAAGAATAGCCTGAACGATAGCTTGGTCGTCGGTGTTTTTCTCAAGTTCACTGACAAAGGAACGGTCAATCTTAAGCTCATCGATAGGCAGTTTCTTCAGGTAAACCAGTGAACTAAAACCTGTACCGAAATCGTCAATCGACACGGTGATCCCCATTGCTCGAAGCTCGTTGAGTAATACTGAAACAGTATCCAAGCTTTCCACAAACACGCTTTCGGTTAACTCGATAGATAAGTTTGAGCCGGGGATTTGGTGATCTTCCAATGCGTTTTTAATTTGGTTTAGTAGTGCTAAATCTGACACTTGGCGGCCAGAGATATTAATGGCCAACCTAATGTCTAAATTAGAGGCCTTTAACGCTTCTATAGCATCACAAGCTGCATTGATAAGCCATTCGCCGAAAGGGAAAATGAGTTCACTTTTTTCAGCAAGAGGAATGAAGACTTCTGGGGAAATAAACTTACCTTCCGACGTTATCCACCTCGCCAAAGCCTCGCATTTAACAATCTTGCCAGTCTCTAAATCGACAATAGGCTGCAAAAAGAGTTTGAGTTCATTGTTTTCGATGGCAGAACGTAGCTGACTCTCAAGCTCGTTGATTGCATGATGTTGTTTGTGTAGTGCTTCACTGTAGGTAAGTGCCACATTGCGACCTTGATATTTAGCGGCCTGCAAGGCGATGTCAGCACATTGAAGAAGTGATTCGGTTGACGGGCAGTGCCGGGGAAAGTTTGCTTCGCCAATATTTATGCCTAAATTCGGCTCGCTGCCATTGAGAACGGTATAGGTTTGAGTGAGCTTTTTGACTAGCTGCTCCATATACTCGGCACTGGTAAGTTCGTTAAAGGTATCTTCACGTTTCACCAATGCAAACTCATTACTGCCTATTCTCGCTATAAACCCGCTGTTGCCGACAAAGGTTTGCAGTCGCAGTGCGAACGATTTAAGGATCTCGTCACCCGACTGATAGCTAAGTGATTCATTTATCTTTTTAAAGTCGCATATATCTATGATGAACAACTTGAATGCGATTTCTTCCTGAACCAGTCTTCTTACTGTATCGGTAAACAAATTGCGATTGGCTACCTTTGTTAACGAGTCCATTCCACTGGCAGTTAATACGCTCTCTTCTTTATTGTGGATATGGGTAATATCGGTAAGTAGGTAAACCCAATGGGTTAACTCATCCCCTTGTAATACAGGGTGAATGGTAACCTGAAGCCACACACCATAATCGTCAACAGGTTGCCAATAAAGCTCCCCTTGCCAGGGGGCTTTTCGCTGCACCAGTGCGGGAAGAAACGTTGCCGGCGCATCAATATCAGTAAGAAGCTCGTTGACGCGAATAGAGCTTGGCGTTGTGCTATTACACAGCAGCAATCTATGAGACGCTTTGTTGTCCAATATCAATCCGCCTTTGTCGTCTAAAATGACAACGCCGGTTTCCAGGTTGTGAATAGCTTGCTGAATGGGCGGAACGAGCTTTTGAAGTCGGGTGTTCTTGCGTAAAACACCATTTAATTTGTGCCTAATATACTCATGCTGACCTACAATTTCGTGATGGCTTAGCAATAATTCCCGCGCGGCTTGCAGCGTTTTACGTTTTTCGTCAAATTGCTCTTCTACGTTTTTAACGACCAGATAGCGAGAACCCGATTCGCTATTAATTGCCAATGCTTCTAAGCGAAGTACTTGGCTCTCATTGTGCTCCGTCCAAAAGCCAGATGAAAGCGTAAATGACGTTTCGCCTTTCCATACTTCGTCGGCATCGAGAAAAAAGTCGTCTAAAAAAATGGAGGGGATATGCTTCTTTTGCAGTTTGTTGTTTTCGTCAATCGTCACAACATTTGCTAGCCATGGAAGTTCTGGCGTTAAGCATTCAATGTCGCTTTCGGAGTTACACCTAAATAGCGCGCAGTTAGTGATGCCTAATGCATTTAATAAATGAATATCCATGGCAATCTCCTACCAAAACGCAATTGTACTGAATAAATTCTCTACATTTTCACCGGTCTTTGCGCTGGTCTTCGTTAGTGAAGTGAATTTTTGAGCGTAAGAATTGAGTTCTTCCTCACTCCAGTGCCAACTTGTGGGGAGATCGGTTTTATTTACAACAAAAAATGCAGGGATATCGGGGTAGTGTTCGCGTGCGAGTTCTAGAATTTCCATGCCCTCAAGCAAGGATTGAGACCGAGTTTGGTCAACTACAATGATGTAGGCGCTTGCGCCGCGAAGGTAGCGAGGGTTGAAGCCGCAGTATCTGTCGATACCTTCTAAATCCCAAAGTAAAAGTTGAACGCCGCGTCCGTCTTTATTGACTTGTTTCTTGTCTATTTTTACGCCAATAGTGGTCTTGTATTTTTCGGAGAAAATACCTTCAACGAACTGTTTTATCAGGCTTGTTTTGCCAACACCAGTGGGCCCTAAAATACATACTTTTTTCTGTATCACTGCAAAGCTTCCTTACTACTGCTCACTGGATATTAAAACGTTTAACATGACTGAACGCCCCATTGATGCTTTCTGCAATGGTAGCTCTCCTAAGCTTACAGGTATAAGAATATCACTTTCTACGCCAAGTGAAATTAATGAATTCACAACATTCTCTGCTCGTTTTTGACTCAATGCGCGATTTCGTGCGCTTGAGCCTGAATTATCACTGGCACCCATTACAACAATACTGACAACGGTTTTTGTCTTGTCAGCAAGGGTTAACAATTGTTTTATGTCGTTTGCCAGAGGTTCTAATTTTGCTAACTGTACTTCAGAAAGCGCTTCTTGGTTAGTAGCAAAAAGTACATTTTGTGAGGAAACCTTATTAACTAATCGGTTCAATGCGGCTTTCTGGAGCTCAGCATTGTCAATTTGATAGGCTGCTTTGACGTTAAGCGCGGTGGTATCAACGTTAACTGTCGAAATACCAGGAATAGCGTTTATTTGCTGAGTAAAGTTAATTGCGGTTGGGGTGAACACGGTTCCTGAAATAATAAAGCTACGGTCATCACCTTTTTTAATTAATAGGCTTTCTGATTCGCTGAGAGGATAGTCGCTCACGAGCTTTTCAAGTTTGCGTTCAACCACACTTGGTTTTAAAGAAACAAAGGGTTCTTCAATAACAGTAACTCTTTCTGCATCGATGTTATTATCGCTAAACCATTGTTCGATGCTAGTGGCGACCGGGTCGCGAAGGACTTTAGCGTGCACGTTCCCATTGGAAACATAAGTATCAGTTACTATGATGCCAGGTGGAGGAGGAAGCTCGTGCAAGTCGCTTTTTAAGATGCTTAGCGACAAACGCATAAAAGACAGCACTGCAAGTGCGAAAAAAATCACAAGAAGCACTAGTGCACCTATTAATCGGTTTGATTTTTTTCCTTCACCCTCTTTTTTTTCGCTTATTAAGCAGTCTGAAAGAATGGTTTCGCAACCGTCGAAGGGCGCATTGTCACCTTCATAAGTGAGCAACGGTTGCTGATAGAACTGATGAAAATCTTCCAACGCCTGTTGAAGTTTCCCGCGTACCTCAGGAGGAATACTGCCCGTAACTGCAGCAACAAGCAGCGCTTGTGGCCCAATTTTTATTAGCAGCGTAAAGTCTTCCGTTTTTATCTCGCCGAGCTCGTTTTCTGACTCGGTACTGGTAACGCCAAACGCATCTGCCACAAAGTCATTAATGGCCACTAGCATTGACGAAATTAAGTCTGCGTCTTTTTCTTTATCAGGATCTGAAGAAATGCTGTGAAGTAACGTGCCGGTCTCTCGATGAATGACCAGCAGCTGTTGGACTTGGTATTGGTAAATTTGAGATGCGACAAATTCAGAATACCTGACTCCGGACTGCCAAGCTTTGAATCGCCAAGATACGCTTTTGGGACTTAAGCTGTTTTCGATAAGCGCGTTAGTGCGCTCGACAAACTCAACAAGAAATGAAGATACCGCCTTTCTTACAAGCGTGCCAACCAAGGGATAAAGTGTACCAACAATCTTGTCGCTATTAGCTTCTATAGAGCGGTGAAGCGACTTCTCTACAAGAGGAACAAGTACTTTGTTAACTGAGCCGTCCTTTGTTTCGCGTTCAAAGAGCGCTTCAGAAACGACGTTTGTCACGATGCCTTTCGCATCGCGATTCAACTTTTCTTGAACGAACTTATCGTCCCTTCCAATGAGTAACTCTCTGACTTTGTCTAGAGAGTTGTCAGATAGCTCCGACGGCGGCACTTTTTCAGTCATTAATTAATGATCTGTAGCGAGGTTGGTGGCCATAGTCGAAAGTAAGTTTGCCAACGTTTTTCTATCGGTTTTACTTTCTGAAAGCTCACTGGTAACCTGCTGAAGCTTCTCTAGCAGCTCTTGGTGACGCTTACTAAATAAATTATCAAGCGACTCTAGTTCTTTAACCACATGGGCTTCCAATGCATCGTTGTCGTTCTTTGCAGCAGTTTCAGCTATCTCCAATTCACTTTGCAATTTGTCAGTGGTGTTTTGAAGTTGCTCTTGCACATTACTGTGGTTGTCGTTAGCACTGGCCAACTGATTCGATAATTCAGTGATCTGTTGGTCAATAAGCTTACGAATATCGTTAAACTGATTATCAAGATGCGTATTCAGTTTAGAGAAGCTGTCGTTGACCCGCGACTCCAACGCAGAAAGATCTGCACGGAAAGCACGGTTTGTTTGACCAAACAAAATTTCTCTAAGTTGAGCAAGTTCGTCTGCTGGTTTGGGCGCGCCTTCAGTTTGAGTTACGTCTTGCGCTTGCTGATCCTTCGGCTTCTTGTCCGCCATAAAATGTCTCCGGAAGGCGCAGTTCTTTGCGTTGAACACGCTAATGAGCTGCAATCACATTTTTGTCTGTGCTAATAATTATGGTTATTACTTTATACAATAGCCGCTAATCGTGAACTTTGAAATACGCTAAAAGCATAATAGTGGCAAATACCTACAAAAATCCTTATACAAAAAACGCCATCTTTTCAGTAAGTTGAATAATCTATGAAGATTTACTTATGCGTTCTACGATTTGAGCTGTTTTTTAAGGCTGGAATAGGCCTATCAAATAATGGCAAGCGACATTGTTTTTTTATTGAACATAGGTACTATACGCCGCTCGCGCGTACGCGAGGTATATAAGTAATAACTGTGTCTGAGGTTCCTGTCGTGTCTATCACTCCACTAAATCGTAAATTCTCTGTTGCTCCAATGCTGGATTGTCACGCCTAATTTTAAGAGGCGTTGATATATATGGGGATTTCGGTAAAAAGTGACATTCGTTGTGTTCCTCAGTGTAAGGATATTGACGGAAATATCCAGAAACAACCGATGGTTTTATCCTCTATTTAGCCTATCTTTTATAATCTCTATGAGTATGTCGGCTTCTTCATAACCTGCGACAGTGTACTTTGTTATATCAACCTTCATGCGCTCTAAGACACTATCGTTGTTTAGCAGAGTCTGCTTTATGTAGGTCAATGTTTTCTCCTTCGCAATGGCCGCGACTTCGTCGGCCAACAACATTGCGGTGGCATTCATAATGTCGTTATCCTGAGCATCCATGTAATCTTGGTCGTAAAGCGCATCTACAACCGCAGGAATCTTGCTGTAGTGTTTTATTACATAATAGATATCAATAGCGTCTTTTCCCTGATACTCACGGCCTCGTTCAGTCCAGGCGATAAGCTTCAGTAACAATATTCCAGACGGAGATGCTACTTTTACGTTAATTTCGGGGCTTTTTATGAGGGTAACGTCCCATGCGTTTTGATAAACTTCATCGAACCCTAGGACTCTCATGAGAATATCTTGTTTTGGCGGCCAAGCGATCTGGCCGTGATCATCGCTGACCCCACCAAACGGAATCAAGTCGATTTCCCAAGGCAAGCCGTCACTGTCAGTCGTGTCTAGTTGATGTGCCTTCTTCGAGTACGGTGTAAATCCCGCTTCTATCAGTGCAGTTCGTAACACTTCGTAATGCTCCCAATTCTGCACTTTGATACCAAAGTCCACATCTTTCGTACCGCGCTCGATAGCAGCGCTATAGCCGTGAACTAAGATAATATCCCGTGCAGTAGCCCCTACAACTAGCAACGGTACACTTAGCTCAGCCGCAATACCGTGGATTTGACTATATACCTCCACAAGCCCATTCGGCAGTTTTTCCGATACATCAAGCGAGGTGGTCATGGTAGATCCTTTTTGCAGTTTCAAGGTTGCGAGGGTCATCGCTGTTAAGTAGTTCTGCATATACTAATAGTGGAGCGACATAGCCAGGTAACTCACCCCTAATTTTATCGATTCCCACAGGCGGCTCTACAATTTTCAGTATATTAACGTCTGTCTCTTCAGCACGTAGTCGGCGTAGCCTGAACGTTTTTAATAAGGCTTTATGTGCTTCAGTATCAGCATATATCTGATATGTTTTGGGGGTAAGGTAATGAGTATAGGCATCAGCGGCGACCTCTCCGCCCCAGAGTGCTCCGTACGTATCTAGCGGTGCGTTACGAAGCTGCTCAATATTCTGAGGAACATATAGCTTTTGCTCCAGTTTTGCTTCCATGTTGTGTGGATAAGCGTCCAGCCATCGCGTTAGAAGCAGATCTTTTTCGTTGAGGACGAGTCCCTTTTTCCCTTTTTCGAGAACAAATGTGAGTTGCTTAAGGTCATCTAAAACTTGTTTTACCGTGCCTAAAGCAATTTCAGCTTGCTCCGCAAGTATCCGCATTGGCTGATTAACAAGCTCAGGCTTCAATAACAACATCATGACTAGTTTCATGCCTTTAGGTTGAAACGCCTTTCCTGTTAGCTTTCTTGCGTGTTGTATTCGATGCTCTTTAGGTGGTTTCTTGCCTCTAATATCGATATAAAAGGGAGGTATGTTGAGGTGCGCATTACCTGCCAGATCGAGATAATCGATTTGCAACTCCTGGCACAGCTCGGCGATATTCTCATTGATATAGGGTGTGACTATAAGTGTTTTTTTGTCGCTAAAAACTATTTTTTCTAGTTGGAGCTTGTGTAGTCTGTGGCGAGTAAGCCTCTCCTTTTCTTCCACACACCAAGTATGTTTCTGGTTTCCGTGAATGATTGCCAGCTGTCCGTCCGTTTCCTCAGCATTTCGGACATTGTGATGCATATAAGTGACATTTAGCTTGGTATTCGCGGCTAATAGTTTCGCAGCTTCAGCTAGTAAGTTATCCATTTGTTCATTTATATTTCATGTTCACTATTACTGAACAATACGAAAAGATGAACAATTTTTCAACCTTTGTTCATTATTTTTAAGTGTTCACTTTTTATGAACGTTGACATTTAATGAACAAGAAGACATCCATTTCAAGCCCATAAGCGTGAAATGGTTATTTTAGACTTGGAGAAAACTATCTTGCCTTTGTTTTTCTGTTCTGCAGAAGTAGAATATACGGTTCGTTCTCCGCGAAGCCGCTTGTTGATTGAGTAAAACGCCATATTTTTGTATTCCTATTGTGTTCCTGAAAGGGAAAAATCGACGGAATACCACGGAAATGTCACTAATTTTGAAATCGGTAAAAATGCGATGAGATTTACTTTTTTACATATTAATCAAGGTTTTAATGTCTATGTCTGACATCTCTTTCAACCGCAAATTCTCTGTCGCTCCAATGCTGGATTGGACAGACCGCCATTGTCGCTACTTTTTACGATTAATGTCTAAGCACACACTTCTCTATACAGAAATGGTAACCACAGGCGCGATCATTTACGGCAAGGGTGACTATCTGGGTTACAACCAAGAGGAACATCCTGTTGCTGTTCAACTGGGCGGAAGCGATCCGTCTGACATGGCCAAGTGTGCTGAGCTATCACAAGCGCGCGGTTATGATGAAGTTAACATAAACGTAGGTTGTCCAAGTGATCGAGTTAAGAACGGTAGCTTCGGTGCCTGCTTAATGGCCCAGCCAGAGGTGGTAGCAAGTTGTGTCAAAGCCATGCAGGCTGCGGTAGATATTCCCGTTACGGTAAAGTGCCGTATTGGCATTGATGATATGGACGAAGATGAAGACTTCGCTCGTTTCATCGATACCGTGGCAGATGCCGGATGCGATACCTTTATTGTTCACGCAAGGAAAGCGTGGCTACAGGGATTGAGCCCAAAAGAAAATCGCGAAATTCCGCCGTTAAACTATCCGCGGGTTCATAGACTTAAACAGGCTCGCCCTGAATTATCTATTAGCATAAATGGTGGGGTTAAAACGCTAGAAGAAACCCAGCAACAGCTAGAACTTGTTGATGGCGTTATGGTAGGGCGTGAGGTTTACGCCAATCCTTACATTATGGCTACCGTAGATAAAGAGATTTTCGGAGATACTGAAGCTCAGAGCATGTCACGACGAGAAATTGTGCTGAAAATGCAGCAGTATATTGAACGCCAAGACGATCCCTATTTCAAACCCTGGCATGCAGCTCGGCATATTTTGGGTCTTTATCAAGGGCAAGCGGGTGGACGTATTTGGCGTAGATACTTAAGCCAAAATGGAACAGGAAAAAATCCAGATCCCAATCTGCTGCTAAATGCGCTAGACGCTGTAGAAAGTGCACAAAAGGAAGTCGCTGCGTTTAATAGTCAAAAAGACTAACGATTTAGTAATTTTGACCAAAGTTTAATATTTGTTCAATTCTTAAAAGCTCGCTGTCTCGCGAGCTTTTTTATTTAAATTTATATATATCAATTCCTTAACTGTTTTTAAAGGAGTTGGCACAGCTCTCGCAATCCTCTAAGTATCGCAACAACGGCGTGTTGTTGCACTGACTAACTTCAGAGGGAAATTATGAAAACTTCACTAATCGCAGCAACTTTACTGACAGCAAGCATGGCAAGCAGCGTAGCAAATGCAGAAGAGTCAGTGCTTCAAACGTTTTTAACTAATGTAGTTTCAAACGCAGTGGCTACCACATCACAGGAAATTAAGGCTGACGTGTACCAAGCAGTAGCAAACGCAACGTATCACTTTGAGCTAAGCCCACAAGAAGCGCGCGGAAGTGGTAAGGTCAGCGTGACTGATTTAGTTGTCGCTACCCCGTCTGAAGGTAGTTCTACAGAACAAGATGCCGACTAATTCGATATTGGTATCTAGCAAAAGCGCCGAAAGGCGCTTTTTTTGTGCGTGTAGCACAGTGACTTAAACATTAAAAACGCAATAAACAGGGTTGGTCAAATTAACAAATTTGTTGGTTAAATACGCTAAAAAATTGTATTTGGTTGCTTGGTGAACAGTTGGTAATTTCCGGAATTAAATTAAAATCATTTAAAAACAGTGCCTTAAATAAATGGCATGGTGATTGTAATAGTTAGAGTGTTGAGGAGAACTCAGTCAGCGGTAACCAGCGGTCAGCGTAACTAAGAATAAGTGCTGGAAACCACAACACTACTTTTAACGGAGAAATAATCATGGGTATGTTTTCGCGCATTAACGATATTGTTCAAGCAAACATCAATGCAATGTTAGATAAAGCGGAAGATCCTGAAAAAATCATTCGTTTGATTATTCAAGAAATGGAAGAAACCTTAGTTGAGGTTCGCACTGATGCAGCGCGCTTTATTGCTCAGCAGAAAACCCTTGCACGCCATATGGCATCAGCAAACAAAGAAGTGGAAGGGTGGCAGCACAAAGCACAGATCGCAATGAATAATGACAAAGAGTCATTGGCTAAAGCCGCACTAATCGAAAAACAAAAGTATGTTGCAAAGCTAGCTTCTCTTGAAGAACAAGAAGCGCATATTGCAGAAAGTATCGAAAAAATCCAAGGCGATACTGCGCGTCTGAACAGTAAGTTAGCCGAAGCAAAAGCCAAGCAAAAAACGCTGGTTCAACGCAAGCATTCAGCGCAAACACGCTTAAAAGTGAAGCAAGCTGATCACGAAGGAAAAATTGATGATGCCATGATGCGCTTTGAAAGTTACGAGCAGCGCATTGATCATCTAGAAGCGCAAGTTGATGCGTACGACCTAACAAAGTCGAATGAAGCAACGTCACTGCAGGCCGAGTTCGATGCAATGGAAGCAGATGAAGCTATCGAAAAGGAATTGGCTGAACTTAAGAAGAAGAAGGTCGCGTAGGCGACCTTGAGAGCCGCAGCCCGCATTGTAGATATCGAAGTAAGCATTTTTGGAGAAGATGATGAAAGTACCATCACAAAAACGAATTTATAGAGACCTTGATTCTGGAATCATTTCAGGTGTGTGTGCAGGAGTTGCACGTTATTTTGATATAGATGCAGTATGGGTTAGAGCGGCAGCTGTAGCAGGCTTGTTCATCGCTACGCCTATTACGCTAGTGGCTTATATTGCAGCCGTTATCTTATTACCGAGATTAGTGTAATGAAAAACTTTCTGATTGCATTGGTCATCGCCATTATTTTGGTGAATTGTTTAGGCAGCTTAGTAGATAGCTGGTTGGGTATGCACTTAATCATGTCAGATGAATTGCTAAGTCCTTGGGAAAACGTAGCAGTGTTATCGCTAGTCGGCGTAGTCCTCGCTATCGTTGGATTCGTTGTTGCTGTAAGCGTTATGGGCACAATTCTTTTAGCGCTAGGCGCAGGATTTTTAGCATTATTAGTGGTGGGAGTAAGTGCATTTTGGCCAATTATACTTATCGCGATAGCGCTATATGCTTTGAAAAATCGAAACTCTGCCGCTTATAAGCAGCAAAATGACCGAAATATGCACCATAATGTATAATCATCATAATTTTATTTAAGTTGTGTTAACGTAGTAAAAGATGGTGATATAAAGACGACCGTCACAAAGGTTTCGCATTTTTCACATAGTATTAAGACTACAAATAGCTGACCTCCGTCGGCTATTTGTTATTTAAAAGGAAGGTTGGTGTTATATGAGACAATCTATTAACTCAAAACGGATAGCGATTGTCGCTGTAGTGATAGTTTTACTTTTCTGGCTAATAGGATGGTATTGGAGCCTATCCCCAGACACGTTTGATGTTAGACAACGTTTAAAGCAAAACTCGCCTGTTGAGAATCCAACTAATATTGCGGGTTACACATTAACAACAACCATGATTGATGTGTCGGAAACCTTACTTGATAAGCCTGGTGGATATCTTTCTAACGACATTACGCCTCCTGGCATCTTTTTAGATAACATGCCCGCATGGGAATTCGGTGCGCTGGAAATGGTGCGAGACCTTGCACTCTCTATGCGTAAAGACTTCAGCCGCTCTCAATCCCAGTCTATTGAAAATCCATACCTTACAAAAGCTCACCCTAAGTTTAATATGGATCACAAAAGCTGGGCGTTGCCTTCTTCTGAATCGAGTTACTCTGACGGTATAGAGCTTCTAAAAAAATACCGTGACGAGCTAGCGAATACCCGAAACACCGACAGTCAGTTTTATACTCGCGCAGACAACTTGCGCGAATGGTTGAAACAGGTAGAAAAACGGTTGGGCAGTTATTCACAAAGACTTAGTGCCAGCGTAGGATCGGCTAGATTGAACACTGATCTGGCGGGTGACTCGAATGCAAAGCAGTCTTCTCCTGTAGCCAGCCAGCGTGTAGTTAAAACGAGTTGGTGGAAACTAGACGATAATTTCTATGAGGCACGCGGTGCTACGTGGGCTTTACTTCACTTTCTAAAAGCCGTGGAAATTGAATTTTACGACGTATTGGAAGATAAGAATGCATTGGTTAGTCTTCAGCAAATTATTCGTGAACTGGAAGCGACACAGCAGTCGGTATTCAGTCCAATGATTTTAAATGGTAGTGGATTTGGCATGTTAGCGAACCATTCTTTGGTAATGGCAAACTATATTTCTCGTGCAAACGCTGCTTTAATTGAACTTTCAGAACTTCTTAATCAAGGATAATTAATGAAAAAGGGTCTTATAGCTGCCGCATTGGGATGCGCATTAGTTTCAGTTTCATCTCATGCAGACACTATCGCAGGCGTATATGTTGGAGCCCAAGTATGGCAAACCGACACGCAGGGCGGGTTTGCTGATAGCAACAACACCGCTGACTTTAACTTTGATGATGAGACCAATACGGCGCTATACATTGCCTTTGAGCATCCGGTACCGTTTTTACCTAACGTAAAAGTAAATCACACGACATTAGATAACTCGGGCACCACAACGCTTCAGTCTGAATTCACTTTCGACGGCGAACTGTTTACTGAAAGTACCACGGTTAATACAGATGTAGAGCTTGATGCTACAGATTTCATTTTGTACTACGAGTTATTTGATAACGATTTAGTGAGCTTTGACTTAGGTGTTAATGCAAAGTACATCGACGGCGCACTGTTCGTTGTGGATAGAGCGAGTGACACAAGCGGATCTGCAGAATTCTCTGGTATTGTTCCAATGGCCTACTCAAAGGTTCAGCTAGGTTTACCGTTTACAGGTTTATCAGCATACTTTGAAGGAAGCTATTTGTCGTTCGACGACCATGAGCTTAGTGATTATCAAGCTGCAATTCAGTACTCGTTTATTGAAAGTTTAGCGGTTGATATGACGCTTCAGGTGGGTTACAGAAATGTAACGGTAGATATTGAAGACCTTGATGATGTGTACGCTGACATGGAATTTGATGGTGTATTCGCAGGGCTAGAACTTCACTTCTAAGCCTCAACTACGGATTTTAAAGGGCGGGGCTGCGATTGCAGCCTCGCCCTTTTTATTGCTTCTCGCCCAAATTCAATTGTGTTATTACCTATTCGCACAGTCATTAGCACTTTCAGTAATAAAAAAGTTTCATTTATTCTTTTCTCTTCTTGAAGAAAGCCGTTAGCCTTAGCGCCATTGATAAAAGGCTAAAAGACTATGTCACAAGATTCTAATTCGAACTCAGCGCCAGGCGCGGTATTAAACGAACAGCAGTGGAATGCAATAACGCAAGCCATTGCAGGCTTAAATCGTGATCAACTTACTTGGGTAAGTGGTTATGCTGCGGGCATGGCTGCTGCACAAGGTGGTTCGGTTGCACCAATGATGCAAGGCACTCCTGCAGTAGCGGGTGACGCGCCAACGCTTACTATTTTGTACGGTTCACAAACCGGTAATGCAAAAGGTGTTGCAGCGCAGTGTCAAGCGAAAGCAGAAGAAGCGGGCTTTAATAGCAAGCTGGTTAGCATGGCAGATTACAAGCCACGTAACTTGAAAGCAGAAACTCACGTTGCGGTATTTGTTAGTACCCATGGTGAAGGTGATGCACCAGACGATGCTATTGAGCTACATGAATTCTTGGCTGGCAAAAAAGCCCCAAAGCTTGCTGATACCAAATACGCAGTTTTGGGTTTAGGTGACAGTAGTTACGAGTTTTTCTGCCAAACGGGTAAAGACTTTGATGAACGCTTAGGTAAGCTTGGCGGTAAAGCTATTGTAGAGCGTCTGGACTGCGACGTTGATTATGAAGCGGAAGCCGAAGCATGGCTGAGCAAGCTCATCGACTCGCTAAAAGACGATTTCAGTGCAGCTCCGCAAGCAGCGGTAGCGGCGCAAACTGGCGCGGCAGTGCAGGGTGTAGCAGCGCAAACTTACACCAAGAAAGCGCCGTTTAAAGCGACCTTAATTGACGCACAAAAAATCACAGGTCGTGATTCTGTTAAAGATATACGCCATATCGAAATAAGCCTTGAAGATAGCGGAATTACCTATAAGCCAGGTGATGCGCTTGGTGTATGGTTTAAAAATGCAGCATCTCTAGTGTCAGAGCTTATTAGTATCTTGTCATTAAACGGCAATACAGAAGTGTCTGTGGCTGACGCGACCATGTCACTCACCGAAGCATTAACGTCGAAGCTTGAATTAACTTTAAGTTATCCTAATTTCATTAAGTCATATCAAGAGGCGACAGGCTCTGAATCATTGGCTACATTGATGGAAGATAAAGCGCAGCTGCGTACCTACATGGCCGAACGTCAAATTATTGATATTGTGCGCGACCATCCGGGTAAGTTGTCTGAACAACAGCTTGTCGATGCTTTGCGACCGCTAACGCCTCGCTTGTACTCGATAGCATCAAGCCAAGCCGAAGTGGAAGAAGAAGTACATTTAACCGTAGCTCACGTTGACTATGAAGCGTTTGGACATCGTCATCAAGGCGGCGCATCTGGCTTTTTGTGTGAATATCTAGAAGAAAATGGCGACGTAGAAGTGTTCGTAGAAAGTAACGATAACTTCCGTTTGCCCGCTGATCCAAATACGCCAGTGATCATGGTCGGTCCGGGTACGGGTATTGCACCGTTTAGATCGTTCATGAAAGAGCGTGACGTACAAGGTGCTGAAGGCAAAAACTGGTTGTTCTTTGGCAACCCACATTTCACGCAAGATTTTCTATATCAAGTGGAATGGCAAGGCTACGTTAAAGAAGGCCTGCTAGACAAAATTACGCTGGCATTTTCTCGTGACCAAGAAGAAAAAGTATATGTTCAGCACCGTTTACTAGAAAACGGTAAAGAGGTGTATGAATGGCTAGAGCAGGGCGCACACTTCTATGTGTGTGGCGATGCAATGCACATGGCGAAAGATGTAGAGAACGCCCTAATTAGTATTGTGCAAGAGCACGGCGGTAAATCTGAAGCCGATGCAAAAGCCTATGTTGTAGAGTTACGTAAAGCGAAACGTTATCAGAAGGATGTCTATTAATGAGTAACGAAAAATCACCATTTATCGTTGAGGGCAAACTGGCTGACAACGAGCGTTTAAAGCGTGAAAGTAATAATTTGCGTGGCACCATCACTACCGATCTTAAAGATGATCTTACTGGTGGTTTCACCGCTGATAACTTCCAGCTTATTCGCTTTCACGGTATGTACCAACAAGACGATCGTGATATTCGCGCTGAGCGTGCAAAGCAGAAACTTGAGCCGCTTCACAATGTGATGTTGCGTGCCCGTTTACCTGGTGGTGTTATTACGCCTGACCAATGGTTAGCGATTGATAAGTTTGCAGCCGATCACACCATGTACGGCAGCATTCGTTTAACAACCCGTCAAACTTTCCAGTTTCACGGTGTGTTAAAGCCTAAGATTAAGTCCATGCACCAAATGCTAAACAAGGTAGGCATCGACTCTATTGCTACGGCAGGCGATGTAAACCGAAACGTATTATGTACGTCAAATCCGGTTGAATCTGAGCTTCACCTTCAGGCATTTGAATGGGCGAAGAAGATAAGTGAACACTTACTACCTAAAACCCGCGCGTATGCTGAAATTTGGTTAGACGGTGAAAAAGTTGAAACGACTGAAAAACCTGTAGAGCCTATTTTGGGTGATAACTATTTACCGCGTAAATTTAAAACGACGGTGGTGATTCCTCCGCAAAACGATGTAGATGTTCACGCGAATGATCTTAACTTTGTTGCGATTGCTGAAAATGGACAGCTAGTTGGCTTTAACGTACTTGTCGGTGGTGGTCTTGCAATGACTCACGGCGACAAGAGCACGTACCCGCGTAAAGCCTCTGATTTCGGATTTATTCCGCTTGAAAACACGCTAGACGTTGCCGCAGCGGTTGTAACAACTCAGCGTGATTGGGGGAACCGTGTTAATCGTAAGAACGCGAAAACCAAATATACGTTAGAGCGTGTTGGGGTAGACAACTTTAAGGCTGAAGTTGAAAAACGCGCAGGCGTGACTTTCCAAGACAGCCGTGCGTATGAATTTACGGGCCGTGGCGATCGCTTTGGCTGGGTTGAAGGTATTGACGGTAAATATCACCTGACCGTATTTATTGAGAACGGTCGTATTTTAGATTACCCAGGTAAAACGCTAAAAACAGGCTGTGCCGAAATTGCGAAGATCCACAAAGGTGATTTCCGCTTAACGGCAAACCAGAATTTGATTATTGCCGGTGTAGCGCCGCAAGACAAAGACAAAATTGAAGCATTAGCCCGCGAACATGGCTTAATAGCGCCATCGATTTCTAACCAGCGACTTGACTCAATGGCCTGTGTTGCATTGCCAACCTGTCCGTTAGCCATGGCAGAAGCTGAGCGCTACTTGCCGGATGCCGTTACGGAGCTAGAAGGTTTGCTTGCCAAACACGGATTGGAAGAAGATAGCGTAATCTTCCGTGTAACAGGCTGCCCGAATGGCTGTGGTCGCGCGATGTTGTCTGAGGTTGGCTTAGTAGGTAAGGGCCCAGGCAAATACAATTTGCATTTGGGTGGAAACCGAGAAGGTACACGTATTCCACGTATGTATCGAGAAAACATAAGCGAACAGGAAATCATGGCAGAACTAGATTCACTGTTTGGCCAGTGGGCCAAAGATCGTGAAGCGGGTGAAGCCTTTGGTGATTATGTTGTTCGCGCTGGTGTTGTAAAACCAGTAGTAGACTCCGCACGGGATTTCTATGACGAATAATACAGCGATTAAGCAGCAACCACTAACGCTTGATATCAGTAAGGAAGCCCTTGCTGATATCAATGAAACGTTAGAGAAAATGACAGCGCAGGAGCGAGTAGCTTGGGCGCTGGACAACTTGCCTGATACTCATATTGTGTCTTCAAGCTTTGGAGCACAATCGGCGGTTATGCTGCATATGCTTACCCAAGCACAACCGGATATTCCTGTTGTGCTTACCGACACAGGTTACCTTTTTCCTGAGACGTACAAGTTCATTGATGAACTTGTAGAAAAGCTCAATTTAAATTTGCACGTGTACAGCGCAGAGATGTCTTCTGCGTGGCAGGAAGCGCGCTTTGGCAGACTTTGGGAACAAGGCATCGAAGGTATTGAGAAATACAATAAGATGAACAAAGTTGAGCCAATGCAGCGCGCCTTACGTGACATGAAAGCAGGTACGTGGTTTGCAGGTTTGCGTAGAAGCCAATCAGATACCAGGGGAAAGCTTCCAGTTCTACAAAAAGTAGGGCAGCAGTTTAAACTTTACCCGATCATTGATTGGAGTAACAAAGACTTACATTACTACCTGAAAGATAACGACTTGTCTTATCATCCGCTTTGGGAGCAAGGGTATGTATCCATCGGTGATTGGCATACCACGCAGTCGCTCCAAGAAGGAATGAGTGAGCAAGACACGCGCTTCTTTGGTTTGAAACGCGAGTGTGGATTGCACGAGTTTGGTGACGGTATTTAACTTACGTTAAATACCTCGCCTAACACCGACTTAATGCTGGTTAAATACGCTTCATTAGGCGACTTAGTCACTAATTTATACAGCTCACTGCCAACCGAAGTGAACTTGTAATACACCAAAGCAACCCCCGACGTTTTACTGGTTAATGAAATATTTTCATTTACGCATCGCCAGGTTACTTGCTGACCTTCATTGTATTCGGCACTTTCAATTTCGCTGGTATAAATCAACTTCATCTCTTGCAAAGACAACAAATCAGGGTAACTCAACCCTACGTTGGCTAAGTTAATTTGCTCAGGAACAGGACGTCTCAATAGTGAAAGCAAGCCTTTGCGTTTGTGATACCCCACAAGAATACGCGGAACCGCATCGTTATTTCTTCTACTCGCAACATTGACAGCCTTATTGAATACTTGTGCATCCCTGTGCGTTAACGTCTTTAATAGCTGCAATGTACGAAGGGAAAAACTGCCCGGGCGAGCCACCTCAACGGCAAAAATCTTTCCCCATAATTCCTGCATGGGCGGGCTGTAAATTTCCTCAGCCATGGTACTAAATGCGAAAAACCAGTCGGGATCAAGATTATCGCTAGTTTGTTCGTTGATCGTCACATTTAATGCTATATTTAATACAGCTTGAAGATTGCTCGCTTTTTGGGTTTCTAATATTTGTTTTCTTCTTTCTAGTGCATGCTTTTGCTTTTTAGGATCAGGGGACATCATAGAGGGGCTTATACCCACTCTGGCAAACCAGGAAAGCATGCGTTGGCGACTAGCATCGGTTTTCACTGCGTTGCTGGCCGCTTTTTCAGCCGCAGGCGATTCGGCTGTCACCTTTACAGTCTTCTCTTCCGTTTCCTGTGGTTTTTTTACCTCAGGGGAAAAGTGCTGGGATGTAATCTTCATAAATGCTTAAATGATCGAATGTAAAATGGCATGTAACATGAGAGCACTATTGCATTGCGTAACCCATTTATCAATGTAATCGTTGCCTTAATACAATGAGTAGCGCATTCTTGTTTTGTTTGTATCGAGGAAATGAGCGGTAATGTCGGCAATGGATTACGATAACGACGAATTAATTTTTTTAGATGATGATGGTTCAGTTGAAGAGCAAACCTTATTGGGCAAAGACTGGAACATTCTTATTGTCGATGACGATGAAGAGATTCACACCGTAACGCGTCTCGCGCTATCTGATCTCATCGTAAACGATCGCAAATTAAACTTCATCCACGCTTATTCAGCAAAACAAGCCAAAGAAATGCTGCACGAATATGGCAACAGCATTGCCATAATTTTACTTGATGTCGTTATGGAGACTGATGACGCGGGTTTTGATGTTGTTAAATACATCCGCGAAGACATGAAGTTAGTTGAACCTCGAATTATCTTACGTACGGGCCAGCCCGGCTACGCGCCTGAAGAGCAAGTCATTAAAGTTTACGATATCAATGACTACAAAACCAAAACAGAACTTACTCGCGCCAAATTACTAACTACTATCATTTCCTCACTACGCTCTTATCAGCAAATTGTAACGATTAGTCAAAGCCGTGCTGGTTTAGAGAAAATAATCACCTCTTCAGCGAACTTGTTTGAAGAACATTCGGTGAAAGAGTTTTGCGAAGGTGTAGTTACTCAGATTAGTTCGCTTATTGGTTTAGATTCCGAAGGTTTATTGTGCGCAAGAGCGGGTTCTTTGCTAGACCGAGAGGACGAAGAGGTTTACGTGCTTGGCGCTGCGGGTGAGTATGCGAAATTTATAAACCAGCCTGTGTTCACGCTTAAAAACCTTGAAATTGAAGAAAATATTAGTCGGTGCCTACGTCTTAAAAAGCACATTTTTGAGCCCAGTTGCTCTGTGCTGTATATCAGCCGCGCTGGTTTTGAAGCTGCCGTATTTGTTCGACAAACCCACGAGATTAGTGAGCTAGACAAGCACTTACTTGAGGTTTTTCTATCCAGTATTTCAGTGGGATACGAAAACGTTAATCTTTTCCATGAATTAAGAAATGCGGCGTTCAGAGACTGGTTAACCCGTCTGCCAAACCGCAATGAGTTTATCAATATGCTCGATAAACCTCATTTGTTTGCCGGAGAAAACTATAGCGTAGCTCTTATCGACGTAAATCACTTTTCCGATATAAATGATGGTTTAGGGCAAGAAGTCGGCAACGAATTGTTGCGAGCTATAAGCGATCGCTTTCAATCTTCTTTCGATAGCATAGTTAAAAAAGGCCGCATAGGTGCTGATGTATTTGGTCTTATTGGTCCTGACGATTTGGTATGCCCCAAGTCCATTAACAACATTTTCCAGTCTTCATTTCAGGTAGGTGATCACACCCTTCCGGTGAATATAACACTTGGATTGTGCAAGTTAGACAATAAACGCCACATCGGCATTGAGATTTTAAAGCGCACGAATATTGCGTTAAACCGTGCTAAGAAAAATCTAACAGATAACTTCGAATATTACGCCAAAGATATTGAAGATCAGACGACTTGGCGCCTAGATATGACTCGCCAACTCCGAAGTGACTTTGCAGCAAGAAAGCTGGAGCTGTGGTTTCAGCCGCAAGTGGGCTTACTGAATGAAAAAGTTGTTGGCATGGAAGGCTTACTACGCTGGCCCAATGGTGAAGGGGGATACATTTCTCCCGCCGTGTTTGTACCACTTGCTGAGTATTCAGGTCTTATCGTTGATATCGGTGAATGGGTGCTAGAAGAGTCATGCCGTCGTCTTCAGGAATTGAAAGAAAAAGGCTACGGCCATCTAAGAGTTGCCGTTAACATCTCTATTCCGCAGTTCCGCGACAGGTTATTTGTAGAAAAAGTTAAGCAGGCACTATCTAACGCCAACTGCGACCCAAGCCTGTTAGAGCTAGAAATAACAGAAAGCGTGGTGATGGATGAGCCGCAAATTGTAATAGATGCATTGCGTTCGTTAAAAGAATTTGGGGTGAAAATAGCCATTGATGACTTTGGAACAGGCTTTTCCTCCATGAGTTATCTACAGCAGCTTCCGTTAGATCGATTGAAGGTCGATCGTTCTTTTGTCAAAGACATTAAACCGGGTGCAAGCGCAGTGCTTGCTGAGACAATTGTGACTTTGGGGAACAAGCTAGGCTTATTGACTATTGCCGAAGGCGTAGAAAAAAGAGAGCAGGCGAGTTACATGATAAAGCTTGGATGTGACGAAGCACAGGGCTACTTGTACGCGAAGCCTATGCCGTTCGATGCGCTTTTAGCGTTTCTGGAAGAGCACGACTAAACTTTTAATACAGATTCGACAGTGTCTCGCAACTTGGGAAGGATATCTAATTCAAACCAAGGGTTTTTAGCGAGCCACCTGTTGTTTCTTCCTGACGGGTGGGGCAGTACGAAATGTGTTTCAGTCGGACTGCGTACAGCTTCTGTTAACGTTTTGTGTTGCGGTAAATAATACTGTTGCGAGTAACGTCCCACGTAAAGCGTTACTTCAGGTTTTAAATAAAGAAGAAAGTCATTATGCCAAGCGGGAGCACATTCTTTTCTTGGCGGGGCATCGGCTCCATTTTTATAACCTGGAAAGCAGAAGCCCATTGGCAGCACCGAAATTAAGCTAGGGTTATAAAAGGTCTCTCTCGAGACAGACAACCAATCGCGTAACCGATCTCCGCTGGGATCATCAAACGCAATGGTGCGTTCATGGGCTTCCAACCCCGGTGCTTGCCCAATAATAAGCACCTTAGTTGATGGTGCAGTGCTAAATATGGGGTTGGGTTGATGCGGTAGGTGAGGGGCACACAGTCTACAATTTCTCGCTTTAACCACCAGTGCATCGTGGCCTTTCACATTTTTCTCCAAATATTTCTCTTTGTCATACTTTTGTCACAAAACTATGATCCCAGTTTGACTATCTTATGTATATACAGTATGTTTAATAGTGACAGTAGTAGACTGTAACACAGGAGAAGAAACATGCGTAAAGTAGTACTAACCCTAGCTCTATCAGCGGCCTTTGGTATTGCGCATGCGGAATCTGGTGATAACCAGCTTTTCGATTGCATGGATGCGAAAACATTCGAAATGAATAACCAATGTATGTCTGACAAAATCGGCAATAACATTCGTTTCCGTGATGCACAAGCAAAGTTGATCGACATTGCAAGCGATAGTCAGGGTGACTACGCCATTGCAACAATGACGTTCGATCAAGAAAATATGCACATCGACATCGTAGCACATAAAGATTCGCTTAACGCGCTTGCTGCGAACCGTAACTAATTTCTTAGTTAACGCATATTAAGCCGGCGACAATCTCGCCGGCTTTTTTGTTTGCCCAGCGAAGCTGGCAAACCCGTCAGGTTGAAAGAAACCTGAATCACCCTGACTGAGGGGAAGATAATCCGAATGGCAAGGGCGTTGTTGGCCAACGGCAGGGTCCGAAGGAAGCCATAGGAAGTTAGAGGTACACAACGCAAGTGAACCTGATTCGGCAAGACAGGAGGGTAAGCGTGCAAAATAGCGTGAAGCCCGATACTCGGTCAGTCCTGTTTTGTGCTTGAGGGTGGGATTTCTAACAGGGCGTCAGTGCAGTAACTGGGGAAGCCTGGCACCTAAACTTATTTAGAGTAAGTGGTTAACGTTCAAGGGGAGACTCAAGATGTTAATCGGTGTGAGGTGGCAGATGACGCCGTAGTAGTGAGTAAAGTTCGGCCTGTGAAAGCCAGTAATGGTGTGGAGGGTAAAACCGAGCTGACCATCAGCAGTGTTTGGTGGCATCGTTATCAGCCAAAAGCGGATAAGGATGGCGAAGGGCGGAAGTACATAGTAAGTCTGTGATGAGCAGGTGTTTCTTTTAGTGGTACACGAATCGATTAGCTATCGACGTCTTCGTACTTGGTTTGTTGTGGAAGCGACGGACTGGCTACGAAACGGTACATGGGAGTAATGTGGGAACGTTGAGTAGATTGCCATTGGGCTAGCACGCTCTACCACCATGTGAAATAGACCAACACGAAAAGAAGTCATCGGCCCCCACACAGCACACCATCTTCGAGGAGAAGCGTGCGGGTTTATTATAGTTTGTACGGTCACTTGCTTAATAAAGCCAGACTGTTCAAGGGATTTAAAAAGGTATTCAAAGCGAAAGGCGCGGCCGGAATAGATGGGCAGAGCCTGAGCGCGTTTGCCTCAAATCTGGATAATGAACT
>Ga0208879_1000316_pt1 | contig 51233 bp, 48 predicted proteins | sample Knorr_S15_td_Bot_FD_185605 | JGI IMG/M metagenome (GOLD analysis project Ga0208879, IMG submission 185605) | Marine microbial communities from Southern Atlantic Ocean transect - Knorr_S15_td_Bottom_ad_5009_LV_A (SPAdes) (version 2) | ecosystem: Environmental > Aquatic > Marine > Oceanic | place... | reverse complement strand
TGCCTTCAGAAGAGATAGAACCTTTCTTCAACGTTTTGCCTCTAATGCTCTCCAGGAACTTTACAGTCGAATCAGATATTGGCTGAGTGTGAGGTAATTTCTTTCCGTTTACCGATTTCATAATCTCTGCGGGGCGTTGCCAAATCTTCTTTTGAAAATCAAATTGCTCCCACTCTGCTTGGCAATTAGTTTCAGTTCGTCCAACAGTTAAGATATGAAGCATTAATGCTTTAGCCCCTACAGTTTCGAGTTGCATCAACTTATTGAAAAACTCAGGCACATCGTTGTAGTGCAAAGAGGGTTGGTTTTTTGTTTTGTGAAATGAATCAGGATGAGGAAGCAGTAATTCTAAGTGGTTACCCCAACGAGCAGGATTTTTACCATCATAAATGCCATCAACCTCTGCTCTATCAAATATTTGTTTTAACGCGCCTCGTATCTTCCACGCTGTCGGTGGCATTTTCCGCCAGATTGTCTCTAGCGCGTGTAATATGTCCTTCGTTTCAATTTCTGAAATAGGCATATCACCTAAATCAGGGTGACGTATTTCTGAACTGCGCGGTATTTTTTTTTGATAATCCTGCGTTGAAACATTTGGACGCGCTATTTGAACATCATGCCACTTTTTGGCGGCTACTTTGAAAGGGGTGAACTGCCCTTCTCTAATCTTGATTTGCTTTACTTGCTTTCGCCCTTCTTCGCGGGGGTCTATACCTTGAGCTAATAAACTTCTCCAAGCCTGAGCTTTCCTTACTGCCTCTGCGGTACTGGTGGATGGATAACCGCCTAAACCTTTTGTCTTTGGTTGATTTGGATTTTTCTGGCCTTTAATTCGATAAAACAAACACCAAGACCGACTGCCAATTTTGGCATCACCTTTAGGGGGCTTGCAGATAAGAGCCAAGCCGTCGACCAATCCAACAAAATGGGTGTCTTTGGTTGGCACTCCGTTCACGATTTTATGTCTGAGACTTCGTATCTTGCTATCAGACATTGGGGGCTTCTTCTCAGACATCAAATCCTCCGTACTATACAAGGTACTATACAAGAATTTGTGATGTCCTGATAGCTCCAGAGACATTCTGAGGCTATCTGATAAAGGTAGGAGTAACTAAAACAATGACTTAGGGAGTTAATTGAACTGAATTGAGAAAGTCTAATATAGCCTGATTCGTCTCTTCTGGTGCTTCCTGCTGTACCCAGTGCCCAATATCGGGGATTAGCACCACACCCCGCAAGTCCTCGGTAGCCCGGGACATGCTGCCGGTCAACTGCTCCTGGGTCGCGCCGGCGATAACCACATCCCGCTCACCGGCGATAAACAGCGTGGGCACCTGCACTTTTACCCCCTCCAGGTTTTCGGTGATCTCCCAGTTACGCTGAAAATTTCGGTAATAGTTCACGCCACCCCGGAAACCCGATTTTTCAAACATGGATACAACATAGTCCAGGTCATCTGCAGTCAGCCAATCCGGCAGCCCTTTGGCTGCGCCGAGCCTGTCGATCCAGCCACCGGCGGTGCGTAGCGGGTCGGTAACCACCGGCGCCTCTCGCGGTGAACTGGGTGACAGATAGAGTCGACTCAGCAAGCCACGGGGATTGGCATCATATTCTGCCTCGGCAACCCCGCCAGGCTCATTGTGATAGAGGATGTAGTAAAAGTTATCACCGAAGGCCGCCTTCCAACCGACCATGGGGGACTGCCGGGCCCGCCCACCATAGGGGACGCTCATGGCGATTAAGGCCGAGAAGCGCTGTGGGTGCAGTAACACAGTGTTCCACGCCACGATCGATCCCCAGTCATGACCTACCATGATGGCTGTTTCTTCGCCGAGGGCATCCAGCACTCCCACCATATCGCCAGCGAGGTGAACGATGTCGTAGTCATCCACATCTGCCGGTTTGTCGGTGTCACCATAGCCTCGCATATCTGGCGCGACCACGTGATAGCCGGCATCCGCCAGCATCGTCATCTGGTGACGCCAGGAGTACCAGGATTCTGGCCAACCGTGGGCCAGCAAAATCAGGGGGCCCTCGCCCGCTTCGGCGATACGCATTCTCAGACCATTGCTCTCGATAAAACGAAAACTGACGCCTTCAACTGGTGATTCGCTATCCACGTTACGTCCCCCTTGCTGTGCATTCGCCGATACTGCCACTGCAGTAATACCCATAAACAATATGATTACGGCAGCTAGCCGCTGTAGTTTCGATCCCATGATTGTTCCTCCCCATCATCACCCCGGGCCGTGGCCTCAAGGTAGCAAGACTACCATGGTCGATGTTGACTTCACTATAATAAAGCCGTTACATGAGCTTCTCGGCTGATGCAATAGCAAGACTGTGGGAGTTGACACCGGCCATTGTGAAGCCGAAATCGCGAGGTCATTAGCCAGGTCAGGCTGTCGATGGACTTCCGCGAAACAAACAATAGGAGCAGGCAGTGGCAGTAAATGATGTCTCTTACATAAAAAGGACCCGGGATTATTATCGAGCCCAGGGTTACACCACAGACTATCTGTGGGCTCACTTCGACACCACGCCTTTTACCCGCCTTGAGAAACCCTTGAGTGAATCCCGTATCGGGGTAATTACAACATCGATGCCGGACACCGAGGCCGGTCGTGCCGATCGCAGAGTGTGGTCCACGGCCAGCGAACCCATCCCTCGATCTATGTATACCGAAGAGCTGTCCTGGCACAAGCGTATGACCCACACCGATGACGTTGCTTCATTTCTCCCGCTGGCACGGTTGAACAGTTTGAAAGAAGAAGGTGTTATCGGCTCGGTTGCGAGTCGCTTTCATTCGGTACCCACCGAATACAGCCAGCGTAATACCACCGAACAGGACGCACCGCAGGTACTCACCCGCTGCCAGCAGGACGAGGTCGACATCGCCATACTGGTACCTTTGTGACCCGTCTGTCACCAGACCGTGAGCCTGGTAGCGCGACATCTTGAAGACAATGGAATTCCCACCGTGGTTATTGGATCGGCTCTCGACGTGGTGGAAAATTGCGGTGTGCCGCGTTACTTGCACTCGGATTTCCCCCTGGGAAACCCCTGTGGCAAGCCCTATGATGTGGCGATGCAAGGCGAAATAATCCGCCAGGCCCTGACTCTGCTGGAGAGCGCCGAGGGCGCAAACACAGTCGCGAGAACGCCGTTCACATGGGGTGAAGACTGTTCCTGGCGCGATGACTATGCACGCATCGATGACAGCAATCGGGATGCACTGCGTCTGCGGGGTGAGGCACGTCGGCAACAGCAGGCGCAGGATAAGACGGACGGCAAATTAAGAGTCGCCATGGTTTCGGAAACTTAGACGTGCCCTTGGTGTTATGGGCGTGATATTCCAGTATCTCGAACATGAAAGCAGTATTTATGGTTCAATATCGGCAACAATAATAGCGAGGCTATAACAATGAGAAAAATATACATCACACTCTCTCTGTTGGTTCTTCTTCTAGGATCGATGCTGTCCAGCGCCTACGGGCAACAAGGCGGCGACCAGGTTCGCATCTTCAACACCGTCAAGACCAAGCTGGCCGAGGGCAGGCAGGTAGTCGGTGGCACGGTTTCGACGCCTGACCCTGATATCTACTGCGCCATGGCCAATTCCGGTTACGACTTTATCTGGATCGAGATGCAACACAGCCATCTTGGTTTTACCGATGTGTCACGAATGATCTGGGCCTGCAAAGATGCTCCCGCTATCCCCTTCATCCGGGTTCCCGATGCCACCGAAGGCGCGATCCAGAAAGCCACCGACATCGGTGCCCTTGGCATCATCGTGCCCATGGTCGACACCGCCGAGAAAATGGAAAACGCGGTGAAATACGCGAAGTATCCACCCATGGGCAGACGCAGTCAGGGTGGCGGTCAATACGGCGCCCTCTGGGGCCGGGACTATCGACAGGCTGCCAACGCGAATGTCATGATCATCGCCATGATCGAGACACCCGAAGGCGTCGCCGTCGCCGATGAGATTGCCGGTGTAGACGGTGTCGACATCGTCTTCATTGCCAGCTCCGACCTCGGCAGCTTTACCGGCCGCCGCCAGGGTGATCCGGTTTACGAAAGCCTGGTAACGAGGATTGTCGATGAAACTCGACGAGCGGGAAAATATGTCGGCGGCCCATCTGCCTGGATGACATCGAGGGAAGGCTATAACTTCTTTCAGGGTCCCGGCACCTCGTCGCTGATTAGAACAGGCGTTCGAGTAACACTGGGAGCCGACGATCCCTGTCGCTTCGTGGCCTCCGGCACGGCGCCGGTGCAGGGAGAGGATCCTTGCCCATAATTATCAGCCCATAGCTTGTCGCTGCCAAGGCAGACAACAATACTTTTTGGAAAAAGGGGGTCGAATGAATCTTGCTAATACATCCGACCCCTTTTTCTGTGCCCACTATTTTCCAACTACTAAAACCAGGAGTTATTTATGAACAAGCCGCCTCGGTTCCTGACCCTGACTGCGACTTGCCTGTTGGCGAGTCTGGCCGCTACTGCGCTAATCGCGTTCCCCTCGGTGTATCCGACCGGTACGACTATTTACCAGCCCGATCAGACCTGGAATGGCTACACAATCTTCGATGCACCCGACGGCCAGGGGGCGGTGCTCATCGACATGAACGGCAATGTGCAGCGCCAGTGGACAGAGATTGCCGCGGTACCGGGGCCATTCAGAATACTACCCGGCGGATACATCATGGGCGGGGATACTACGCGCCGTCCGTATCAGGAAGCGATCGTGCTGCTGCAGCTGGATTGGGATGGCAACGAAGTATGGCGCTACGATCAGATGGAACAGGTGGTCACCGAAGAAACCGAGAACGAAGAGGGTGAAACAGAAGGCGGAGAAACGGTCTGGTCCTCCAGGCAGCATCATGACTGGCAGCGTGAAGGAAATCCCGTCGGTTACTATGCGCCCGATATGGCGCCGCAAACAGACAGTGGTCGCACTCTGGTCCTCGCCCACAAAAACGTGGTTGCGCCGGAGGTTTCCGACAAGCGACTGGAGGATGAATACATCTACGAATTGTCATGGGATGGTGAAGTTCTCTGGGATTGGCTGGCCAGCGATCATATCGACGATTTCGGTTTTTCTGAAGATGCTCGCAACGCCATCTACCGTTCGGTTGACTGGAATGAAGCCAGAGAAAGTGCCGATTGGCTGCATATCAATTCTCTCAGCTATGTAGGACCCAACAAGTGGTACGACGACGGCGACCTGCGATTTAGCCCGGAGAATGTTCTCTTCAGCTCTCGAGAGGCGAATATCATCGGCATCATCGACCGCGAGGGCACCATAGTCTGGCGCATGGGCCCTGACTACAGGCAATCGAAGGCGCTGAAAGAGTTGGGGCAAATTATCGGCCAGCACAACCCGCACATCATTCCCAAAGGCTTGCCTGGCGCGGGTAACCTGCTTGTGTTCGACAATGGTGGCTCGGCAGGCTATGGCTTTGCCAACCCTGCTGCCCCGGATGGGCAGGGCGCGGTACGTCGGGATTTCTCCCGCGTCCTGGAGTTCAATCCAGTCACGTTCGAGAAGGTATGGGAATATTCCATCGGTGGAAGCGAAAAATTTCAACTATTTAGCCACTATGTCAGCAACGCGCAGCGCCTGCCTAATGGTAATACGCTGGTTAACGAAGGCGCCGACGGTCGCATCTTCGAACTCACGCCCGATGAGGAAATCGTATGGGAATACGTCAGCCCCTTCTTCGGTACCAGGGAGCCAATCTCGCATCGCATCTTTCGCGCCCACCGTGTGCCCTACGACTGGGTACCCCAGTTGCAACAACCCACCGAAACTCCAGTCATTCCCCCTGACCTTAGAACCTACCGGGTGCCATCGCAGACAACAGAATAGTATATGAAGACAATATATCTTAGCGGTCCAATTATGGACGAGCATGATGGAACGGCCAGAGAGTGGAGAGAGTCTGCCACATTGAGTCTTGCCGGGGACTTCTTATTGCTCGACCCGATGAGGCGCAGTTTTCGCGATAAAGAAATTGATTCGGCCAATGAAATTGTCGAGTTCGATCTCCAGGATGTTCGTGATGCAGATATAATTCTGGTGAACTACAACAAGCCCAGTATTGGCACCAGTATGGAGGTGTTCCACGCCAGTCATGATTTGGGAAAATTTGTGGTGGCATTTTCCCCCTTTACATTCAAAGATTCGAGTCCCTGGATGATCAAATATTGCACGAAAATTGTTCCGAATCTTGAGGATGCTTGTACCTATTTGAAGACACACTTTGTGCAAATATAGGAACAAACAACATAGTCTTATCGTTGTACCGAGAAAGGCGAACCGGCGACCGTGTGAGTCGGGTTTCAATTTATCCTCTGCAGTTGAAAAATAGAAATGAATAGAAGCACTCACAAACAGCCGTGCAGGGACACTGCGTTTATGCTGCGTGTGGGCGAATCGGATTGAATTAGCGAGAGAGATTAACTGGAAGCATTAGTGATATCGGCAGAACAATTCAAGCAGGCCGCCTGGAACTCTGACTTCGAAATGGTCAAACGTTTTGTAGAAGCCGGGGGAGACATTCATGCCTGCGGCAACAACGGTGTTGGCGCACTGGTGACTTTCAATACTGAGATATTGGACTACCTGGTCTCACATGGGGCCAGTCCCGCCATGCACTGGGACGATGGCAGTCCTGCAATCGGTTTTTACGCCTGGGAAGTAAATTTGGAGAGTTTTAAATGGTTCCTCGAACAGGGCGTCGACCCTGATATTCAGCACCTTGTTACCGGAGAAAATTGTTTGCATTCGCTTTGTGCAAAACCCCTGGAATTAGATAAAAGGTTGGTAGCCATACGATTGCTAATAGATCATGGCATCGATGTAAATCGAAAGACCAAAACCGGTATAGAGACCGGAGGTTATATGCGTGATGTCTGCGTGGTAGGTGAGACTGCACTGCATAGGGCTGCAGCTTATCAATCGAGGGAGGTCATTGAATTGTTGTTGCAGGCTGGCGCCGATAAAACCCTGAAAGATTCTCACGGTGAATCCCCACTATCCTGGGCCAGTAGACACTGGAGAGAAAGAGATATTCTCAAATTGCTCTTATACGGAAAATATGAAGATTCAATAATTTGACCGCGGCGATAGATCGAGGGCGAAAAGCTTTCGAACATAAATCAAACTTCGGCTATCGGTTCAAATTGAATCCAATTTTGGTATAGACTGGCCGGCTGCGAATATATCGGTACCCGGGAGAAAACCAGATGCGCATTTTATCCAGTATGATTCTGCTGCTGATTGTTGGCTGCGGCGACAATAGCTCCACTACCACTACTTCGCTTGATCCTGTTGCCCGCGCAGTGGTCTCTGCATCTGTTTCTACAACAGAAAATTCCATCGAGAGTGCTCGTTTCATTAACTGGTTGGATGCGGAATTTGCAACAGAAATGGATTTCAGTCCGCTCGCCAAGTCACGCCAGGGTGACAAGAGTGCTCACGACGAGTTGGATGATGTGTCCGAGGCTGCCCAGGATCGCCAGCTCGAGTGGCGCCGTGACAGTGTCTCCCGCATGCATGCTGGTTTCAGTCGAGACCAGCTGGATGTTGAAGGCCAGCTGTCATGGGATCTGTGGGAATACCAACTGGAAACTGTCGAGAAGAATGCGCCATTTCGGCGCCACAGATTTATCTTTGGCCGTAGCGGACCGCAATCCAGCTTGCCCAACAATCTGATTAACTATCACAGCGTCGATACCCTGGAAGACATGCAGGCCTACATCTCCCGCCTGAATCAGTCCAGGCGTTATCTGCTGCAGTACCTGGAACGGGCGCAATTGGCAGTGGCAGACGGTGTGCGTGCACCCTACTTCGACTACGACCAGGCCATCAGTGAAATTGGCCGGGTAACGAGTGGCGAACCGTTCACCGAGGCCGGTGATTCCGACCTCTGGACCGACATCATCGAGAAGATAAGCGCGCTGCAGGAGTCGGGGACAATTAGCGGGCAACAGGCCGAGGAATTACAGCGGCAATCCAGGGTCGCCCTGCTCTCCAATTTCAAACCCGCCTACGATGAGGTTCTTGCCTGGCTGGTTCTCGATCGATCCAATGTATCGGCACAGGCGCAGGGTGCCTGGTCTCTTCCAAATGGCGAGGAGTACTATAACGTTCGTCTCAGAACAATGACGACTCTGCCGCTTACCTCAGATGAAATTCACCAGCTCGGTATTTCCGAGGTGGCCCGGATTCAGGCTGAGATGGAACAGATTAAACGCCAGGTTGGCTTCGAAGGATCGCTACAGGATTTTTTCAATTTCATGCGGGAGGATGATCAATTCTATTTCCCGAATAGCGACCAGGGCCGCAGCGATTACCTGAACCTCGCCGATGAATTGCTCGCCGCCATGTCGGCAAAACTGCCGGACTATTTCGGTATGCTGCCGAAGGCTGCATTGCAAGTCAGGCGCGTCGAGGCATTTCGGGAGACAGCCGGCGGAGCTGCTCACTATGCGCGCGGTACCATAGACGGTTCCAGGCCGGGGACCTTCTATGTGCACCTCGCCGATATGCGAGCCACGGCGGTGAATCGACTGGAAAACCTGTCATACCACGAGGGTTTGCCTGGACATCACATGCAAATCTCGATCCAGCAGGAACTGGAAAACCTGCCCCGGTTCAGAAGCTATCGAGGCTATACCGCGTTCAGCGAGGGCTGGGGCCTGTATGCCGAGTATCTGGGCAAGGAGATGGGTGGTTACGCCGACCCCTACTCAGACTTCGGTCGACTCTCCGGAGAAATCTGGCGCGCGGTGCGGTTGGTGGTAGACACTGGCATCCACGCCCAGCGTTGGACCCAGGATCAGGCAGTCCAGTATGCCCTCCAAAACTCACCCAGACCCGAGCTGTCGGTGCAATCAGAAGTACGGCGCTACTTCAACAACCCGGCCCAGGCTACCGCCTACAAGATCGGCATGTTAAAGATCATGGAAGTACGGGCCAGGGCGGAAACCGAACTGGGAGATGACTTCTCCATCAAGGCCTTCCACGATGCGATTCTGGGCTCGGGATCGCTGCCAATGATGGCGCTTGAGGCGAAGATCGATGCCTGGATTGCAAGCGCGAGAAAGGAATAACCGGGGACGCCTGCAAATAGCAACTTAAGGGGCTCGTTAAGATGACCATCATAGACGTTCATACCCACGCCTACACGCGACAGTGGCTGGAAATACTGAAGCAATCCGGTGGCCAGTATTCACTGAAGACACGCCCCGATGGTCATCAGGAGATATTTCGCGGTGACACCCCCGTCGCCTTCCCCCAGCCCGGTCATTTCGACTATGGGCTACGCATCGAACAGATGGATGCGACCGGCATCGATGTTTCCATCGTTTCCCTGACCTGCCCGAATGTTTATTTCGGTGGCGAAGAAATAAGCGCTCTGGCAGCGACAGAATCGAATGACAATATGGCGGAGGCGCAGGGTAAGTATCCCGATCGCATTCGCTGGTTTACCTCCCTGCCCTGGGAATATCCCCAGCACGCCGTAGAAGAACTGGTCCGCAGCTGTGATAACGGTGCCATCGGTGTGATGGTACTCGCCAACGTGTCCGGTCGCAGTCTCAACGACCCGTTCTTCGCTCCAATTTGGGAAGAAATCGACCGCCGCGCCCTGCCCGTGCTGCTACATCCAACGGACCCACCGGGCGTAGACCTGATGGATATGGGCCAATTCGATTTGAGCTGGTCGGTGGGTTTCATGTTCGATACCACGCTGGCGATCACGCGCATGATCTTCGATGGATTTTTCGATCTTTATCCAAACCTGAAATTAATCGCATCCCACGGCGGTGCCGCCTTGCCCTACCTGGTAGGACGCTTCGAAAAAGGCGACGAAGTGGAGTTGCCTCAGCGCCGTAAGATGGCGCGGAAGCCAACGGATTACCTGCGCCATATTTATTACGATTGCATTACCTATGATGCCAGGGCACTGCAGTATCTGATTTCTATCGTCGGCGCAGACCGGGTGATGTTTGGCACCGACTGGCCGCACCAGGTTTATGATACCGCAGGCGCTCTGGCCAATACCGGGTCGCTAAGCCCAGATCAATGCGCGGCAATTCGAGCCGACAATGCCATGCGAGTCTTTAAAATATAGCGACATCACTCGCTTCACTAAGACCAGGCAAAGAAAAATAATAATGACCACAACATCGATGCGAGAACAATTTTCCGGTAGATGGGGTTTCATTTTTGCTGCCGTCGGTAGCGCCGTCGGCCTCGGCAATATTTGGCGTTTCACATTCATTGCCGGCGAAAATGGGGGCGGCGCCTTCATCTTCCTGTATTTCATTTTTATCGTCTGCTTCGGTGTGCCGGGGGTCATCGCCATGATCATGATCGGACGGCGCGGTGGCCGCAGCCCGGTGGGGAGCACCGAAGCCCTCGCCCTCGCCGAAGGCAAGAGTGCGAACTGGAAGTACCTGGGCTGGCTAGCATTGTCCGTCGCCTTTCTCGCCCTCACCTTCTTCAGTGTCATCGCCGGCTTCGTGCTTGCCTATCTGATGAAGTCCTTATCCGGCGCCTTTGCGGGAATTACCGCCCAGGAGTCAGTGCAGCTGTTTGCCGATGTGCAAGGTGGAGTGATCGGCATGGTGGGATGGCATGGTGTATTCATGCTACTCACCATGTTCGTCATTTCCCGTGGCATTCGGGAAGGAATTGAAAAGACCCTTAAATATATGATGCCGGCACTCTTCGTGATTCTGATAATTCTCGTGCTTTATGCCGCGGTCACGGCGGATTTTGCTGCGGCCCTGCGTTTCATGTTCGTGCCGGACTTTTCAAAAATTGACCAGGACGTGGTATTGCTTGCACTCGGGCAGGCGTTCTTTTCCTTGAGTGTAGGTGGTGGCGGTATCATTGCCTACGGTGCTTATTTGAGGAAATCGGCATCGATTCCGCAGTCGGCACTAGTTATTGCTTCGGCGAATGTCTCCGTAGACATGCTCGCCGGACTCGCTATTTTCCCAATCGTATTCACCTATTCCCTGGAACCTGGCTCCGGACCCGGCCTCATGTTCGAAACCTTGCCGGTCGCCTTCGGACAGATGCCCGGCGGTCGGTTCTTCGGCACGATGTTTCTGTTACTGGTGCTGTTCGCTGCACTCAGCACTTCGATATCCATGCTGCAGTCAGTAGTTTCCCGCCTGGTGGAACGGGATGGAGCCAGTCGTTTGAGGATGACTTTACTCGCCGGCGGGCTCGCCTGGATCATCGGCCTGGCTTCTGTATTCTCTTTTAATATCTGGTCTGGCTTCACGCCACTGAGCTTTATCGATCTTTTACAAGATGCCACCATCTTCCGAATCATCGATTTTTTTGTAGTCAACAACCTCATCCTCACCAGTGCATTTTTCATGGCGATCTTTGTGGGTTGGACCATGTCGAAACAGGCTACCTGCGATGAATTTGGAATGGGGGATGGGCGTGCCTTTCGGCTCTGGCGTTTCATCATGCGCTACCTGGCACCGGTGGCCATCGCGGTGATATCGTTGATGACTATCATTGGCTATTAACTACTAGGGCGCCGATAATTGACAAATGAAAGTCCAAAACGCGGAGAAGACGGAGTGAGTTCAACAGGATTTGTCTGGCATGAGAGGTACATGTGGCATGACACCGGTTCCGCTCTCGGTGTGCTGCCGGCGGACGGTCAGTTCCAGCCCTGGATCCATTTTGAAAACCCCGAAACCAAGCGACGTCTAAAAAATCTCCTGGACGCCTACCAATTTACAGACAAGCTGGTTTCGATTGCACCTAGCCCGGCCAGCGAAGCCCAGTTGCTGCGCGTGCACACCGCTGAGTATATCGATCGCATCAAGACCATGAGCGCGGACCAGGGTGGCAATGCGGGCGAACTGACCCCTTTTGGTCCTGGCAGCTACGAGATTGCGCTGCTGGCGGCCGGCGGCTGTATAGAAGCCTGTAATGCGGTGTTCAATGGCAAGGTAGATAATGCCTACGCCCTCGTTCGTCCCTGCGGGCACCATGCAGAAGCTGACCGTGGTCGCGGTTTTTGTATATTTTCCAATATCGCCATCGCCATTCGCGATCTGCTATCCACTCAGAAAGTCTCCCGCGTCGCAGTCGTTGACTGGGATGTTCACCATGGCAATGGCACCGAGTCGGCGTTCTATGCAGAGGCCAATATCCTCACCATATCCCTGCATGAAGACTCACTCTACCCCTACAACAGCGGCTCCCTTCACGACTGCGGCGATGGCGTCGGCCATGGCTTCAATATCAATATTCCCCTGCCTCCGGGCAGCGGCGGTGGCGCTTACAACAGCGCCATGGAGCGAGTGGTATTACCTGCCTTGGAGCTGTTTCAGCCAGAATTCATCCTGGTGGCATCGGGTCTCGACGGCAGCACCTGGGATCCCCTTGGTCACATGATGTTGCTGTCCACCCACTACAAAGCCATGACCGTGCAACTGCTCGATGCCGCGGACCGCTATAGCGAGGGTCGTCTCGTAGTTTGTCACGAAGGTGGGTATTCGGCGGGTTATGTGCCTTTCTGCGGGGTAGGGATTATCGAGGCATTGGCTGGTGAGGACAGCGGAATCATTGATCCATTCGCGAAGTATGAATCGAAGTGGCAGGCGCTACAGGCAAATCAGGATGAGTTGATAAAGGAAGTAGAAAGCGTCGCCCTCGGCGCACTCAGAGACGCGTTTAAATAAAATTGGGGTCAGAGTAAAAATACAGTACTGTATTTTTACTCTGACCCCAATTTATGATGTATGGAACCACAATATCCCCTTATGATTGCCACCTCAGATGAACACCCGCCTGGTATCTTTCAATTAGCCGGGGCAGCGTTTTGGCTAACTATCGTATTATTTTGTGCCAATACAGCCAGCGCACATCTGGCGCTGAATTTTCCGGAATCGCGTCATGGGCCCGACGTGTTGAAGGAGGGGCCGTGTGGAATAGAGGGCAGCTCACGCGGGGAAAACATATCCGTTTTTGCTCCCGGTGGCACCATCGAAGTGCAGTGGAATGAATATATCGATCATCCTGGCCATTTTCGTACCGCCTTCGATGAATCGGGTAACGATAGTTTCCAGGATCCGGTTTGTCTTGATAATTGTAATAGTCGCAGCATGGTGATCGAACAACAAGCTGCTGACCCCACCGTCCTGTTAGATGCAATTCCTGATACACCCATCGGTGGACTATCCTCAGCCAGCGTGACTCTCCCGAATATTGAATGTGATAATTGTACCCTGCAAGTGATTCAGGTAATGACGGACAAACCTCCCTATGCCATCGGTGGTAATGATCTCTATTATCAATGTGCAGATATAGTTCTCACTTCTTCGGCAATATATAGTAATTCGAACCAGATATTGAAAATGCCGGTGGTGCTGGTGGATGGAGATGCGTTGTATAACGTCAGATTGCAGTTAGACCAGCAAAACCGATATTCATTGCTGGGTTATTCCACCACCATAGACTTAGGTGAGGGAGAGGAGTCACCAGTTGCTAGTGCTACCTATTCCACAGAATCCAGGATTCTGGCTATCGTGAAATTACAGGTAGGTGATGAAATTTTTTACGATGCTCGACTGTTGTTGAAAATAGATGGTGTATTCGAGTTGCTGGAAATTTCGAATACACCACCGAATTAAATTGGGGTCAGAGTAAAAATACAGTACTGTATTTTTACTCTGACCCCAATTTGACCCCAATTTGAGCGGCGCCCGCGCCCTACCTAGGCGTCCAGAAGAAGACCTCCCACTCGCGGAGCGGTTCCGGCCCACCGACTGCCCTGTCCATTGGCATGCCCCCTCTGGCCGAATACTGCTCGAGCATGGGTATGCGCGCGTTACCGAGAACCTCGGTGGCCTCCATCGCGTAGGTCGTGTCGCCGATGCGCAGCCATCCGTCACCACCACGGTCCCTCACACGCTGCGCCCAGTACCCTCCGTCCGGGCGGGTGGCCGTGATCACGCCGTCCGGAGTACCAACATAAGACAGATAGACGACCAACGGCGGGAATCCACTTTGCTTCATGAGCAAGGGGCCCTGAATGTCATTGAGCGGCGTGAAGTCACTCGGGGCCGGAGTATCCGTTCCTCCAATGATCACGCCGGGCATACGAGAAAGGCCCTGGTTGCCGAGGTACGGAGCCGTGAACATCCAGCTCAGCACTCCCACCAGTAGTACCACTCCGGCCGCGATCCCGGCGATCTTAGGCTTGCTCATTGCACATCCTCCGTGTCGGTGTATAAGAAGCGTGAACAGTATATCCAATCCAGGTTTTTGTCCAATTCATGTAAATGGGAAAATTTGGGGACGCCTGCAATTTAGCAACTTGTCTTGTCCTATCGATTATTGGACTACAAGCCAGAATTCAACTTACTTTAAGTTGTCGGCTGATCCACAGTGACCAGCAGCTTGTAGCTGAAATCGGACATTGAACTGAGTGAACTTTCTGTGCTTACATGAACAGGAGATACTTAGCCTAAGAACACGATCACATGGTATCAGGGAGTATTAGATGATAATAACAAAACGATTAATTACCCCATTCATTATAACCGTGGCTGCACTTGCCTGTGCTCCGTTGGCCCTGAGCCAGACCGGCACCAGCGTGAACGGTGGGGACTGGTCGACCTGGGCCGGTAATGGCCTTGCTCAGCGCTATTCTCCGCTCGACCAGATTAACGCGGATAACTTTGACGATCTTGAGATAGCCTGGCGTTTTTCCACGGCAAATTTCGGGCCCACTACCGATTTCGTTAATCCTTCGACACCGCTGGAAGTGAACGGTGTTTTGTATGCGAATATCGGCAGCACTCGGAACGTCATCGCGCTTGATGCCACGAACGGCCAGGTGCTGTGGCTTTGGCGCTATCAGGAAGGAGAACGATTCGTCGAAGCGCCGCGAAAGGGCGCCGGTCGTGGCGTCGCCTTCTGGAGTGACGGTGATACGGCACGGGTTCTCGACGTCTCCCCGGGCTACCAACTGGTTTCACTGGATGCTAAAACCGGCATTCCGGATCCGAACTTTGGCGATAACGGCATCGTGGATTTGTACCTGGGCCTGCGCAATGCCGATGATCCCAGATATCCCTACCCCGATATCGGCATTTCTGCGCCGCCCTTCATCATGAATGACGTCATTGTGGTAGGGGCAGCGCACCGGACGGGTGGTCGGCCGCGGTCCAAGTTCAATACGAAAGGGGACATACGCGGTTTCGATGTACGCAGCGGCGAGTTGCTGTGGACCTTTCACACCATTCCCGCGCGGGGAGAAGTAGGTTTTGAGTCCTGGCTCACTGGAAACGATATTACCGGCAATTCCGGCGTCTGGGCTGCTATCTCGGGTGATCCGGAACTGGGTCATGTCTATCTGTCTATAGAAGATCCCACCGGCGACTACTATGGTGGCGACCGGCACGGCGATAATCTGTTTTCAAGCGGCATCGTCGCGGTGGATGTCAAAACCGGTGAACGCCAATGGCACTTTCAATTTATCCACCATGACATCTGGGACTGGGATGTGCCCTCCCCAGCGATTATTGCCGATTTGCCCAACGGCCGCAAAATAGTCATGTCGGTTACCAAACAATCCTGGGTCTATGCTTTTGACAGGCTAACCGGCGAGCCTATCTGGCCGATTGTAGAGCGACCGGTACCAGCAGGAGACGTACCCGGGGAGTGGTATTCTCCCACCCAACCCTTTCCCACTCGTCCGGCTCCCTTCGATCGACAGGGATTTACCGAAGCTGATTTGATCGATTGGACCCCGGAAGTTCACGCGTTGGCGCTGGAATCCATCGAAGGCTTTCGCCTGGGCTCATCTATTTATACGCCTCCATCCCTGACGGAAGCATCTGATGGCACGCGTGGCCTGCTTTCTTTGCCCTCTTCCACCGGTGGCTCGAACTGGGAGAGCTCTGCCCTTGATCCAGAGACGGGGATTCTCTACGTACCCTCAAGGACGCAATTGCAGGTGTTGTCATTGTCTAAAAATCCGGAATCAGACATCGATTTAAGCCAGGGTTTTGGTGTCCGCGCCCCGCGGGTCCAGGGACTCGATATCGTCAAGCCGCCTTACGGCCGTATTACAGCGATCGATATGAACTCTGGCGACCATCTCTGGATGATTGCCAACGCCGATACACCGGACCGCATTGTTAATCATCCGTTGCTGGAGGGTGTCGATCTTCCACGCACAGGTATCCCGACACGGTCAGGCATCTTACTGACTAAAACTCTGCTGTTCCAGGCTGAGGGTACCGGTGCCGCCGGAGCCAGCCCCATTTTTCGCGCCATCGACAAGCAAACCGGTGAAATTATTGCCGAAATAGATTTGCCGGATAATCAAACCGGGTTGCCATTTACCTATGAACACGAGGGCAAACAATACCTGGCCATGTTCGTCGGTGGCGGAGGCAATGCCGCCGAGCTGGTGGTTTACTCGCTGCCGTAACCCCTTAAATTGGGGTCAGAGTAAAAATACAGTACTGTATTTTTACTCTGACCCCGTTTTTAAACACGGCGAATGTCTGAGGTAAAGCAAATGGCCACTAACGATACCGCTGCAGGTTCAATTCCAGATTCGGTAGATCAGGCGTCAAGCGCTCCAGCGACTGGGCTTAGCTCAGGCCCCACCCTGAAAGACTATGGGATCGTTACCACGGCATTGAGTGTGTTTTCACTCGGCCTGTATCTGATCTGTCGTCGCTATGCAGGGGAGGCGGCCGAGGTGGATGAGTTGTTCCTGCCCCTCTTTGCCATGCTGGCCCTGATAGGTCTGGTGTGGATTGTTATGCTGGTTTTTCGCAACTACGCGATCCTGAGTAACATCACCTCGGGCATCTATTACGAACGCTACCTCGAGGACCATCCACCGGACTGGGTTGAACGGCCAGCACGTACTTTCAACAATCTGATGCAGGTTCCACCCTTGTTTTTCCTCGCCTGCATCCTAATGTTGTTTACCGGTTACCTGGATCTTGCCCAGCTGTTACTGCTCTGGATTTTCGTTGCCACCCGTTACCTCCATGCAGCGATATATATGGTTTGGAATTACGTGCCTGCGCGGTTCGGTTGCTATATAGCAGGTGTGATTACTCTCTTCGTAATCTTCATTCGCCTGGCGCCAGAGATAGTCAATTAATGAAGCCAAACTGACCCAGCTTGCTCTGTCGGTTCGTTTTGCCGCATCACTGGTCAATCTGCACGAATCGGAATTGAAATTGCTGGTGCTGGATGACCTGCTAGTCAGCCTTGATCTGAGTAATCGCATGAAAGTGGTTGAAATACTGCTCTCGGAAACCTTCGATAATTACCAGAAAATCGTACTCACGCATGATCTGGGTTTTTTTCGAGAGTTCCAGCGAGTGATAGGCGGTGACATCGGCAACTGGTGTATTCGCACACTGAAGGGTGATGCAAACTCCGGAATCAACGTAGAAGCCAGTAAAGATCCTCTTGAAAAAGCCAAACAATACATCGACGGCCACGACCTCGAAGAGGCCGCCCTGCAACTGCGCAAAGCCGCAGAGGAAACTGCTAAACGATACCGCCGCTATGCCATGGGCGAAGCACCGCGCCCCGGTATATTCCATTCACTAACACAAGACTTAAACGCCGCCCGCAAGCACCTTGAAAAACAACTCCCTTTGACGTTATACAAACGCGTGATCGCCGGAACACCCAAAGCTCACCGGGAAAAACTCCTGTGCGCCTCGGATGATGACCTGGATACAGATATATCACTCGATGCGGGAGCGAAGGGAAAACTCAAAGCCCAGAGACGGCACTTGCGTCAGTTTCTTTCCGATTCAGCCTGGCAGCAAGCTGAAGCCATTGAAACACTGGACGCTGTTATCCGCATGAAGGACCGAGTTCTGAATCCGGCCGCGCACTGGAATGACACACCACTATATGACGCGGAATTACGCAAGGCGCTTACTCTAACGTGCTCTCATCTACACCGTGAGCGAAGGCGATGACGGGAAACAGACTAATCAATATTAACCAGAGATAGCGCGGACAAATTTTCATTCTTGCTGCCGTAGGTTTGTCGAACAAACTAATATGGGCAAGCTAGCACAAGGGCGAAGGCTTTTGCACTGGAATTATGGGGGCAGTTTACCTAATTACTTTGGAGGGTATTGACAAGTTAACAGCTCAGATCAATTTAAATCCCTATCAACCCAAGAGAAGGTATTGACATGTTAATCACTCAAATCGAGAAAAACTCCGATTAGGAGTTTCTACATTGCTACAGTAAGAAATAGGGACAGATTTATTTTCCACCTCGGATAAAGCTATATTCTCCGCCAAAAATAAATCTGTCCCTATTTTTCTATTTTTCCAACGGCAGTTCTCTTCAGCAGAGTACACCAAACAAAAAACCCGCGCGAGGCGGGTTTTCTTGTTTGGCGCACCCGGCATGATTCGAACATGCGACCCCCTAGTTCGTAGCCAGGTACTCTATCCAGCTGAGCTACGGGTGCGTAATCGTTTTACCTACTATCAATTCTGCAGGGCAGGTCCGGCAAGATTGATTCGGGTTTTGGCGAAGCCAAAATCCTCACCGCTTCGCGGCGGCTTGCAGCCGTCCTGCGCAGCTGCGCTGCTGGTCGAACATGCGACCCCCTAGTTCGTAGCCAGGTACTCTATCCAGCTGAGCTACGGGTGCAGGACTCTCTAATGGCTGGTGCTCGCCGTTAAAGGACTTGGCTTCAACGAGAGCAGCGGAGCGATTTTCTGGTTCGGTCTTCTGAATTCCAGCCAATTGCTGCGGGCTGCGGCCTTCGAGAGGGCGGTATTATAGCGAAATCGGTGATTTTTCATAGGCATTATTGGTATGGGCTGGCTTATGTTGGTTTTCATGGTGGCGTTGCTGTATTAACATCGACTTATGAAATTGTTGAATCTGTTATTCCCTCTAATACGCTCGTCCTATGTTGCCCTTGGACTCTTGTGCCTGGTACCGATCTCGCCGGCATTAGCCGACTACGAAGCCGGTGTTAATGCGGCCTTCGATGGAGATTACGATACCGCCTACAGGGAGTTTGCAATCGCCGCCGAGACGGGTCTGGATGTGGCGCAATACAACCTTGGAATACTGTATTTCACAGGAAGAGGTGTAGATGTGGACTACGATCAGGCCTTCAAATGGACGCAGGCTGCAGCCGATCAGGGCCATATCGCCGCCCTTTTCAACCTCGGCACTCTCTACTTTTCCGGTCAGGGCACCGGGGCAGATGAAGACAAGGCGGTTGAGTTATACAGTCGATCGGCCAGATCCGGCTCTGCCGATGCGGCTATAACGCTGGCCAGGATGTACCGCGATGGAGAGTCGGTTAGCGCGGATCCGGTGCAGGCTCATGCCTGGGCCAGCATGGCGCTCAACAATGAACACATCGAAGCGGCTTTACTACGCGATGAAATCGAACGCGGCATGAATCCGCAGCAAATGAGTGAGGCGAGACGTCTTTTTGCACGCTGGCAAATTCAGTAACGTGTTGGCTGACTCAGTCTACGCTTAATTCCCCGGTCGCTTCTGCCTTGATCGCCAGCCCTTCGAATACCGCCAGTGCCGCCACAATCAGGGCGATGTCGATCAGCAATAAACTACCCAGCGACGTCAATCGATCTGCCAGCAACAGGATGGCCACTGGTGTAACCAGCACCCAGGAAATATCTGCCCACAACACCCACCGCGCCATCACCATGGTGGCAGGCACAGTCTGCGCGACATAGAACACGGCGGCGGCGAAACCGAGCAGCCCGGCTCCCATCAGCAAGTAAACAATACTGGGAAAATCCAGCACCCGCTCAGCTATCCAGCCCGAGAAGACTAATATCACCATGCCGGAGATCGTTGAAAAGGCTGTGTTGGCGTACAGCACCGTGCGTAGTTTAGGTATTCGCATCTGGGTTTCCTCCCGCTTTTAATTCGATGTGGGGCTATTCTGACAGTTTCAGGCAGCCATACAATTACCTCTCAGGTAATGGAAGCCATGAGCCTGAGTGGCTAGAATAGGGCACGTCGAATATTCCAAGGAGCGCATCATGTCCGCCGCTGGCCCCCTGCTAAGCGAATATCGCAAGAAAAACCACTTGTCCCAGCTCAATTTGTCACTGCTGGCCGATGTCTCGTCGCGTCATACCAGCTTCATCGAAACGGGCCGTACTCAACCCAGCCGCGCCATGTTGCTACGACTGGCGGATGTACTGGATCTGCCGCATTAGGATAGCAACCTGCTACTCCATTCCGGCGGCTTTGCCGCCACTTATACGGAACTGGACATAGAAAGTGAAGAGATGGCACCGGTGCGGGCTGCATTGAACCTTATCCTGGAAAACCACAATCCCTATCCGGCGGTGGTGATGGATGGCAACTGGAATATGTTGATGGCGAATCAGTCACAGCAGCAATTCCTCATCCAGATTGCCGGCAACAAGCCTTTACCCACCAACAATATCCTCGAAGCCGTATTTTCCGAGGATGGGTTCCGACCTTATATTGCAAACTGGGAAGAAGTTGCCAGTCATTTGCTGCGACGTTTACGGAAACAGGTGCTGGCTTACTCCAATCCCCAGCAGGAAGCACTTTATAAACGCCTGCTTGGCATGTCGCCTCCGCAGAATTGGCCGCAACCGGACAAGTCAGGCGACGATGGACCCATGTTGACGGTTGATTTTAAGATAGGCGAGCATACCCTGAGTTTATTTTCTACCCTGAGCCAGTTCGGCACCGCACTGGATATTGGGATGCAGGAACTGCTTATCGAGAGCTATTTCCCGGCCAACGACTTCAGCAAACAGTTCTTCAGCGAGTTATCCAGGGAAGCCTCCGATTAATTATTCAATATCTCTGACCTTCAAGGCAGTCATAGATCGAGGCTGCTCCTAGTTAACGGCGGCTTTTTCTTCCACCAGCTTCGCCTGCGCGTTCACCAGCAGGGTATCGAGCCAGGAGCTGAATCCATCCGCATCCACAAAGGGGTGGGGTTCACCTTCCTTACGCTGTTTCAGTAATTCATTGCGAGCGAAAACTGCACCGGAACCTTCGTGATTGGGAATATTGACTTCTATCCCCGACATTTTCTGAATCCGTTTCACGCTGTCGATATACATATTGGTGCGCTCCACGCCACTGAAATTCAGACCCACGCCACCAAACATGAAGGCATCGTGGGGGTAGCCGTCATCGTAGACCGTGAAACGGGTCGAGAGCACACCGGGGGTATGGCCTGGCGTCTGGAAGAACTCGAGCCGGGTACGACCGAGATTCAGGGTGCTGCCATCGGTTGCCGTCAGGTGGCGCATGGGCGCGGGGTATTCCTGATAAATCGCCGGTTCGGTCGTCATCTGCCAGTCCGAATCGGTCATCATCATGACCGCGCCAAACTCCTGTTGCATGCGCCTGGCGCCACCGATGTGATCGTAGTGGGCGTGGGTCACGATGACGTAACGGAGATCATGGGGATCCAGACCCAATTCCTCCATGCCGTCGATGATGAGCTCGGTCAGTTCGCCGTAGAGGGCATCGAAGAGAATCAGGCCCTGGTCGGTTTCCAGCACCCAGGCCGAAACCCACCTGGCGCCTACGTAATAGAGGTTGTCGAACACCTGGAAGGGCGCGACCCGTTGCACCGCCGGATCATCCCGGGGCGACAGTTCCTGCGCATTGGCGCCGATACCAATCAGGCAACTGAGCAACACCAGACTCAGTCCCGAAAATACTGTCCCTAGGTGGTTCCTCATCATGCCGAATCCCTTTTTCATATTGCCTGCGCTGCCTCTGTTGTTGCCGTGAATCCCGATTAAATTATGGAGCGGAACTGAATCTATCACTGAAATACCGATCGAGTTCGTCCAGTTCCTGCTTACGTAATATCGATCCCTGGCCTACCTTGGCGCCCAGTACCTGGTGTTGTTGCGTCTCCAGATCGTACACCGGCCAGGCCGGTAAATCACCGCCGTTGGGGGTGCCGGCCTCGGCATCGGCGGCAGTGTCGTGGGCCGCAATGCCTGCTAGTAAGAGCGGGGCAGTTCCAGCACGTGTTCGGAGACAAAGTTGAGGATCATCTCCTGGGAGATGGGCGCCAACTTCATCAACCGGGCTTCACGCCAGTAACGTTCCACATGGTATTCCCTCGCATAGCCATAGCCGCCATGGGTCTGAATCGCCGCATCGGCGGCGAAGAACCCGGCTTCGGCGGCGAGCCATTTGGCCATATTGGCCTCGGCGCCACAGGGTTTATCATTGTCCAACAACCAGGCCGCCTTCTTGGTCAGCAGATCGGCGGCGTCGAGCTTGATACGCGCCTCGGCGAGGGGAAAGGCAATACCCTGGTTCTTCCCAATAGGCCGGTCGAACACCACCCGCTCATTGGCGTAGCGCACCGCGCGTCGCAGCGCGGCCCGACCAATACCGATTGCCTCCGCCGCGATCAGTATGCGTTCCGCGTTGAGGCCATCCAGCAGATAGCGGAAGCCTTCGCCTTCTTCGCCCACTCTATCGGCGAAGTCCACCCTGAGATCGTCATAGACGACCTCGCAGGTGCGCACGGCATTGCGACCCAACTTCGGGATCGGAGAAATAGACACCTCCGGTTTTTTTAACTCGGCAAGCAACAGCGTCATGCCATCGGTCTTGCGTTTGACTTCGGCCCTGGGCGTGGTCCGCACCAGTAACAACACCCGCTCAGACTCCATCGCCTTGCTGGTCCAGACCTTACGCCCCCGCACCAGGTAGTGGTCACCTTCGCGCCGGGCGAAGGTTTTGATGGCGGTGGTATCGCTGCCGGCATCGGGTTCGGTGACACCGAAGGCTACGTGCATCTCGCCACTGGCGACGAGGGGCAGATACTTCTCGCGCATCGCTTCGCTGCCGTGTTTGACCACCGGATGCATGCCGAAAATAGACAGGTGTATGGCAGTTGCGCCGTTCATGGCGGCACCGGACGCCGCCACTTCTTCGAGAATGATCGCCGCCTCCTGTATGCCCTTGCCGGCACCGCCGTAGCGTTCCGGCATGGCGACACCAATCCAGCCTGCCGCCGCCATCCGATTGAAGAAATCATCCGGGAACACCCCTTCCCTATCGTGTTGCTCCCAGTAGTCATCGGGGAATTCCCGGCACAGCTTGGCAACCGACTGGCGAATTAATCGCTGTTCATCACTTTCCTCAAAGTCCATATCGTTCCTCTGTCAGCAGCTTTCCAAGCAACATCCGGCGGCGTAAAACTACTCGCCATTATCCCTGGCAAGAATTGCCTGCGCTCTCTTCAGGTGTGGTACGTCGACCATCTCCCCGTTAAAGCTGAATGCCATCTTCCCGGCTTCGCGATTCTCTTCGAATGCAGCAACCAATGCCGCCGCCTGTTCAATTTCTGCCGGAGTCGGGGTGAAGGCCTGATTTACTATTTCTATCTGGTCCGGGTGGATGGTTATCTTGCCGGTAAAGCCCATATCTGCCGCGGTCTGGCATTCCCGTCTTAATCCATCCAGGTTTTTTATATCCACATACACCGCGTCGACGGGCTGAACTTCCGCCGCCACCGCCGCCAGTAAACACAGGGAACGCACGAAACTGAACACCTCGAGATAGTTGCCATCTTGGTCCCGCTTGGCACGCGCACCGAGTGACATGGATAAATCTTCAGCACCCCAGGTGACACCATCGACACGCTCATGGGTAACCATGTCGCGCAAATTAAACACCGCCCCAGCCAATTCGGTGCCGATCAGCAGTAGTTTGACGTCACTTAAATCGGCGCCGGTGGTTTGTTCTTGGTTGACGATCAATTGGTCCACCGCAACCACGGTTTTCAGGTCCAGCACCTTCGGCAAGACGATGCCATCCGGTTTATGTTGCAGCACCGCTTCCAGGTCGGGCCTGCCCCACTGCGAATCGATGGGATTGATTCGCACCAGACGCTCCTGCTTGCCGAAATCTGTTGCCCGCAACCAGTCGCACACTTCTCCTCGCACCGCCTCCTTGTGCTGCGGTGTCACCGAATCTTCCAGGTCGAGGATCAAAGCATCCGCAGGCAGACCCAGCGCCTTGTTCAGCATCTTGTCATTGCCACCGGGCACGAAATGAATCGATCTGCGCCGGCGCACTACGAAGACTTCCTTATCATCATGCCCTTACGCAGACACTCACAGACGATTTCGTCGCGCTGGTTATAGCCAATATGCTCGAACCAGACGATGCCACGATCGGGCTTGGTCTTGGATTCTCGCTTGTCGACGATACGGGTGACGACTCGAATCGTATCGCCGATAAATACCGGGTTGGGAAATTCTGTTTTCTCCATGCCGAGATTGCCGATGGTAGTACCCATGGTGGTATCGGCGACGGATAATCCGATCACCAGGCCCAGCGTAAACAGGCTATTCACCAGAATCTGACCGTATTGTGACTGCTTTGCAAATTCCGCATCGATATGTAGCGGCTGCGGATTATGGGTCATGGTGCTGAATAACAGGTTGTCGGTTTCGGTAATGGTGCGGTGCGGCTGATGCTCGAACACCGCACCCACTTCCAATTCTTCAAAATATTTTCCGGCCAAAATAAGACCTCGGTTGATTCGGTTAAGGATTAACCACTGTGAGTAAGCCACTGCGGCGACCATTTTAGTAGCAACTTCGACTCGCATCCATTAAATTCTCGATGTGGCACGTCAGCTATCACCAACTGACCCACCCCACTGACAGCCGGCGCCTTACATATGGATACACAGACAGAACAATTTTCAAGCTGGATCGGTAACAGCGAGCGCCATAGCGATATTCTCACACTGGCGCCCCTGGTAGCGATGGCGGCGACGCTTAACAAGACCAAGCTTTCCATTTCTGAGGGCTTTGAATTGCCACCCTTATGGCACTGGCTGTATTTCCTCAATCCTGCCACGCAGTCGGCTTTGGCCGCAGACGGCCATGCCAGGAAAGGTGACTTCCTGCCGCCAATCGAACTACCGAGAAGAATGTGGGCTGGCAGTCGATTCGAATTTTACCGAGCCCTGCGTGCCGGCGAAACCGTCCAGAGAACTTCCACCATCAAGAGCATCAACATGAAGCAAGGTCGCAGCGGCCAACTGGCCTTCGTCTGCGTCGGACATGAGATCACCGGTGAGAACGGCTTGGCGCTTAGTGAAGAGTATGAACTCGTTTTCCGAGAGAAAGCCGCGGCCAATGCCACTCTGCCAACACCTGAACCCGCGCCCGCCCAAGCCGATTTCCACAACACCATCACGCCGGACCCGGTGTTCTTGTTTCGATATTCCGCACTCACCTTCAACGGTCATCGAATACATTATGATCGCGACTATGTCACAAACACCGAGGGCTATCCCGGCCTCATCGTCCATGGTCCGCTGCTGGCAACCCTGCTGGTAGATGCCTTGCTGCAACAGATCGGCGGCAACAAGATCACAAAATTCAAATTCAGAGCCATGCATCCGGTTTTCGATGGCAATGACTTCCAGGTCTGTGGCTCGCTCCCGGACGCCGAAGGCCACTGCAAACTCTGGATTCAGGATCATGCCGGCGCACTGTGCATGGATGCCTCGGCAACGGTGGTAATCACCTAGCATGTCATCTCCCCCGCTTACCGGAATCACGGTCATTTCCCTGGAACACGCGATAGCGGCACCACTGTGCACGCGCCAGCTTGCCGAACTCGGTGCCCGGGTCATAAAGATCGAGCGCCGGGGCAGCGGCGATTTTGCGCGCGACTATGACCACCGCGTCAGGGGTCAGTCCTCACACTTTATCTGGACTAACAGATCGAAGTTGAGCATGACTCTCGATCTAAAGCACGCAGGCGCGACTACTATTCTGCACAAGTTACTGGCCGGCGCCGACGTCCTGGTACAAAATCTGGCGCCCGGTGCGACCAGGAAGATGGGGCTGTCCTATGCAGACCTGGAGTCGCAATTTCCCCAACTCATCGTCTGTAATATTTCCGGCTATGGTGTCGACGGCCCTTACCGAAGCAAGAAAGCCTATGACCTGTTAGTGCAGGCCGAAGCCGGATTTCTGTCGGTAACCGGCAACGGCGATGACATGGTGAAGAGCGGTATCTCCATCGCCGACATCGCCGCCGGCACCCAGGCTCACAGCGCGATTCTCGCCGCGCTTATCCAGCGTTCTAAAACCGGCAGCGGCAGCAACATCGATATTTCCATGCTCGAAGCCATGGTCGAATGGATGGGTTTCCCCCTGTACTACGCCTATGATGGCGCCGAGCCCCCTACTCGCACCGCTACCGATCACGCCAGCATCTATCCCTATGGCGCATTCTCCACCGGCGATGACAAGGTCATCATGTTGGGAATTCAGAATGAAAGAGAGTGGGAAGCGTTTTGTTGTGACGTGATGGAACAAGCGACATTGATAAGTGATGAGCGCTTCAAGGCCAACACGCTGCGATCTGACAATCGCGAGCAACTGAGGAAAATAATTCAGCAGGTCTTCGCCGGGCTGACTGCGCAACAGCTATCCGGCAAACTGGATGCAGCGCAGATTGCCTATGCCAATGTGAATGATATGCAGGCGGTTTGGCAGCATCCGCAGTTGCAAGCGATACAGAGAATCATCGAAGTCGATACGCCTGCGGGCTCCGTCTCTGGCTTCAAGCCACCGGGAAACAACTCAAGCTTCGAGCCAAGCCTGGGCCCGGTTCCGGCCGTTGGCGAACATACTCGGGAGATTTTGGCGGAGTTGGGCTTCGACGCCAGTCGCATCGAGGCATTTTATGACAGTGGAGTGGTTTGATATCACTGACGACTTATTATAGGCCAATGTAATGACCGAATCAGACATATCTCGTGAACCCTGGGCTTTGTGGAAGATCGGCATTGTCGCGGCCGTGGTTTCGGCCCTTGCCAATCTTGTACTGATGCTGGTGACCAGGTCATCTGTAGCTGTTCCGGAAGGCTTCGGGCCATTCGGCGTAATACCCATTATCCTGTGGTCATTTATTGGTGCGTTCGGAGCCATCGGCGTTTATGCACTGCTCAGGAAAATGAATCTGTTTGACCCCGATAGCACCTACTGAACCAATAACAGCGTTCAAAAAAAAACAAGACCATACCTGTTTACTGACAGTGATGGCATCAAGAAATGCTCGGAAAGATGTAAAAAGACGGGTCTACCCCTATTTTCCCGGAGCAAAAGACATTACCATCTTCAGAGTAAAAACTCACCAGAAGAGGTGCAGTAATGACAATCTCAAGACGCAAAGCGCTCTCCCTGTCGGCCGCTACCTTGGCTGGCTTATCCCTGGATGTACTCAGGCCCGAGGGGCAACACATTGCCTATGCGGCAGAGCAGGACGACTGGCCGCAGCAACTGGTGGAACGACCTTTACGTAATGGATTCCCGGCGCCACTGCCCTTAAATCCAGACGGGTCGGCGCCCGAACATCCTGAAAGCGCGGCAGGCCCTATTAGTGACCCACTGATGTGGCGCTCACCGGGCCGCCAAACTCCGGAAATCGAGTTCGACTATCGACAGATGCAGATCAAGGTAGACACCCGTGGTCTGGCAACCAGGACCGGCACCCTGCATTTTTCAGATCTGGAACAGCTGCCGATTCGGTCCCATACTTTTCTGCTGCAATGCGGCGCGCCCAATCCCCGCGGTATCGTGAAGTGGACCGGTGTCCGTTTCAGTGATTTTGCCGACATGCTGGGTTTGATTCCGGAGGCCCACTATTGTCGCTTCATCGCCTCCGATCGTTTCTACATCGACGAGCCAATGCAGACTCTCAGACATCCACAAGTCATGCTGGTTTGGCTGATGAACGACGAACCGATTCCTGCACGACATGGCGCGCCATTGCGATTGATTATCCCGTTTCGTTACGGCAATCGCAGCATCAAGGCGATTACCGAGATGACATTCGCTACACCGGGGCCACGAATGCCTCCGCTACCGGCCTAGCAGGTGAAATAGATTAAGCCGCTTGCTTGAACAACTGAGGAATTTCGGTCGATGAAAAAGACCTTGTGCATCGCCTTGCTGGGATTCGTCGCAGCTACCGCGAGTTGGACTCAGAGCGAAGGCCAGGCCCGAATCCCTGGATGGAACCGGGTGGCGCCACCGGGAGGGCATCAGAATGACCTGCAGTTGGTCCGCCCCACCGGCGGCCCGGTGATCCCGATCTTCGAGGGCTGGTTTCCGAATCCCGATGGTAGCTATCAGCTGTGCTTCGGTTACTTCAACACCAACACCGTGGAAATTTTTGACATCCCCATCGGCCCCAATAACTTCCTCGAGCCTGCTCAGTTTAACGGCTTGCAGCCGACTCACTTCATGCCACAACCGGATGGCGGCCGCAGACACTACTGTGTTTTGAGCGTGACGGTTCCCGAGGACTGGGGAGATCGCGACGTAGTGTGGACCCTGATCGACGAGCGCACCGAGCAGGTATTCAGCTCCCCGGGTCGCCTGGTCTATAGCACTTACCGCCACGATGAGCCGCTGCAATTTTCGCGCAAGAACAGCCCACCGAAGCTAAGACTGACGGCGGAGGGCCCACTGGCGGTAGGTCGGGTCGGCTTCGGCCGGGGCATGGTAGCCGACACCATCGAGGCGCAGGTGGGCATGCCGGTCGCTCTCAACGCCCGTGTGCGGCGTGACAATCCCTATCGGGAAGAGGATGATCGGGCGATCCGGGTTCGATGGTTCAAGTACCAGGGGCCTGGTGAGGTGACTTTTACGCCGAACTGGAGCTCGTGGAAGGAAGAGACCCTGGGTTGGATAGCTGCGTCCAGCTGGGCCGATTCCGAGTTTGCCTACGGACAGTCCAGCACCGAAGCAGTGTTCACGCAGCCAGGGGAATACATCGTGCAGGTTCAGGCTTACAATGACTCGGGTCGTTCAAACTATGAGACCAATGACTTTGAATTCTGGTGCTGTTGGACCAATGCCTTTGTCAGGATCAACGTGGAGTAAAAGTCATAGCCGGTAAGCCGCTTGCCGCGCTGCTATGGCGCTAACGAAATCAAGATCAACAGGAGAGTTGCGATATGAAACAGCAATTGGATCAGACCATCCCCTCCCGGAGTCGAAGCTGCCGACAGCTTGTTCGACTCATCGCGGGCACGGCTGCTGTTCTATTATTACCCTTGCACAGTGTCAATGCCGCCACCGCAGAGGAGAAATCACAACAGGCCCCAACGTTCTCCAACGAGGTGGTGAGGATTCTGCAGCAGAACTGCCAGCAGTGCCATCAGCCGGGTGGCATTGCCCCGATGCCCCTGGAAACATACGAGCAAGCCATGCCCTGGGCCGCCCGAATCAAATATAACGTGAGCCGGAGGGTGATGCCGCCCTGGCACCTCGACCCCACCATCGGCATTCAGGAATTCAAGAATGACTTTTCCCTCAGCCCCCAGGACCTGGACACACTAGTCGCCTGGGTAGATGCCGGTGCGCCGGAGGGAGATTCGGCCATGCTGCCTGCTCCCGTGAATTGGCCTAACTGGTTGGAATGGGAATTGGAACCCACGCTGGGCCCGCCGGATATGATCTTCGAGACCGGCCCCATCGCGATACGAGCCTCGGGCGGCGATTTCTGGCCCTCGGTGGACGTGGAATGGCCGGCCTTGGCACAGCCGCGTTTTCTGAAGGCGGCGGAAATCAGAAATACCATCAAGGGACGCGGCGCCCTACATCACAACAACGTGTCATTGCGCTTGGAAGAGGGTCCTTCCGGTCGTGTGGTCGGTGCCGGCGCCGGCAAGCGCTGGGATTACTTCGGCGAGGACACCGGGATCAAGTTTGAAGTCGGCCCCGGCGCCATCAATTTTGGCGCCCATTACTTTCCCATCGGAGAAGAATTCGAAGACAACATCGAGGTGGCATTCTGGTTCCACCCCGAAGATGAGCCCCCCGCCACCGAGGCCAGCGTGGAAATTCATCACCTGATAGACCAGTTCGATTCCGATCAGCCCCGGGGTCGCGATATCCTGATTCCACCCCACGGCACCCAGACCATGTATCGCACCTGGGTGCTGGAGCAACCGGTGATGCTCAACAGCTTCCGTGGCCACATGCACCTGCACGGCATCGCCATGTCCATCGAAGTGGTTTGGCCAGGCCGGGTAAACGACTACTACGGCCACGGCGCCAATCGTCGGGACGTGATTGCCTCGATCAATAATTACAATCACAACTGGCAGACTTCCTTCATTTTTGAAGACGACGCCAGGCCCTTACTTCCCACCGGCACGGCGATCGTCATGCGCACCCATTTCGACAACACCGAGAACAATCCGCTGTCCATCGATCCGGATCAGTGGGTGGTGTTTGGAGGTCGTAGCGTGGATGCCATGTCTCATTTCCACGTCAGCGTGACCTACCTGGAGGAAGAGGAGTACGGAGTCATGCTGGCCGAACGGAAACTGCAGCTGATGCAGAGAAAGCAGCGAGATGGCACCTTCCGCACTGCGCTGCAGAGCATTCACCCGAATGAACGCATAGCGCTGGAGAATGGCGAAGAGACCGCTACCGAGAAAACGCCCGCAGCCCCGTGACGCTAGCTTAAGACAGAATAGTCGGGTTTAAATCCTGAAGTAGCCCCGTCAAAACCGGGCGTTGCTTTTTTTCAATGCCCCGGTGTCAGACCAGGTCTGCATCAGATACTCTTCGATCTGGCTAGAACTACCAGCCTCTTGATCTAGAGGGTATCTGATCTTACCATCCGCAGCGCCCAGGGCGAGGCTGAGCAATTCTGTGAATTCACCCGCACAAGGGTCCAGCTGCTGGTTCAGATGTAGCCGCTACGATTCAGCTCAATCTATCGGCTCCAGCCGAACAATTTCAGTCGGTTCGCCAGCCCTGTCAGAAATAGCCACGTAGATGTAACCATCCGGCCCCTGACGTACGTCGCGAAGGCGGCCCATGCCATAAGCCAGGGTTTCTTCCACTACCACTTCCCGGTAATCGTCGCTCATGTGAAGACGGGCAAGGCGCTCGCCGACCAAGGCACCGGCAATGATACTACCGTGCCACATGGGGAACTTGTCGCCGGTATAGACCATAAGGCCGGAAGTGGCAATTGACGGTACCCAGAAGTGGGCTGGTCGCTCCATACCGGTCAGACTCTGGCGGGCATGGATCGGTGTGCTTGACACATAGTTCACGCCGTAGCCAACAACGGGCCAGCCATAATTGGTCCCGGGCTCGACCCGGTTGAGCTCATCTCCACCCTGAGGGCCGTGCTCTGTCATCCAGAGGTCACCGGTTTCCGGGTGTATCGCTAGACCCTGGGGACTACGGTGGCCATAACTCCAGATTTCCGGAAGCGCATCGTCACGACCGACGAAAGGATTGTCATTGGGCACACTGCCATCATCATGCAGGCGTACTATGACGCCATGGTGATTGCTGAGATCTTGTGCCGGATGAGAGTTGAGATCACCGGTGGAGGGCACTTGGCGGTCTCCGGCGGTGAGAAAGAGATAACCATCATCGTCGAACACCATTTTGCCGCCATAGTGGCTCCTGCCGATTGCTTGCGCAGAAAAGATTTCCACCAAATTAGACAGCCGGTCGTTCTCCAAACGTCCGCGAACTATCGCCGTGGTTGATCCGCCGCCTACGGGCTTAGAAAAACTCAGGTAAACCCAGCGGTTCTCGTTGAAATTCGGGTGAGGCAGAACATCGAATAGTCCGCCCTGGCCTTCGTAAAATACTTCCGGCGTACCGGGAATAGCTTCCGGCAACAGTTGACCGTCTCGAATGATTCTCAAGCGACCGGGCTTTTCCGTAATCAGCATGTCCCCGTTGGGCAGCCACGCCATTGACCAGGGATGTACCAAGCCCTCCGCAACCGTCACGACTCGATAATCATGGTGGGCCGCGTAGTAGATATCGGACTGTGCAGCAGTCGTTGCCGCCGCGGTTACGAGCAAGCAGTTGATCGCAAGATTTAAGAATAAACGAAACATAGTATTCTCCTTTTTAATGTCAATTCAGTAGTGCAGTGGCGCCAGTTACCTAGCCCAGAAAAGTACATAACCTAGCACAAGTAGCAAATGGGATCAGATATCATAGAGCAGAGTAAAAATACAGTAGTTTGTTAGTCTCCTCCAATAATTCTATGCGAGCATGACTCGATCCCTTAGATGAACTGGAGCTAGTAGGGACGCCTGCAACTCAGCAACTTACGCATATGCTGAATATTTTGGCAGGCGGTAACAATATTCACGAAGCGAAGAGATAATTTTGTCGAACCAATGACAGATTCAGAGCGGGTAGTTAGTTGCTATGTTGCAGGCGTCCCCATGTCCGCAACGAGAACTTAAGCCAGAATAAACCAGCAGATACTGGGGCAGGCAAAAAAGCAGGTCGTTTAACCTTCATTCAGAGTCCCGGTGTCAGGCACTGGCTTTGATGACGCCCCGGCGTAATTGATCTCGCTCCATAGACTCGAACAGGGCCTGAAAATTGCCCTCGCCGAAGCCTTCGTCGCGCTTGCGTTGAATGAATTCGAAGAAAATCGGTCCAACCACAGTTTCCGAAAATATCTGCAACAACAGTCTGGGTTCACCATCATTACACACACCATCGAGCAGAATGCCGCGACGTTGTAACTCTGCCACCGGCTCGCCATGACCCGACAGGCGCTCCTCGAGCATCTCGTAATAGGTATCTGGCGGCGGCGTCATGAATTTCACCCCGCGCTTCTCGAGTCGGTCCCAGCAGGCGATTAAATCATCGCAGGCGAAGGCGATGTGTTGAATACCCTCGCCGTTGTACTGCATCAGATACTCTTCGATCTGGCCGGAACTACCCGCCTCTTCATTCAATGGGATTTTGATCTTGCCATTCGGAGCGCCCAGGGCGAGGCTGCGCAATCCCGTGTATTCGCCCTCGATGTCAAAATGGCGAATTTCACGGAAGTTGAACAGCTTTTCATAATAGCCGGCCCAGTAGTTCATGCGCCCGCGATACACATTGTGGGTCAGATGGTCGATGGTAGTGAAACCACAGCCCACGGGATTGCGCTCTACTCCCTGCAGATAGTCAAAATCGATATCGTAAATAGAAGAACCCTCTTCATAGCGATCGATAAGGTAGAGGATGGCACCGCCGATGCCCTGTATGGCTGGCAACTTCAGCTCCATGGGACCGACCGGTATATCGATGGGTTGTGCATCCAGTTCCAGCGCCCGGGCGTAGGCCCTGGCGGCGTTCTTGACCCGAAACGCCATGCCACATGCCGAGGGTCCATGCTCCTTGGCGTAGTAGGCGGCCGGAGACTTCTCTTCGTAATTGATAATGAAATTGATGTTGCCCTGGCGCCACAAATCTACCGCCTTGGTGCGATGACGGGCAACCAGTTCGAAGCCCATGTTGGCGAACACCGGCTCGAGAATGTCGCGCTCGCCCGCGGAAAATTCTATGAATTCGAAGCCATCCAGGCCCATGGGGTTGGGGAATAAGTCTGCCATTTGTGTGCGCCTCAATCGGCTAGTGATGATGATCCCGCTTGAATGAGGAGAACTATAGCGCTAATGTTGGGCTGCTTTTCACCTATTTTCCGCAGTATTGGAGTAGAAATTAGTGGATTTCTTCTATTCTTATTGATTTTCAGAGGGTTGCTTGCGATGAAACTGGACAGGGCCGAACGACAGATTCTGAATGTGCTGCAGGTCGAGGGGCGCATCTCCAATGTAGATCTGGCCGGGCGCGTGGGTTTGTCGGAGTCGCCATGCTTCAGACGGGTGAAACGGTTGGAGGACTGCGGCCTAATAGCGAGTTATGGCGCCAGGATCAATAACGGCGCGCTGGGCTTACAGGTAACAGCATTCGTTCAGATCACCCTCGAAAAGCACGACGATCACAACCGGGAAGCGTTCCTGGATTGCGTGAAGGCGGAAGCACACATCGTGGAGTGTCATGTCATGAGCGGGAGTTACGATTTCCTGTTGAAGGTCGTGGCTTACAGCATGGATCATTTCTCGAAACTATCCATGCAACGCATACTCAAGTTCCCCGGGGTGAGCAACATGGAGTCCCATTTCAGTTTAATGGCCATAAAACAAGACGCGCCGCTGCCGGTAACGGCTGCCGGTGAATTGGCCTGAGTTAGGACCGTTTATACAAATGCGCTTCGCTGCCGACGCGGCAGCACTGATGGACAATCAGACCGGGATGAATTGTTGCAGGCAAAATCAGCGCGCCACAACATGGCCTTAAGCTTATGCTAGACTCGATCCCTTCTTAATAGCAGTAGCCATTCTGGCGATGATTCTCTTGGGGGTAAGCTGCCGTGACACCAACTCAATACTCTCGCCGGGCCTTTCTCAGGTCGGCCGGAAATGCCGCCCGCGGCTCCTGTATCGTCTTGACCCTACCGATGATTCTGACTTCCTGCGAACGCGCGCAGGAAGCGCGGCTTGGCGAAGGGGAATTCACTACGCTGAGTGCAGAAGAGGCAATGGAGTTTACCGCCATCGCTGCACGCATCATTCCCACCGACGCCACGCCAGGCGCTACCGAGGCGGGCGTTATCTATTTTATCGACAAGGTACTGGGTGATGGCCGGGAAGCGGAGCATGAAATTCTTCGGCGCGGATTAACCGAACTTCAAGCTGCTGCTGAAATGCGTTTCGCTGTTACGCACTTTTATGAACTGCAAGCGGAGCAGCAAGATCGATTGCTGACTGACATCGAAGCGTCTGCATTTTTCGCCACGATTCGATATCTCACCGTGGCCGGCATGTTTTCCCTGCCGGAATACGGCGGCAATCGTGACAACATAGGCTACCAGTTATTGGGTTTCGAAGACCGGCATGTCTGGCAGTCACCCTATGGCTATTACGATGCCGACTATGCGGACAAGGGAGCATAGCGATGGCACAGGCACCTTTTCCCACTTCGGAGCCTGTGGATTTTATCATCATTGGTTCCGGTGCGGCCGGTGGCGTGGTCGCCAAAGAATTGTCTGCAGCGGGCCATTCGGTGGTAGTACTGGAGCAGGGTCCGCATCTACGCGCGGCCGACTTTAAGCACGACGAATGGGGTTATAAGCATAACAACGACCTAGTCTGGGGAGCGCGACAGGGTCACCCCCAGACATTTCGCAAGACCGAAATTGACACCGCCGTGTTAGTCGAATCGGCGCTCGGCTACGCCCACAATGTGGGCGGTAGCAGCGTGCATTTTTCCGGTAATTTCTGGCGCTTTCGCGAGGTGGATTTTATCGAGGCGAGCCTGCTCGGTCCTATTGCCGGCACCACTTTTTCCGATTGGCCCATCACCTATGACGACCTCGAACCTTACTATACGAAAGTGGATTGGGAAGTCGGTGTTTCTGGCCTGGCAGGACCCTGGGACCCCCCACGCTCTCGCGGCTATCCCTGCCCGCCGATGCCAGTTAAGGCATCGGGGGTATTGTTAGAACGCGCCGCCAAACAGTTAGGCTACACCCCCTATCCGGCACCGGTGGCTATACTCTCCCAAGTTCACAACGGCCGACCGGCTTGCATACACTGTGGCTTCTGCAACGGATTCGGCTGCGAGGTAGATGCTAAATCTTCCTCGATGGCCGCCATGATTCCGCTGGCGCTGGCAACGGGCAACTGCGAACTCAGAACGCTCTGCACTGCCGCCAGGATAAATACAGATGCTGCTGGTCGCGCTAACGAAGTTGTCTACTGGGAGGAAGATGGTCGCGAACAGTCACAACGCGCCAACGCCGTGGTGTTGTGCGCCAATGGGGCCGAGACACCCAGGTTATTGCTGTTGTCAGAATCGAGCCAGTTCCCGGACGGGCTGGCGAATTCCAGTGGTGTAGTTGGCCAGAACCTGATGTTCAACGGCGCGTCTTCGGCTACCGGTCTGTTCGATGAACCGGTCAATGCATTCAAGAGCGTACCCACCACCCGGGTCATGCATGACTTCTACAGCCTCGATCCCAGCCTGGGATTTTACGGTGGTGGCGGTATCGATTCGCGCCATCCCTCGAACGGGCTTCCGCTGGGAACCGGGCTGAGCGGAAGCCTGTTTGGTGGTCCCAATTGGGGCAGTGAATACAAGCACTCACTGGCCGAAGAATTCACCCATACCGCGGCTTTTAACGGGCATTCCACCTCTCTACCACTGGCGACGAATACCGTGACACTCGACCCCGATCTGCGAGACAAGTGGGGCCGCGCTGCGCTGCGCTGTACCTACAAGGACCATCCCGATGATATAGCGACGATGAGATTCTTTCTGGAACGTTCACTAGAGTTGTTGGATGCTGCCGGGGCTAAGCAGGTGACATCGAGGCCTATCACCGAAACCGAGGGCAACGTGCATCTGCTGGGTACCTGCCGCATGGGCAACGATGCGACAACCTCCGTGGTGGATCGCAATAATCGCAGCCACGATGTACCGAATCTATTCATGGTGGATGGTAGCAGCCTCGTCACCGGTGGTCGGGGGCAACCTACCATGACGATTATGGCGCTGGCGTTCAGGGCCGCCGATTACATGATTTCCGCGGCCGGACGCAACGAAGTATGAATGCCAGGGACTTCCACTAGATGGCGCAGTACACACCACCCGAAGTCTGGCTTTGGGATCAGGAAAGTGGCGGTACTTTTGCCAGCATTAATCGGCCCGTTGCCGGCGCAACCGGTGAGAAGATTTTACCGGTGGGCAAACACCCCATGCAGCTTTATTCGCTGGCAACTCCCAACGGCGTCAAGGTCACCGTCATGCTGGAAGAACTGCTGGCGCTGGGACACACGGGTGCCGAATACGATGCCTATCTGATCAACATCGCCGAAGGTAATCAGTTTGGCAGTGGCTTCGTTGCCATCAACCCCAACTCCAAAATCCCCGCATTACTCGACCGCAGTACCAATCCGGCCACGCGGGTTTTCGAATCCGGTGCGATCCTCATCTATCTGGCCGAGAAATTCGGCGAATTTTATCCTGAAGATTCTGCCGCCCGCGCGGAATGCCTGTCCTGGCTAATGTGGCAAATGGGCGCCGCCCCCTATCTGGGTGGAGGATTTGGTCACTTCTATGCCTACGCGCCAGAAAAGTTTGAGTACCCGATCAACCGTTACGCCATGGAGGTAAAGCGCCAACTGGATGTGCTGGACCAGAATCTGGCTCAGCGTCGCTATCTATGCGGTGACGAATACAACATCGCCGACATAGCAACTTATGCCTGGTATGGTGCCTTGGTACTACACAATATTTACGATGCGGCAAAATTTCTCGACGTGGCGGCCTATAAACACGTTGTGCGTTGGGCAACAGAAATCGAAGCACGTCCTGCAGTGCAGCGCGGTCGGCGCGTTAACCGAGTGTGGGGACCCGAGGAAACCCGGTTATCCGAGCGCCACGACGCCGGTGACTTCGACGCAGCACAGTAATGGCAGCGTCGCGCAAGATCAGTTAATAAATCCTTGATGACACAGCAACTCGACTGCGATAGTCTCGAAAACAGTCTAATTATAACAAGGCAGTTTATTCAGAATAATTGGCACCGTAAGTTCATGCGAGGGGAAAAAATGATGAAAACAAATCCGACCACGCCTTTCTTATTAAGAACGATTAATCAATTTTCTATTGTCGCCGCCGCAGTACTGTTTTCGGCCGCTAGCCTAGCCCAGGACACCGTGGAGTGGACGACCCTTGGCGGCGATTTTGCCCACACCCGTTATTCTCCAGCCAGCCAAATCGACGCGAGTAATTTCTCGGATCTGGAGGTGGCCTGGGAATGGGACGGCGCCAGTTTTGAGGCGGTGAGCGGCAGATCCACGCCCAGTTACATCAACGGCAGACTCTACACCGTAGCCGGCGCACGCCGCCACGTCGTTGCCATCGATCCGAAAACCGGCGCGACTATCTGGTCCTATCGCGAGCCGGATACCGGCCGCTGGGAATATTCCATGCGGGCGGACTACGGCAAAGGCGTGGGCTACGGCCAGGTCGACGGCCGTGACGTCATCTATATTATTTCTCCGGGATTTTTCCTCACCGCCCTGGATGCAGAAACCGGGCAACCGCTGGAAGGATTTGGTAAGCCGGTTCCTATCGATGGCTTTCCGAAAACCGGCGTCGTCGATCTGCTGGCGGACCTCGGTCATCCCTATGATCCCTACGAGGGTATTCCGCTTGAGCGGGGTTATATCACCTCCTCCTCGCCACCTATTGTTGTCAATGGCGTGGTAGTTGTCGGTAATTCTGCCGAGCAAGGTTATAACCAATCGAGAATCGAAAATGTAGCCGGCGACATCCTGGGCTACGATGCCAAGACCGGCGAGTTCCTGTGGAAATTCAATGTCATTCCACAACCGGGTGAATACGGACATGAAACCTGGGAAAACGATGCCTGGCGCACCACCGGCGACATCTCTTCCTGGGCTCCCATCTCCGCCGACGAGGAACTGGGGCTGGTTTTCATACCCACTAACGGCGTCACCATCGATTACTATGGCGGTCATAGTCCCGGTGACAACCTCTACAGCACCAGCTTGATCGCATTGCACGCCAGAACCGGCGAACGCGCATGGCACTACCAGCTGGTACACCATGATATCTGGAACTACGATACGCCGACGGCGCCTATCCTGTTGGATGTGCAGACTGCGAGCGGCTTGACCCCCATCGTCGCTCAGGCCACGAAGCAAGGCAGGACCTATGTGTTTAACCGGGAAACCGGCGAGCCGATCTGGCCCATCGTGGAAGAGCCGGTGGAACAATCGATGGTGCCGGGTGAGAAACTGGCGGCAACGCAGCCGAATCCCACCAAACCTGCGCCTTTCGATATGCAGGGTCTGACCGAAGACGGCCTAGTGGACTTCACACCGGAAATCAAACGCATGGCGCTGGAAGCCGTGGCAGAATATCAGCTGGGCGGGGTTTTTAATCCCCCCCTGCAGCGAAATAATCCCCAAGGCAAACTGGCTTCTATTCAGTGCCCTGCGGGTGCGGTGAACATCACCCACCCATCATCTGCTGACCCCAATACCGGCATCATGTATATCATTTCCAGCTCCGGTTGTGGCTCGCGGCAACTGGTTACCGGAGAAGAAGCTGACACCTATTATGAGGAACCAACCGGTGTCACGCTGTCTCGCTACGCTGCCGCCAACGGCGGACCGCGTCCCCGACATCCCCTGGGCATACCCTTGTGGAAACCACCCTATAGCCGCATCACCGCTATCGACATGAACAGCGGTGAGCATTTGTGGATGATACCGGCAGGTGAGACCCCCGACCGCATCAAGAACCTGCCAGAGCTGGAAGGCGTGGACATCGGCAATACCGGTTCCGGCAGAGCGGGACCGATGATGATCACCGAAACCATGTTGATCTACGGGAACACCGCCGGTGACGGCACGGACATGCTTTACGCCATCGATAAAGCCACCGGCGCACAGTTGGGTGCGATCGAAGCCCCGGCGGGAAGCCGTTACGGCATGAGTTCCTGGGTGCATGAGGGCAGGCAATATCTGATATTGCAAACCGGCTCTTCCCTGACTGCCATGGCATTACCGGATGGAAATAGCAATATTTCCAGCGGGGCGCATTGATCCCGAGGATGATTTAATGACGTTGGCGAACTGCCTTGGTAGTTCGCTGCGTCTTCCCCCAGCAAACATCTCGGTTCTGATTGAAGTTGACCCAGCCCGTGAGATCAGGCGGTCAGATCAAAGGGGTCGGAGACTGAGATATCCCCTTTGATTCCTATGCCGCCGTCGCCGGTTCGCAGTTGACGTCGCGTTCATCAAACTCCCTGGTCCAGGAGGCGAACTCCAGCATGATGCCGTCCGGATCCCGGAAATAAACTGAACGGACAAACGTCGTATCGGTAATGGTAGGACTGGCCTGCATGGGTGAGTCATCGTGGTTCACCACCTTGGTGACTTCGATGCCTGCCTGCTCCAGCTTCTGCTGGTATTCCTCGATCTTGTCCTCCGGCACATCGAATGCGACATGATTCATTGAGGCATGTGCCGAGGCAATCGATCCACCGCCGACCATCGCCGCTGGGTGGGTAATGCCGGGTTGACTCTCGGGCGCATCGGGGAACCAGAAGAACGCAAGCGAATCCCCATTGCCGATATCGAAGAAGAAGTGCTGACCCATGCCATTCGGCAAGTCGATGGTCTTGGTCAGCGGCATGCCTAATAGACCCGAATAAAAATCGACCGTGCGCTGCATGTCCTTACACACGAGCGCCAGATGATTCACTCCGCGTATTTCAAATTTTTCATTGGCAAGCATGGTTGTTCCTCTATATCGAATTATAATACTTCATCATTGACAATCTCCCTGCAAAGTCAATACATTTCCAACCTGGTTCTAACAACACACAACGCAGATTGATAACGGGAGCACCTATGCCGAGGCTAAGACAAGTATCCAGGAAAGACGCGAGTGAGAAGGTCCGAAAATATTACGAGGCACTCTTCGGTGACCGGGACCCGGTAGAAGAACCGGGTACTGCGACAGGTACACCGGGTAACTGGTGGACCGTGTTTGCTCTGGTGCCCTATATATTTGAACACGCAACGAATCACTTCGGTATGTTCGGCATGTTTGCAGACAAGAGCGTCAGCCAGCTCGATGGGCGTGTTCGAGAACTGGGCATTCTGCGGACGGGTTACACCCAGGGCAGCCAGTTTGTTTTCTCCCAGCACTGCAAGGCCGCACGGCGCTTCGGGATAACTGATGAGAAGATCGCGGCAATTCCGTACTGGTCTGTCTCCGAGCATTTCGATGAAAAAGAACGCGCCATTCTCGCCTGGACCGACGCACTCATTCTACAGGGTGGTCGCGCGCCGGATGAGCTATTCGAAGCCCTGCACTCCTTTCTTTCAGACGAGGATATCCTAGAACTCACCTACCATGTCATGGGCTACAACCTGCATGCGGTGTGCTGCAAGGCATTGCGGCTGGAGTATGACGATGTGCCGGAACGCATTCGGGAGGTGCCAATACCCCGAGAAGGAGGAGTTGCGGACTGGGCTCGAAACGCCGGGTCAGACTGAGTGCTAAATCAAACCAGAGGCCATTATCACTCGTAGTCCGGTAACCCAACCAGCTCATTGTAAGCCTGGAACGAGAGCCTTGGCGGTGCGGTTGCCGATGGATCGGGCTCAGTAAGCGATTCATAACTGAGTTGCAGAGTTTTGGCCACTGAAAGCAATGGGTATGATGCCGCTGCGTGAGACCAGACCCAGGCTTGGCTTGATGCCGACAATGCCGTTGAATGCCGCCGGACAAACCACGGAGCCATCGGTTTCGGTGCCAACGGCAAGCACGGTCAGGTTAGCCGCGACAGCGACCCCCGAGCCGGAACTGGAACCGCAGGGTGAACGATCCAGCAGGTAGGGATTATGAGTTTGCCCTCCGCGTCCAGACCAGCCACTGGATGAACTGGTGGAGCGAAAGTTCGCCCATTCGCTGAGATTGGTCTTGCCGAGGATAATCGCACCCGCCGCTCGCAGACGCCGGACCAGAAAAGCATCCTCGGCGGGTGTGGGCGCATCCAGCAATGCCAGGCTGCCGGCGGTTGTGTGCATGTTGTCGGCGGTGTCGATATTGTCCTTCAACAGTACCGGTATGCCGTGGAGCGCCGATCGAATCTGGCCGCCGAGACGTTCCGCATCGAGGGCCCGTGCGATCTCGTGAACGTCGGGATTGATCTCCAATATGGAATTCAGCTGCGGGTCCAGCTGTGCGATACGATCGATATAGTAGTCCACCAACTGCACGGAGCTCAGGTCACCAGCCTGCATCATCTCCTGCAATTCGCCGACGGTGACTTCATCCAGGGTCAGACTGGTCCTCGGTACCGATTCCTCGCCTTGTGGTGCGCATGCCAGCAACACAAAGGCACCTATGATCGCGATCAGGGTGTTCCGTTTTTTCGTCGCAGCCATGACTGTTCCAGCTTCGATTCTGTGTTCGATAATGGGTTTCTCGCTCACTCGCTCGATCGCTTTGAGTAAGGATCTAGTAGGCGAGCGAATAAGCTTCGCGGCGCGGGTCGGCGGCCGCCGTGAGCACCTTCGTGGCTGGATCATAGAAGATCATCTGTGCGCCACCGAAGGTCGCGGTCCAGCCGGCGATGACCCGGAGATTATGGCCCCGTGATTCGAGCCCGGCCAGCGCCTCGGGCGCAACCCGATCCTCGATGGCAACCGCTAGCCCGCCGGAAGAGCGAAAACGCGGCGCTTCGATCGCCTGCTGCGGTGTCATGCCGAACAGCAGCATGTTGTTCACGATCTGCAGCAGTGACTGGGTCTGGCTGTCGCCACCCGGTGTGCCCATGGTAAACGCAAAGCCACCATTCGGGTACAGAGCCATAAGTGGTGAGAGCGTGTGATAGGGGCGCTTCCCCGGACCTACTTCATTGGGGTGGCCGGACTGCAGCGAGAACAGGGCGCCGCGATTGTGTAACAGGATTCCAGTCTCGGTATCGAGCAGTCCGGAACCGAAGCCGGCAAAATTACTCTGAATCCAGCTCACCGCATTACCCCATCGATCCACCGCGGTCAGGTAAACGGTATCTCCGGCATCGTCCCTGTCCTTGTCTCCACCTGCGAATATTTCATCCCCGAAGCCTGGCGCTACCGACTCCGCGGCCCGGCCGGCATCGACCAGGCTGGCACGCTGGCGCAGGTATTGTGCATCCAGCAGTCGATCGACGGGCACTACGGCAAGCTCAGGGTCGGCAATCCAGCGATCGCGATCTGCGAAGGCGAGCTTCTTCAGTTCGATTAATGTGTGCAGGTATTCGGCGCTGTTATGCCCGAGTGAGCCAATCGGATGAGACTTCGACATTTCCATCAGCGACAGTTGTGCCACTCCCTGGGTATTCGGTGGCATGACCAGGAAGCTGTGTCCGAGATAATCACCCCGTAGCGGCTCTACCCAGGTGGAGCTGTGACTGGCAAAATCGTTGGCGCGGAGATAACCACCCTGCTCGGTGATAAAAGCGGCGAGATGCTGTGCGATTGCCCCTTGGTAATATGCGGCCTTGCCTTCTCGCGCTATGGTATCCAGCGAGGCGGCCAGGGCCTCGTTCTTGAGCAGCGTTCCCACCGCCGGCGCGGCACCACCGGGCAAATAGAGATCGCGACCGGCCTGGTTGAGTGAGCGCCCCTGCTCTTCGAAATCCATTGCCAGGCGCGTCGAAACTGAAAAGCCATTTTTTGCGTAGTCTATCGCGGGAGCGAGCAGGGATTGAAAATCCATGGTGCCGTATCTTGCATGGGCATCCTCCCAACCGGCCACGGCTCCGGGCACGCTTACGGAGAGGGCTCCCGAGCTGGGAATTCTCTCCACACCCGCCGCCCGAAAGAATTCCGGTGTAGCCAGTTGACCCGCTCTACCACTGGCATTAAGCGCCGTAACCTCGCCGCTCCCACCATCGTAAAAAATTCCGAAGGCGTCGCCGCCGATACCATTCATATGTGGTCTTACCACCGCCAACACCCCAGCCATGGCGATGATAGCGTCGGTAGCATTGCCACCCTCCTGCAAGACCCGCAGGCCTGCCTGCGCCGCCAGAGGATGATCGGCAGACACCGCGCCTTTCATGCCTCTCACGTCCGGCCGGTTCTGGGCGGCATAGGACGTGGTACGGATGTAGGTAGCGGTAGTAGTGAGGTCTTGTTGTGCGGGCGTGCAGCCCATGCCCAGGGCAACCACGGCTGTGATTGCAAGCCTGCGACTGATCGGCCCAGACAGTTGTATCGCTGTGTCGTTCCGGAGTTTGGCGCCGGTGGATTCTGAAATATTCATACAATTACCTGCTATCTTATTTTGAGACGAAGTATAAAATAATTTGGTCCCAAGGTCTGCTTTAACCCGGCAGCAGATTTTTTCCGAGCTTAGGCAATGCTTGAATCACGAAGGGCGCTGCATTTTTGTTCGCAATGTCGTCTTCATGCATGAGCTTCAGATGTCGTCTATATTTACCACTGCCTTCTAAAAATCCTTCCGGGTCCGACATTTTCATGCCGAAACCAAATTCGAGAGAAACATGTTTTTTCCTGACAAAAATCCCGGATATTAATTCGGAATCGACGATGTAAACGATACCACCGTACATGATTTTCTCACGCACACCGGGGCTTGCTTGCAGAATCATTTCTCGCAAAGAAACGAGTATTCCGCCCCTGATGTCGTCGACAGATAAAATGTCTGCTATGAAGCGTTGGACTCTGCCATTTGGTTCTATGTTCATGATGACTGCTTCCTCGACTGCCTGCCTGTGGCCCCGATACGATTGCAATTATTCCCATTTAAAGCCGGTTTAGATGCTGAAGTAATAGCTTCTTGCAAGATTCAGGGTCTTTAAGAACCTGTTCAGCCCCCTGCCAGACCTGCACCTGTTGATGTTGCCGTGACAACCAAAAGCAGGTCGCCGCCAGCTGTTGCGCCTGTTGCCAGTATTTATGTTCTTCGGAGCTAAGCCTACGCTGGCTTTCATAAGCGTGTATGAATGCAATGCGCTTCTCTGCATTGACCAGGCCCTGGGCATCGGTACACCAATCGTTCACCGCGATAGCCATATCCAGTAACAAGCTATCGGTACCGGCACTGTAAAAATCGATAACTCCGGAGATTTCACCGTCAAAAAATAGAACGTTGTCTCGGAAGAGATCTCCATGAATCACTGCCCGGGGCAGATCCAGGGCCAGATGTTTCTCTTTCAATCTTAACTGCTCAGCAAGCATCTGGTTTTCCTGTTCCGAGAGGGAGGAGCTGACAATAGCCCAGGTTCGTTGCATCCACTCTAGACCCTGCGGATTCGGATGTTGCAAGGACAAGCTCAAACTGTGTTGATGAATTTTCCCTAACACCACCGCCATTTTTCGAACTTCTTCAATGCCGGGTTGTCGTAAATGTTCGCCTGCAACGCGGGGGAATATTAATACAGGTTTGGCCATCAGAGTTTGTAATGCAAAACCAAGCTTATCTCTTAAGGGACAGGGCACCGGCAAGTCCTTATTATGCAAGGCGCTGGTGAATTCGATGTAAAAAAGCAAGGCATCCTTGCTGAGAGATTCAAATAGCGTTAACACCAGCTCCGCGCCACTATCGAGGCTTAAAAAATAGGTGGTATTTTCAATGCCATCGCTGGCGCCACGAAAACTTTGCAAGTCACCCAGTTCATAGGCGCTGAGTAAATCGCCAATTTGTTGTTCTGTGAGTTCGGTATAAACAGCCATTATTCATTCTACAAATTCCAGGTCAGAGCGCCATCTTGATAGCGGTTTTGGCCACGTAAATTCGAGCACTAAGTTCGATGGACTTCAATCCCCATAGCTACTATTCTTCCTGGACTCGTCGGTATAAATATCTAGCACAAGATCCCGAGAATATCCGCTGGAGCGGCCAAGGCGGGATCAATAAGCAGCTAGCCCACATTTATCGGAGGTGCTCCCATGCAATTTCTCTATTCACTCACACTTCTTGCCTGCCTCGCAAGCACCGGCAATGTACGGGCTCAGAATCTGTTCGAAGGTATTCCTGTCGAACCCCGTCCCTCTGAGTACATGCATTGGGATGCGGAGGCCTTTGCGGCGATTCAAAGCGAGCTCGAGCAGCAGCTGGAGGACGGCAGCCGCATTTGGGGTACGCTGTTCACCTATACCAGTATCTTGCCACAGGCTGCTCATCGCAGCCACGACGTGCAGATCATCCACCGCTCCGGCTACACGCAACCTGAGATCCATGCTGCCAAGTGGGACATCTATATCATCCTGAACGGTTCGGGAACAGCCTGGATCGGCGGGGAAAGAGTGAACTGGATAGATGGCCTGCCTCCCGAAGAGCAGAGGCCACGACTCGAGGGAGCTATGGAATTCCAGGTCACCGCCGGTGACATGCTGCACGTTCCTGCGCGGGTGTGGCACCAGATGTTGACTGCGCCCGGAACTTCAATCACCTACGCATTGATTAATGTGATCGAGTAATTCCACCGCCTCGGCCCCATTCTCTGGGGAGCAGAGACGCGGTTTACGCTTTACAAAGGCGCCAATTGAACGCTCTAATGCCGACTCCTGGCCAGACGCCGGTAATCGACTGATTCTGCTTTGGCCCCATCGTGTATCAACTTTAATCGCCAACAACGGGCAGCCACATTATGAACAAACAATTCACCGGCAAAGACCTGATAAAAATGGCTGCAACAGCGTTGTTTTTATTCGGCAGTGTAATATCCATGGCCGCGGAGAGAGCTCCCCAATATTGTCTCGATCTCACTTCCCTGAACCTGCCCGATGCCACTGTTTCCGTCGCCGAGATAGTCGCCGCCGGGGAATTTTTGCCGCCTTCGGCAAATAACCGAGCCGCGAGGGATACCAGTCCTGCGGCGCAGAGGCGAAATAGAATTTACCAGGGACTACCCGCATTTTGCCGTGTTGCCGTCAACTTGCAGCCCAGCAGCGACTCCGACATCAAAATGGAAATCTGGCTGCCCACCGATGGCTGGAATGGCAAGTTTCTGGCGGTGGGAAATGGCGCGTTCAGGGGCAACGTTCGTTATCGCGCGATGGTAGATCCGCTTGGACGTGGTTATGCAAGCAGTTCAACCGATACCGGCCATCTCGGCAATACGGCCAGTTTTGGATTGAATCATCCGGAAAAGGTGATAGATTTTGGCTGGCGGGCGGTGCATGAAATGACCGTGGCTTCCAAGACCATCGTTGCGGCATACTACGGGCAGGGGCCGCGTCACTCCTATTGGAACGGCTGTTCTGCCGGCGGTCGCCAGGCCATGCAGGAGGCCCAACGCTTTCCTGAAGACTATGATGGCATCATCGCCGGGGCGCCTGGGCTCGACTGGACCGGTCGCGCCGCGGCTGCACTGCGGGTAGCAAAAATACTCGAGGCCAATGCCTCGGCACGCCTGTCCGGGGTGGATAGAGAATTGGTGCATCGGGCTGCGCTGAATTCCTGCGACGCTGCCGACGGCGTGAAAGATGGCCTCATCGGCAAGCCTCAACAATGCGAGTTTGATCCGGGTGTCTTGCAATGTTCGGGCGAAAAATCTTCCTCATGCCTGACAACGACGCAAGTGAACACCGTGCGCATGCTTTATTCTTCTCCGCTTAATCCTGCCACTGGACGTGCAATTACCGGACTTCTGCCCGGCAGTGAACCGGGATGGACAGACCTGGGATGGACCCGGTCGGCGAGAGACACCGGCATGGAGCAATACAAGTACCTGGTATACGGCGATCCCGAATGGACCATCGACCGCTTCAATTTCGAAGTCGATATTGCAAAGGCCGAAGCGATGGACGCCAATACCCTGAACGCCCTGGACGCCGATCTCAGTCCGTATTTCGAGGCCGGAGGTAAACTGATTCAATACCATGGCTGGAGTGATCCACAAATCTCACCCACCAATGCCACCCAATACTATCAACGGGTAACCGAATCCCTGGGCGGGCGCGACAAACTTCATGACTCCTATCGGCTGTTTATGGCGCCGGGGATGGCTCACTGCGCCGGCGGACCCGGGCCCAACAGCTTCGATATGATTTCAACCCTCGAGGCCTGGGTCGAAAGGGGCGAGGCGCCGGACAGTATTATTGCCGTACATCGAACCGATGGCGAAGTAGACCGCTCGCGCCCGCTGTGCCCATTTCCTGAGGAGGCTGTTTATACAGGGACAGGAAGTATCGATGAGGCAGAAAATTTTGTCTGTCGGCTGCCCTAGCCCAGATAAGGCTTCCAACAGGCCCTTTGTTCAGGAAGGTAGGGTAGCGTGAGTGATATTCCGACGATCAGGTGACCTGAGGTCATTGCTTGGGGAGCAACTGGTTTTGAACCTGCAGGTTAATGGAGCAGCTAACATATTGAGGCCTATTCGCAAGCTTTGCACTATTCACCGGAGCGGGAAGCGACGTAAAAGACGTCACCCTGTCGCTCAATATTCAGATTATGTACTTCGCCTACGCGTTGAAGGGTTGCCGACACCGTAGTGTTGGGCATATTCGTTGTGATCATTATGTCTCTTACATCTTCATGCATTGCGACGCCATATATGGTATTTGCAATCAAGTTGTGTACGAACTCCCGAAACGGAACTTGTGGGGACTGAACTGACAAGCGTTCTTCCGAACTTCTATCGATTTGACTATTCCAAGCAAAATCTACAATTTCAAAAGTACCTCCATTTCTCTGCGTTAGTGCAAGCATGTAGGAGATGTATTTATTGCCTGTCTCTTGAAATCTTTGCGGGCCCATGAATATATTCGGAAAGGCAATGCCGTGTATCCTCACCAATTTCCCCGCACTAACACCTTCGCCATTGAGTCGGTCAACCGCACTGACTGCTTCGTTGACATCTAAATCCGGTTGCATGTCATCGCCCAGGACATTTTCCGGCGAATGCCAGACCACGTTAATCGGTGGTGCCGAATGGGACAGGATTGCTATGGTTCGCTACCCGAATCCGCGCGCCCTATTACAGATGGCCCAATCTGAAGAGTATCAAGCCATTAGTGGAAATCGCAGCTCAGGTCTGGAAGGCCAGATGAATATCGCCGTATTTGAAAGTTAGGACAGTATCGTCCTTGGACTATTGCAGGCAGTGTAAAACCGATTAACATTGGAGACACGAATAGTTTGTTTGTTTAACTTTCAGATGCTTTGAACGTTCCTAGTTAACCAGGAATATGTGAATCGAATAACCTCAAGGGGACAGACCACGCTTCTGCGGGAGTGCAGCTTCAGCCTATCTCAGAAATCGAAAAACGTGGTCTGCCCCTGTTTTAGAGGCGTGGACTCGAATGGAGATAGCTATTAGTCTTCCACTACACACTAAGCCAATCATATAGGCACAGGAGACACAGATGAGACACAACAACATACGGTTCGCAGGTACACTGATTGCAGCGATTGCAATCATGTTTGCCGTCGTCGCCCAGTCCAGCGCACAGACGAACATGACCGGCTCATGGACCTTGGAAGTATCGAGCGATCAGGGCATTACCATGCCTGAACTCACGCTAGTTCAGGAGGGCATGAAACTCACCGGACACTATTCGTCCGACGCCCTCGGTGAGAATGATATTACCGGTATGGTGGATGGAAGCAACGTCACGATTTCGTTCGAGGCAGACTTACAGGGCCAGTCGGCCCCGGTGATTTACAAGGGCACAGTCGATGGAGAAGGTGTTTGGTCGGGTACACTCGACATCGCGGGCGGCTTGGTGAGTGGCACCTTCAAAGCCAAGAAAAAATAGTAAAAAATAAAGGACAGACCACGTTTTACAATTCCTGACATCAGCTAAAACTTCTCCAACTGAAAACGTGGTCTGTCCCTTAATTTAGCCGGCAGCCAACAAGGCTGGGGAGAATGGCGCTGGCACAGGGGTCACGGTGATAATGCGTACCACTAGCGATCATCTCAGAGCAATTCTTGCTGCAGCTCTCTAGTCTACTGTCTCGTACCCATTACGCTAAAATCACCAAAGTCACTGGAGAAGTCTCCAGACAGAGTATCTCCCTCCACAGTTCCTGAGAAACTCAGGCTCAGGCTTTGACCGCCTGCATCGATATCCACGTCAAAACTGATGCTGTTACCTTCCAAGATGATTCCTTCGATAGCCTGATCGCCCAAATCACTACCCATGATGCCGGTGCCATCGGCGGCGATTGTCCAAACGCCCGACTGCTCTCCTACTGGTGTATTGATACTCACATCCCACATGCCCACACCCGGGCTAACAGGCGCTCCTGCACAAGCCGCCAGTATTACCAGCACGGTGGCAGTAAGTAAATTTCTGATTAGATTTCTCATTTTTATCTCCTACAAGACTATTTAGTAGCTGTGCTCGCTCATCATTACTCACACGCATCTTACACGCTCTGCTAAAAATAGGGGATAGACCCACTGCTTTTACCCCAAACGCAAAGGCACGTGCGACAGCTCAGCCCGATTGTTGGCATACTGCGTTGTATCGTGAATCGTATCCGGAATCAATTCTCGATGTGCTACAGCATAAGGGAAAAGGGGACGGATTCATTTACTTAGCCTTCTTTGGACAAAATAAATCTGTCCCCTTTTATTCCGTGCAGAAACGAGCGCGCAGAGCATTGGAACAAGCAAGTAGAGACTACGGGCGGTGGTCGGTCTCTTCATCGCTGGCTGTTCCTGGTTCCAGAAATTATTCGTAAGAGAACGGGAAGAGTAGTCCGAGTTCGATAGCGCCGGTGCGCAGGTGCGCGGTCGCTTGGTATTCGTCGCTTGCGATCATCTCTAGGAAGGTGTCGGTTGACGGGTACCTGACGAGTATCAGGCGATCGACTTTTTCATCGGAGATGACGGGGCCGACGCCTTTTAGAAAGTAGACGGGACCGCCGCCGCGTTTGCTGATCAACGGGGTCGTGGCGGCGCCGTATTGGGTGAAGTACTGTTCGCGACCGGCATCGCCGGCGAAGCGCAGCAGGTTCAGCATGTAAACCGTGTCGCTGCTTGGTGGCGCCGGAAGGACCGGCATCGGGAAGTTACCCGGAGGAGCGCTGCCTCCGAAGGAAGGCAATTCGCCAGAAAAGGCGTAGACAAAGGACGCGTCGACGGAGGCAAGGCGATTCGGAAACGCGCCTTGGTATTCGCTGCTGCTAGCCATGACCATGACGGCTTGCATGGAGGGGTATTTGCGGAAGGTCACGCGGTCCCAGGTGGTGTGATCGACTTCGTCTTCGGTGCCGTTCAGATTGATCGTTCCGACCTTTCGCGCGCTGCCTCGGAAGACGACCGCGCCGCCGAGGCTCTTGAGTATCTCTTCGCTGATGCCGTCGTATATGGCGTATTTCTCTTCGCCGCCGGGTTTGAATTTGACGAGGTCCATCACGACGACAGGACCTTCGACGTTGGCTTCGAGGAGGTCGGTGAGGACGCCGGGGTTTTGGGCGGTGACAATCGTGCTGATAGTCATACAGATGATCGCAAGGATTGTAACGCGCATGTCGTGTCTCCTTAGCTGCATGAAGGTGCATCATAGCATGCGTTGGGGCGAAAGCTCGCTTGGAGTTACTCGGTGGGGGTGAGCGTATTTCTTCGGGTAGTGGGGCTGTACGTCGTCAAACCATTTTGGACTAACCACCTCCTAGTTTAAGAGACACATTAGCTCATCTGGGTTACCAGCTTTGATTGTCTATCGTAATGCAATTGTCGCCGCATGGCCAAGGTGCTCAACTT